>Ga0182792_1001238_pt1 | contig 21306 bp, 24 predicted proteins | sample Passage237B_FD_130497 | JGI IMG/M metagenome (GOLD analysis project Ga0182792, IMG submission 130497) | Cellulose adapted compost microbial communities from Newby Island Compost Facility, Milpitas, CA, USA - Passage2 37B (version 2) (version 2) ...
TGATCCATGATTGTCAGCAGATCGGGGTTCTCGGCCCGCAATTTTTCCCTCACCCGGGATTGCGGGGCAAGGACGCTGATTTCCTCTCGCCGAAATCCGCTCAACGCCAGATCGTCCAGTGCGGCCTGCAGGGACTCGGGGTCTCCGAAGACGCCGACGGCCTCGCGCACGAAAACTTTCTCTTTCGCGTTATTCGCTGTTGCCTGTGCCACATGTTTTCTCCCTCATGTCGGCCAACGGGACGGGTTTGGACAAGTTCCCTTATATAATCTTGCGGCTTTAATGGCTTTTACGTCCGCCTTTGCGGCTGGAATCGCGGTTGTCTTTTTTGCCGCGACCGGAGCCGGATTTATTCCCGCCGCCCGATTCCTTGTTCACCGTTGCCCAGGCGATACGTTCGGCGTCTTCTTCGGATACGCCTTTTTCCTTATAGCCTTCCTCAATATGCGCGGCTTTGCGCTTTTGCTTGTCGGTGTATTTCTCCTTACTTCCTTGCGGCATGCGGATCTCCTTGTGATGCGGTTTTGCCCTCTGCTTCGATAACCCCCGATACGGCGCGGCTGTTCCGCCAAGGAACCATTACAAAAACGATTTGTTCGTTATCTAACTTGCAAAAAATTTACAATGGAGGAGAAAATGAAAAACATTAAAACATTTATGTTATCGACAGCCGCCGCGCTGTGCCTGAGCACGGGCATTGCCGCTGCGGACAGCACGTCCTATTCCCAGCCTAACGAGCAACAGCGTGAATACAGAACGCCGCTGAAGGAAATGCGCCAGAACGAGATTTACCGCGAGCGGCAGGATACCTATCAAACGCGGCGTGCCTATGACAACGACGCGCAATACAACGCAGATCATGCCGTCAATATGCGCGCCGATGCCAATAAGGCAGGCCAGGATATCCGCTGGGGCACAACGGCAAACAGCCAAACAAAACTGAGCGCCGGTGAATTGCAACAAGTGCAGCGCCGCCTGCGTGAGGCCGGTCATTCCGTCTCCGTGGACGGTATCTGGGGCCCTGAAACGGCCGGTGCCGTGCGCGATTTTCAGCAAGAACGTGACCTTGCCGTCACCGGCAAGCTGGATGCGCGGACGTTGTCGGAACTGAACGTTTCCACATCGCTCTACACGCGCGAAAACCGCTAAACGGAAAAAGGGAGGCTTCATCGCCTCCCTTTTTTATTCCTCGCCTAGATCAAGGGAATAAAAAATCCCGCCCCTATCAAGACCAGAAACCCCAGCAAAACAAACAGCCCGTCATGCGCCAGAAAGCCGAGCCCGAACAGCAGGATCGGCAATACCATCATATCGGGCGCAAAGGGGATAAAGCCGATCACGATCATCGCCAGCGACAATAACAGCGTGATCACACCCGTCATGCGCTGTACGGGGCGTCGGGTCAGGAGCTCCAGCCGGCGGTTCATGATATTGTCGATTTTTCTGATAATGCCTTTTTTCTCTTCCAGCACCGCCTCGGCCTTGCGGCGCGTCATGGCGATATTCCGCAAACTTTCGGGGAGCCATGGCCGCTCCCTGCCGATCATGATCTGAACACTGCAAAAAGCGATAATCGCGCCCATTGCCGCAGGCACGCCGGGAATGGCGCCGGTCGGCAGGAGGACGAAAATGCCGGGCACAATCAACAACGGCCCAAAACCGCGCGAGCCCACGTTATCCACCATGTCGCCGAGTTTGATCTTGCGGCCGTTCGTTTGCTCAACGGCTTTTTCCACCAGCGTTGTCAGGCTGCCTTTATCATGGCTGTCCATGGGTACCGCCTAAAGCTTTTTCAAGGTCGCCCGCCGGATACCGGCCGCATCACCTTCCCGCAGCGCATGCGGCGTACCGTAATATTTCCGCCGATAGGCACTCAGCTTCTTTTCGAGCGCATCCTTCTTTCGCAGGTTTTTATGCATGGATTCCGCCTCCTCCTCATATCCCAGCTTGGCCGCCATGGAGATGAGACAGCTGCACCCTTCGATCTCAAGGCTGATGATTTTTTCCGCAACGGCAATGATTTTGGCATCCCGCGCCGCACTCTTTCTCTCCGTGCGCAGCATCTGCGTACTGTTGCGCAAAAGCTGTTGCATATCCTTGTTCACGGTATCATTCGGCGGGACGCCGCTGATGCGCGTCAAAATGGCCAGCAGGCGCTGCGCCGTTTCCCGCTGGCGGGTGACGATGTCCGCCAGCGGCGGATGATCGATTGCCTTGATCAAGGCAGGAAGAAAGGAAGCCACCTCCCGCTCCATATGGCGCATTCTGGCGACCTCCGTCTGGAAGGCGTTATATAAAACAGATGTGCGCATGAAATCCTGTCCGTCAAAAATGCATAAAAAACTGGAAGCAAAGGGCGGGGATCCCTTTGCTTCCAGCTTCAACTCATTCTTAATGCGTTTTGTTGCTTTGGTCTTGCTTGTTGCGGTCGTTATCCATAGTGTTGTTTTTATCTTCCTTGTTTTTACGGCCTTTGTTGGCTTCGGCCATTTTACCCTTGCTGGGGCTGGTGTTTTTCTGGTTATGTTGCGTGCCTTCGTTTTGCTTATACATGCTCAAACTCCTTGATAACGGGTTAAATCACTTTTTCTTTTATCGCTTGGCAAACGGCTCGATCCCGCGGGCGTTCCATCTTGGGGGCTTTTAAAAATCTGCCCCCTCATCTGCTTTCAGCCATGAGACGGCAAAAAAACGTCCGCACCGTTACCCTGCGATCACCGTACCGCCGTTGGGATGAATGACCTGGCCCGTGATATAGCTTGCATCCTGCGAGGCCAGAAAAATATAGCTCGGCGCAACTTCATCCGGCTGCCCCGCACGGCCCATGGGGGAATCCTCGCCGAAAGTCTTGACCTCCTCCGCGCTGAAAGATGCCGGAATCAGCGGCGTCCAGATGGGCCCCGGCGCCACGGCATTCACACGGATTTTCCTGTCCGTCAAATTCCCCGCGAGCGAGCGCGTCAGACCGACAATCGCCCCCTTGGTCGCGGCATAATCCATCAATTTCTCATGCCCGCGATAGGCGACGATGGAGGCCGTATTGATGATGCAGTCTTCCTCCTTCAAATGTTTCAAGGCCGCCTGCGTCAGAAAAAACAGGCTGAAAAAATTGGTATCGAAAGTACGGCGCAGCTGTTCTTCGCTGATATCGGGCAAAGCTTCCGCCACATGTTGTTATGCCGCGTGCTGTTTGCGCCCAACGGCGATCCGGACAGAACTTTCTGAAGAACGGAATTTTACATGGATTACACCGGCCTTTTCGACGTGCCGCAGCTTGAACGCGTGTTTCTGTCGGCTGTGCAAACTTTTTTTCTTTTCGCCTTCATCCTTGTCGTACTGCGGCTGATCGGACGGCGGGTTTTCAGCGAGCAAAGCCCGCAAGATCTGGTTACCCTTATCCTGATCGCGGAGGCCGCCAGCATAGGGCTCAGCGACCAGCGGTCCGGGTTTTGGGGCGCTTTCGCCAGCGTTTGCACGATTTTACTGCTCGGCTATCTGATCGACCGCGTGCCCTTTCTGCGGCATTTGATCGAATCCGGCCCCGTCCCCCTGTACCGGCACGGCCGCCTGTATCGCAAGAATATGAAAGACAACATGATCGACAAAGAAGAGCTGGAATCCGTCGCACGGCGCTATGGCCTGCCGTCCTATCGCGATTTTGACACCATCATTCTGGAACCGGATGGGGAGATTACCGGCACCATCAGCAAAAGCGCAAGTGACGGTACAGGCGCCGCAAAAGGCAAAACAACCCGCAACCACAGCCCGCGCCGCAACGCCTAGATCGGCGCGCGCCAATATCCACCGCGCTTTTAAAAATATTTAGCTGTTTATCAGACCGCACGGCAGGAACCCTGCCCAAATGCCTTTGTTGGTTTGAATGAAATAACCAAAAGCAGGAGACACAGATGGCAAACAAACCTCCCTCACAGTCCAATGCACGCCGTTCCAGCCACAATCACGGCGACCCGAACGGCAAGCCAGGACGCGAAAACGAACCGCCCACCGAAGTGCCGGGCGAAGAGACACCCGCACCTTCCGATCCGCCCGATTACCGAGACGAGCCACCGCCCGCCGAAAAAGCCGGCAGGCCGCGCGGCGATATGGATGACGGCGTGGCATATGACACGAAAATCGATCACGGCGATGACCTGCGCCTCAGGGAAAATCTGGGCGGCAACGGCCAGAAGGCGCGATATCTGTCGCAAGACGATGTGGAAGAATGGCAAAACAGAGGCACGCCCGCCCGCGGCCGCAGCAGCCGCGCCTTTGAAGAGGAAATCCGCGATCATGAATATCGCGACAAAAGCCATGACCACCCGCACTGGTATCATGATACGCGCGGGCGGACGCGTTAAGCCTTAACCGCCTTTGGACGATTCCCATTCGGCCAGATGTTGCTCCACGACCAGCGCCGGCATATCCAGCGTTGCCGAAAGGCGGCGCACCACGGCACGGCGGTCTTTCCTTGCCTCTTCATCCAGCGCATCCCATTGTTGCAGGATTTTGGCGCGAATGGCCTCTTTTTCTCTCGATGTATCCCGCACGGGGGGCTGTTTTCTCATCACGTTTTCCTTTCTTGTCTTAAAAGGAAATCAGGAGGGTTTTGCCCTCCTGATTCCAAAAACCGCGTGACGGGTCAATAACGGCGGCTGCCGCGATAGTCATCCTCGTCATCACGCATACGATGGCTTTGCCAGCCGCGACGGGAAGCCTGCGCATGGCCTTCCTCATCGCCGTACCAGCCGCGACCATCTTCGTCGTAACGGCTGCCGCCGCGACCGTGACGGGAAGCATAACGACCATCCTCGTCATCATAGCGATCGCCGCGACGATGCGCCCAGCCTTCGCGCGATGCCTGCGCGTGGCCTTCCGGATCTCCGTACCAGCCGGAACCGCTGTCTTCATCGTCATAGCGGCGACGGCTTTGCGCCTGGCGGGAAGATCGTCGGCCGTTGCTTCGGGAAGATTCATCATCGCTGACAAAGCGACCCTGATCGTCGCGTTCCGGCGTATTACGGCCGGAAGCACGCGTCGTTTTCTGCTTTCGTGTCGTCATAGCATATCCTTTCTTTTTACAATATTTACAGGGGTAACGGCACATCCAACGGGTGGTCATCGGGGTGGTTCCCGTCTTGTCAGGATACCTTTCCCGTTGCTTTTTCCACCACTTTGCGCGTTTCATCCGCATTACCGTTGGAGCGGATCATGCGCCCGAACGTCAGCACGCCGCAAAGGGATTCCCCGTCGCTTTTCACCACCAGACGGCTGACATTGTTTTCGCCCATCATCCGTGCGGCGTCTTCCAGCGTGTCGTCTTCCCGGCAGGCGCAAACATCCTGCGTCATGCATTCGCGCACGGTGATTTCAGACGTATCCTTGCCCTCGGCCACGGCACGGATCACGATATCGCGGTCGGTGATAATGCCTTCGGGGCTGTCTTCGGAACCCACGGGCAGAAAGCCGCAACCGCATTCCTTCATCTTGCGCGCCGCTTCTTCCAGTGTTGCATCGGGGCTGATCAGTTCCAGCTCCGCTTCCATCAATTCTTTTACCTTCTTGTTTGCCATAGCCTGTTCCTTTCATTGCAGGGGTTATGGCGGGTCAACAGACAGGTCATTCTTTGGTTCCGCAGCGAATTATTTCTCCATCACCTGCGCCAGATCCTGAATGTTTTTTTCAAATCTCTCCCAGGGTGTCATCGGCCATAACTCCGTATGCGCGCCGCCGTAATAACGCACCAGCGCCGAAACCTTCATGGCATCATCAAGACTGCCGGCTTCGAAAATATCCAGATAATCCCACGGGCCCGTGACGGCATAATTGGCGCGCCATGTGACCGTCGGCACATAGGCACGCACCTTATCCACCATATTCTTTTCCCGCTTTTTGATTTCAAAGCTGGGATGCACCTCTTCGCATATAAGACGCGTCAGCATTACATAGGTCTGCATCGGCGCGGACCGGACGGGTTCATGTTGATCTTGCACGGCAAAGGCTCCTTTTTTTTACGGTTTTGCACATTAACGGGCCGGATGCCGTTAGGTTCACTGCAAAAAAAAACGCCGCCGCAACGCAGCAAGACAACCTGTGCCCTCCTGCTTGACTTATCCGCCCGCGGGCATAGAATCCCCACATGGAAGCAGATATCGAAAAAATGCAGGCAGCCAAAAGCGGACGCAGTTTTTTGCTTGCCGATGCCCACGGCAGCCTGCCGGCCGATGCGGAATCGCCCTGCGGCATTTACCGCGACGATATGCGGCTCGTGCGTGCTTTCACCATTGCCGTGACCGGCGATGCGCAGATTGTGGACAGCGCCCATGTCTTTTACGACGGCAATCTTTACCGGCGCATTGAAATCGCCGCACAGGGCGATACGCCCGCCAAAGTCTCGGCGCATTTCATTCCCGGCTGCGACGATATTTTCGACGTGCGCGACGCCCGCACCCGCGCCCTGCCGCATGATCAAAAACCTTTGCGCGGCAAAGATGTCACGATCGACCGCCATGCGCAGGGCATGACCCTTGCCGCCACGGGTGCGACAACGCAGAAACCTTACAAGACAGGCTTGCACGCTTCCCACAGCGGCACATGGCAGGGCGATACTTTTGACATCGACCTGCCCGCAACACAGGCGGGAAAAAACCATGTGCTGTATCTCGCCGCAGGCGATGTGCAAACGCGCCTGCCCGGCGCCTTGCAGGAACAGTTCGAGGAAGCGGTGCGCCAATCCGCCGCCGATCAAGAAAAGCTCTGGGACTACGGCCCGCGCCTGACGGCGGACGATCCGCAGGCCGATGACATTTTGCAGCGCGCGCAGGCGGATCTTTCCGTGATGATCACCGATCTCGACACGGGGCCCTATCCCTATGCGGGGCTGCCGTGGTTTTCCTGCCCCTTCGGGCGCGATGCCCTGATCACGGCCCTGTTGCTGATGGAACATTACCCCCCGCTGGCCAAGGGCGTGCTGGCCTTTCAGGCCGAACATCAGGCGACGGAAACCAACGCCTTCCGTCAGGCGGAGCCCGGCAAGATTTTCCATGAAATGCGTTTCGGCGAAGCCTCCGCCGCAGGCGAAAATCCCTTTGCCGCCTATTACGGCGGCGTGGATACGACGCCGCTTTTTGTCATGACGGCGCATGAATACTACAAGAAAACGCAAGACGATGCCTTCATCCGCGCCATCTGGCCAAAGCTGAAAAAAGCGCTCGACTGGATCGAAAACAACATGCAGGCAAACGGCGGCTTCCTGCGCTATCACTACGATAAAAACGGCCTGACGCAACAATGCTGGAAAGACAGCGCCGATTCCATTTTCTCGACGGATGATCCGCAGCAACTGGCAAAAGATCCCGTCGCCACCTGCGAAGTGCAGGCCTATGCCTATGAAGCGCTACAGGCAGGCGCCGTTTTTGCCGCGCTTTGCGGCGATACGGCGGCAGCCGGTCAATACCGCGCCCGCGCACAGGAGCTGCAAAAGAACTTCAACGACAAATTCTGGATGGAAAACCAAAGCTGTTACGCCATGGCGCTGGATGGCAATAACCGCCCCTGCGCCGTTGTTTCCTCCAACGCGGGACATTGCCTGCTCTCGGATATCGTGCCCGACGACCGCGCGCAAAAAACCGCCGCGCGGCTGATGCAGGCGGACAGCTTTTCAGGCTACGGCATCCGCACGCTGGCCGAAGGGACAGGATATGATCCGCTGTCCTATCATCGCGGCTCCGTCTGGCCGCATGATACGGCGCTGGTGGCGCTCGGCATGCGCCGGCGCGGGCGCCGGGACCTGAGCGAAAAAATTGCCGAGGGCCTGCGCGCCGCCTACGGCCATTTCAAAAAAATCCCCGAACTTTTTTCCGGCGATGCACGCAAAACCGCGCAAGGCGGCGCGGCCGATACCGCCCCCCGCCCCTATCCCGCCGCCTGCATCATCCAGACCTGGGCGGCGGCGGCCTATATTTCCCTCGCCACCGACGTGCGGCAGGAAAACACCCCCGCCCGCCGCACCCGCAAGCGCGGCGCGAAGCCTGTTTGATGTGATTGTTTTTTGTCTGAAGTGGTGGCCCTGGCCGGAATCGAACCGGCACGTCCTTTCGAACTCGCGATTTTAAGTCGCGTGCGTCTACCAGTTCCGCCACAGGGCCGCAAAGTCATGGTGTTGCGAAAAGGTGGGGATACGCTAAAGGCTTTGGGCGGGACCGTCAAGCATGCGGCGCAGCGGTTTCGGGCCGATCTCCGGCTGCGGGCTTTTTATTCCCCAGGGCTTCCAAAGTGCCGGAAAGAATACTATATTTTTCAATAGATTAGATTGGTAAAGTACAAACCCCCATGGAACAACAGCCCCCGTTGAAAGGCGCGGCGATTATCGACGCCTTTGTCAAGACACTGCCCGGCGCGCCGGGGGTGTACCGCATGCTGAACGCGGCAGGCGATGTGCTTTATGTCGGCAAGGCCAAGAACCTGAAAAAACGCGTGGCCGCCTATACCCAGCCGCAAAAACATGCCATCCGCATCCAGCGCATGATTGCGGCAACAGCCACCATGGAATTCACCACCACGCATACGGAAGCGGAAGCGCTGTTGCTGGAAGCGAACCTGATCAAGAAGCTGAAGCCCCGCTACAACATTCTGCTGCGCGACGATAAATCCTTCCCCTATATCCTCATCACCGGCGACCACGATTTTCCGCAGGTGGCCAAGCATCGCGGCGCGCGCGACCGTGCGGGGGAATATTTCGGGCCCTTTGCCTCCGGCTATGCGGTCAATGAAACACTGGCCGTGCTGCACAAGGCGTTTTTGCTGCGCAATTGTTCGGACAATGTTTTCTCCCTGCGCACCCGCCCCTGTTTGCAATACCAGATCAAGCGCTGCACCGCGCCCTGCGTCGGCCGCGTGAGCCGCGAGGAATACGCCGCGCAGGTCGATATGGCCCGCGCCTTTCTGGAAGGACGCAGCCGCAAGATACAGGAGGATTTCGCCGCCAAAATGCAGGCCGCCAGCGACCGCATGGATTTCGAGGAAGCCGCCGAATATCGCGACCGCATCCGCGCCCTGACACAAATACAGGCGGAGCAGATCGTGCATGTGGAGGGCATGGAAAGCGCCGATGTGCATGTCATTTACCGCGCGGGCGCGCGTTCCTGCGTGCAGGTGTTTTTCTTCCGCGCCGGGCAGAATTTCGGCAACCGCGCCTATTTCCCGCGGCACGAGGCGGACGAGGAAACGGGAGATATTCTGGCCGCCTTCATGGCGCAGTTTTACACCAACAAACCGGTCCCGCGCGACATCGTGCTGAGCGAGGAGATTGCCGCGAAGGACGTGCTGGCCGAGGCGCTGCGCGGCAAGGCGGGGCATAAAGTCACCCTGACCGTGCCGCAAAGAGGCGATAAAAAAACGCTGGTCGATATGGCGCTGAAAAACGCGCGCGAGGCGCTGGCCCGTCGTCAGGCGACGGAGGAAGCGCAGGAAGTGCTGCTGGAAAAACTCGCCGCCGTTTTGGGCCTTGATGCCGCGCCCGAACGGGTGGAAGTTTACGATAACAGCCACACGGGCGGCACGCTGACGCTGGGCGCCATGATCGTCGCCACGGCGGAAGGCTTTCAAAAAAACGCCTATCGCAAATTCAACGCCAAGGGCGATTTCAGGCCCGGCGACGATTACGCCATGATGCGCGAAATGCTGACGCGCCGCTTTGCCGGGCTGATGAAAAACGACGACATCCGGCCCGAGGCCAAGGTCTGGCCCGACCTGCTGCTCATCGACGGCGGACAGGGGCAGCTTAATGCCGCCTTGCAGGCGCTGGCCGATCTCGGCATTTCCGACATTCCCGTGGTGGGCGTGGCAAAGGGGCCCGACCGCAATGCGGGACGGGAAACTTTTTTCCTGCCGGGGCGTCCGCCCTTTACGCTGCCGCCGGATGATCCGGTACTCTATTTTATCCAGCGGTTGCGGGACGAGGCGCATCGCTTTGCCATAACGTCTCACCGCGCCCGCCGCACCCGCGCCCTGGGCGACAACCCGCTGGATTCCGTGCCGGGCATCGGCGCCAAGCGGAAAAAGGCGCTGCTTTTGCATTTCGGCTCCGCAAAAGCGGTTGCCGAGGCGGGCATCGCTGATTTACAAAAAGTGGCCGGTATCAGCAAAGCGGCGGCGGAGCGCATTTACCGCTTTTTCCACGAAGGCGAAGACTGATACAATCGGCAACACCCCGCAACCGGCCGGGCACATTTAACAAAACCATAAAAAAAAGACAGGACAGTATCCCATCATGGCACGCAAAAGCATGCTTCTCTCCGTTCCGAACCTGCTGTGCTACTACCGGTTGGCGCTCATTCCGGTCATGAGCTACCTTTTCTACGTCGATACCGCATGGGCGGCGTGGCTGAACATTTTCCTCTGGACGCTTGCGGGCCTGACCGATTTTCTGGACGGCCGCATCGCCCGCGCCACGGGGCAGACCAGCATTTTCGGCAAATTCCTTGATTCCTCCACCGACAAGCTGCTTGTCGGCACGGCGCTGATGCTGCTCATTGCCTTCGACCGTCTGGAAGGCGTCTGGATCATTCCCGCCGTCATCATTTACCTGCGCGAGATCCTCATCTCCGGCGTGCGCGAATTCATGGCGCTTTACAATGTCGTCGTGCCCATCTCCCTGCTCGGCAAATGGAAACTGACCATCCAGATGCTGTTCATGGGCTTCCTGATCGGCGGCGAATACGGCGAGCTTTACGTGCCCTATGCCTATGACATCGGCAAATACGGCTTCCTGCTGGCCACCGCGATTACGGTGATTTCCGGTTGGGATTACGTTGCGGGCGCGTGGAAAACCATCCGCAAAATCGACGAAGAACAGCACACGGCCGCCAGCGCATAACCCGCGCCGCCGGTTAAACCGGCATCCGCCGCGTTTCCCGCCAGATCAGGTACAGGCCCGCGCCGATGATGACGCTGGCGCCCAGCATGGTGCTTTTTTCCGGCACTTCATCGAAAATGAAATAACCCAGCAGCGCGCCCCAGACCATTTGCGAATAATGGTACGGCGCAACGGTGGAGGCCGAGGGCGCGGTCTGGAAGCCGAAGGCCACGCACATGATGCCGATGGAACCAAGCGAACCCATAATGAGGAAAACGCCGAGATCCAGCAGCGACGGCGGAATGAAATGGAACGGCAGGAAGGGCAAAATAACCAGCATGCTCAGCACCGATCCGGAAATGATGATCATCGTGCGGCTTTCCTGCGGGCCGAGATAGCGCATGACGATCATCGAGGCCGAATACAAAAACGCCCCGCAAAGCACGAAAAGCGACCAGATATTGAACATGCCGCTGCCCGGACGGAACATGAACAAAATCACGCAGAAACACAGCAGGATGATGATGATTTTTTCCTTTTCCATTTTTTCCCGCAGGAAAAAGGACGACAGGATCGCCACCCAGAAGGGCGAGGTAAAGACCAGCGTGTAAAACGTGGTCAGCGAAATATGCGGCAGGGAGAGGATGTTCAATATCCCCACCACCACCGACAACGCCGCGCGGATCAGCACCCATTTCACATTGCGCACCACAAAGGCATCCCGCCCGTGGCGTAGCATGCCGTAGATCACCATGAAGGTGATGATGACCGTGCAGTTGCTGAAAACGATTTGTGAAAAATGGAATTTCTGCGCCACAAACTTGGTGCAGGCATCCCCGATGCTGAACAACAGATAAGCCGTGGCCGTCGCCGCGATGGCGATGACCGTCTGACGCTGCCTATCGGGCAGGCCGTGGCTGAAGTTTTCGGGAGCTGCTGTCATTTTTCTTGTCGCCGGTTTTTGTTTTTATTGTTTTCTTTGTTGTTTTACGGGTGCGTTTTACAGCAGGTTTGGCTTTTTTTCTCCCGTTGTCCGCCGTTTTTGCCCGGGGCTTTTTGGGGGGAAGCGTCCCTATTTCCGCCAGATTTTCCGGCCCGAAAGACAGGGGCAGCAAATCCGCCATTTTATGCGTCGCGCCCAGTCTGCCGTCTTTCCACAGTGAATAGATGCGCGTTTCATTGTCCGAAAATTCGCGCAGCCGCTGGCGGCAATCGCCGCAGGGCGTGCAAAGATATTCCATCGCGGGGCCGATGACGACCACGGCGCGGATCTGCCGCTCCCCCGCCGACACCATGGCGGAAATGGCCGAGGCCTCGGCGCACACGCCTTTGTAATGCGCCACCTCGACATTCGCGCCGAGATAGACCTTGCCGCTGCCCGCGACAATCGCCGCGCCGACGGGATGGTTGGAATAAGGGCAATAGGCATTGTCCCGCGCCGCCGCCGCGTGTTTGGCGAGTGTTTTGAGATCTTTTGCCGACAGCGCCGTCATGCCGCCACCCGCAAACGAATAATGTCTTCCTGCGCCGCGCGGCGGTCGGAAATCATGACCGCGCGTTTCAGCGTCTCGGCCATTTTCTGCCAGCTGTCCTCATCCTTCGCATGGATGGTGGCAAGGGGGCGCGCGCCCGGCCCGACTTCCTCGCCCACGGCGGCGATATTCGACAGGCCCACGGCATGGTTCACCGTATCGCTCGGCTTGGCGCGGCCGCCGCCCATTTCGACAATGCCGATGCCGATGGCGCGCGTATTGACGGCGCTGACACGGCCCGGCGTTTGCGGGCGGAAATCGCGCACAACGGGCGCTGCCGCCAGATATTTGTCGGGATTGTCGATAAGATCCGCAGGCCCGCCCAGCGCCGCGACCATCTGGGCGAATTTTTCCGCCGCCTTGCCGTTTTCCAGCACGGTGGCGATTTTCTGGCGCGCGTCGCGGATATCGGTGGCCAGTTTGCCGAGGATCAAAAGCTCGCCCGTCAGCGAAGCCGTAACTTCGTGCAGGCGCGGATCGACCTGTTCGCCGCGCAGGTATTGAATGGCTTCGCGCACCTCCACGGCATTGCCCGCCGTGCGGCCCAGCACCTGGTTCATATCGGTCAGCAGGCCGACGGTGGGCAGACCCGCGCCGTTCGCCACGCCGACGATGCTTTTCGCCAGCGCTTCGGCATCTTCGTCTTTTTGCATGAAGGCGCCCGTGCCGAATTTCACATCCATCACCAGACCATCCAGCCCCGCCGCCAGTTTTTTGGACAGGATCGAAGCCGTGATCAGATCCAGCGATTCAACCGTGGCCGTCACATCGCGGATGGCATAGATGATGCGGTCGGCAGGGGCAAGGTCGGGCGTCGCGCCGATAATGGCGCAGCCCGTTTCCTGCACCGTTTTGCGGAACAGCGCGGTATCGGGCTGCGAGACATAGCCCGGAATGGAATCCATTTTATCCAGCGTGCCGCCCGTATGCCCCAGCCCGCGGCCCGACAGCATGGGCACAAAACCGCCCAGCGCCGCCACGATGGGCGCGAGCATCAAACTGACCTTGTCACCCACGCCGCCGGTGGAATGTTTGTCCAGAATGGGGCCCGGCAGGTTCAGGTCTTTCCAGTCCATCACCGTGCCCGACCGCGCCATGGCGCTGGTCAGCGCGACGCGCTCCGCCATATCCATGCCCTTCAGCAGGGTGGCCATGCAAAAGGCGGCCACCTGTCCTTCGGTAATCTCGCCCGCCGTCACGCCGGCGATGAATTCCTGAATTTCCGCTTCGGACAATTGCTGGCCGTCACGTTTGCGGCGGATGATTTCCTGTGGAAGCATCTGTTCCTCCCGTTATTGCGCAGGGCCGAGGCCGTTGAGCCAGATATGCGCCGCAATACCGGCGGCGTACCCCAGAACGATGGCCCAGGTCCATTTCAAATGCGAGAAAAAGGTATAAATCCCCCGCGCCTGTCCCATCAGCGCCACGCCGGCGGCAGAGCCGATGGAGAGCATGGAACCGCCAATCCCCGCCGTCAGCGTTACCAGCAGCCACTGGTTATGCGACATGTCGGGCTGCATGCTCAGCACCGCGAACATCACGGGAATATTGTCCACAATCGCCGAGGCGAAGCCCACCAGAATATTCGCCCAGGTCGGGCCGATGTCGTTGTAGAAAAACACCGACATTTTCGCCAGATACCCGAAAGCGCCCAGCGCCCCGACGCAGAGCACCACGCCGTAAAAGAACATCAGCGTATCCCATTCCACGCGCTTCATGCTGATGAAAATGTCAAACGGCTTTTTGGCGGGTTTCACATCCGCGACTTCCGGCAGCTGGATCGGCTCCCAGCTGCGCAGCTCGTCCAGACGGATGAAATAGCTGTAGATCGTCAGGATGCCAAGCCCCGTCATCATGCCCAGAAACGGCGGCAGGTGCAGCGTCTGGTGCAGCGCGACCGTCAGCGCAATCGTGCCCAGGAACATGACAAGCACCGCCATGCCGCCGCGCTTGATGGACGGCGCGCCTTCGGCGGGAATAACCGGCGCCGTTTTGGGGACGGTGAGCGACATCAGCGCCGCCGGAATCAGCCAGCTGATCAGTGACGGCAGGAAAAGCTCGAAGAACTCAAAAAAGCCGACAATGCCTTTTTGCCAGACCATCAGCGTCGTAATGTCGCCAAAGGGACTGAAAGCCCCGCCCGCATTCGCCGCCACGACGATGCTAATGCAGCTGACGCTCACAAAGGCGGCATTGCCCGCGCCGACGGCGATCGCTACCGTGCCGAGCACCAGCGCCGTCGTCAGGTTATCCGCCACGGGCGACATGAAAAAGGCGAAAAACCCCGTCAGCCAGTACAACGTCCGCAGCGAATAGCCGCGCGTGACCAGCCAGTGGCGCAACGCCTGAAACACATTGCGTTCCGTCAGGGTATTGATAAAGACCATCGCCACCAGCAGGAACAGCAACAGCTCCGCATATTCCAGCACGTTATGGCGCAGCAGTTCGACCGCGTCCTGATCGTGGTCGAGGCTGTGGTAGGCCATGGCCACCAGCATCCACATGAAACCCGCCGCCGCCAGAATGGGTTTGGACTTGCGCAAATGCAGGCGTTCTTCCGCAATGATAAAGACATAAGCGACGGCAAAAAGCCCGACCGCCACCCAGCCCGTCCAATGGCCCGTCATGTCCGCAACCGTCCCGTCTGCCGCAAAGGCCGCAGCGGGCATCCAAAGCACCATCAAAAGAAGAAGGCTGCAAAAGCGTAAAAAGCACATATTCGGGAACCACGGGTCAAAAGAGGGAATTTGCTCAAACATAATTGATCGCCGGTTTCCATGCAAGGTATTGCGGCGGGAAAACGCGGCATAAAGGCTTGTCACATATCGAAAATTCTTTCTTCGGCCCGTGGAACGGATTATGATGTCGGGCATTCGTAACCGGCCCCGAACACCCAAGGCGATTTCCCGAATGTACGCTGACAATGCAGCCAAACTTCCAAAAAGGCTCCAGTTTCTGAAACAGCCCGAAGCCCTTGGCGGCTTCTTGCTGATCTGCGCGGCGCTGCTGGCCATTATTATGACCAATTCCCCCTTGCGCGGCCTGTACGAAGGCTTCGTGAATATGGACGTCATCGTCAAGGTCGGCCCGCTGGGACTGGACAAGCCCCTGCACCTCTGGATCAACGACGGGCTGATGGCGATTTTCTTTTTTCTGGTCGGGCTGGAAGTCCGCCGCGAGATCCGCGAAGGAGAGCTGTCCACCCTCCAGAGCGCCATGCTGCCCGTGATTGCCGCTTTCGGCGGCATCCTCGTGCCCGCCCTTGTTTTCGTTCTGGTCAACCTGAACGCGCCGGAGAATATGGAAGGCTGGGCCATCCCCACGGCCACCGACATCGCCTTTGCGCTCGGCGTGCTTGCCCTGCTCGGCCCGCGCGTGCCGCCTGCGCTCAAAGTCCTGCTGCTCGCCATTGCCGTGATTGACGACCTTGCCGCAATCGTCATCATCGCCCTGTTTTACACCGGCAGCCTCTCCGGCGGCGCCATGGCCATGGCGGCGCTGTGCCTGACCACGCTTTTCGCCATGAACCGGTTCGGGGTACAGCGGCCCGCGATTTATATTCTGGTGTCTTTCGTGCTCTGGGCCGCGGTACTGAAATCCGGCGTGCATGCGACGCTGGCCGGCGTGGCGGCGGCCTTTTTCATTCCCGTCAGGCACACGCACCATATGGAGCATGCGCTGCACCCCTGGGTCGCCTTTGCCATCATGCCCGCCTTTGCTTTTGCCAATGCGGGCATCTCGCTGGAGGGGCTGTCGCCCGCGCAGCTGACAACGCCGCTGGCCTGCGGGGTGATGCTGGGACTTGCGCTCGGCAAACCCGTCGGGGTTTTCAGCGCGCTGTTTCTGGCCATCAAAAGCGGGCTGGCGCCCTTGCCGCGCGATCTTGTCTGGCGGCAGCTTTTCGGCCTGTCGCTGCTCTGCGGCATCGGCTTGACCATGAGTTTGTTCATCGGCACACTGGCCTTCCCGCCCGGCGAGAAACTGCGCGATGTCCGCCTCGGCATTATCTGCGGGTCTTTTATTTCGGGACTTCTGGGTTATCTTATACTGCTCGGGAGCATGCCCGCCAAAAAACAAAACGCACAAAGCACGACATAAAGGGAGCATAAACATGTCCGGCAAAAAAAGCATCACGGTGGCCTACGGTGACGGGATCGGCCCGGAGATCATGACCGCCACGCTGGATATCCTCGACAAGGCGGGCGCGCAGCTTGACATCGAAACTATCGAGATCGGCGAAAAAGTCTATCAGCGCGGTGTCGCCGCCGGTATCGAGGACAGCGCGTGGGAAAGTCTCAACCGCACCAAATGCTTCCTGAAGGCCCCCATCACCACGCCGCAGGGCGGCGGGTTCAAAAGCCTGAACGTCACGGTGCGCAAATCCATGGCGCTTTTCGCCAATATCCGGCCTTGCGTTTCCTATCACCCCTTCGTGCGCACGACGCAGCCGACCATGGACATGGTTATCGTGCGGGAGAACGAGGAAGACCTCTACGCCGGCATCGAACACCAACAGACCGATAACGTGACGCAGTGTTTGAAGCTGATCTCCGAAACGGGATCGGAGCGCATCATCCGCTACGCCTTCGAATATGCCCGCGTGCACGGCCGCAAGAAAGTGACCTGCATTTCCAAAGACAACATCATGAAAATGACGGACGGGCTGTTCCACCGCGTCTTCAACCGCGTGGGCGAGGAATATCCCGATATCGAGAAAAACCACATGATCGTCGATATCGGCGCCGCCAAAATCGCTGCCGCACCGCATATTTTTGACGTTGTGGTCACGGAAAACCTGTACGGCGACATTCTTTCCGACATCGCGGCGGAAGTATCCGGTTCCGTCGGGCTTTGCGGCTCCTTCAACATCGGCCAACACGGCGCGATGTTCGAGGCGATCCACGGCTCCGCCCCCGATATCGCGGGTCAGGGCATTGCCAACCCCTCCGGCCTGCTGCATGCGGCGATTTTGATGCTGCGCCATCTGGAACAAAACGACGTGGCCGATACCATCCAGAACGCCTGGCTGAAAACCATGGAAGACGGCATCCATACCGGCGATATTTTCAACCCGCAGATCAGCAGCCGCCGCGCCAATACGCGCCAGTTTGCCGATGCGGTGATCGAACGCCTCGGCCAGAAGCCCGTGCAATTCGCCCCCGTCAGTGCCGCCAAGGGCACGGAAGGCATTAAAATGCCGCAGGTCTCCTTGCCGAAACTTGGCGAGAAAAAACTGCACGGCGTGGATGTTTTCCTGCACTGGCGCGATGAAAAACCCGTTGCCGATCTGGCGGCGCAATTGCAATCCCTCAGCAACAGCCTGAAGCTTGCCAGCATCGACAGCCGCGGGCTGCTCGTCTGGCCCGACAGCGCGGCAAAGGCGGAAAAAGGCGACCATTGGCGCTGCCGCTTCACCGCCGCCAATGACGGCGCGGATGTCACGCATGCGCAGATCGTGCAATTGCTGCAATCCCTTGCGCAATCGGGGATGGATTTCATCAAAACCGAAAACCTTTATACCTTCGACGGCAAACGCGGCTACAGCGTGGCGCAGGGGCAGTAAAAAGGCTCATCCATACGGCGGACTAGCGCAGCTCCGGCACCGTCAGCTCGTTTTGGCGGCAGCAGGCGGCGAGCGTATTGCCGAGCAGACAGGCAATCGTCATGGGCCCCACGCCGCCCGGCACGGGGGTGATGTATCCCGCCACGGGCAGCACGTCGAGAAAATCCACATCGCCGACGATGCGTTCCGCCTCGCGGTTGATGCCGACATCGATCACAATCGCGCCCGGCTTGACCCAATCGGCCTTGACCAGACGCGGCTTGCCGACGGCGACGACCAGAATATCCGCCTGCCGCGCCACATGCGGCAGCTGCGGCGTGCGCGAATGGGCGATGGTGACCGTGCAGTTTTCCTTCAGCAGCAATTGCGCCATCGGCTTGCCGACAAGGTTGGAGCGGCCGATGACCACGGCATGCAGGCCGGTCAAATTCGGCTCCACGTTTTTAATCAGCGTAAGGCAGCCCAGCGGCGTGCAGGGCACCAGCCCCGCCATGCCCGAGGCCAGCCGCCCCGCATTCTCCAGATGCAGCCCGTCCACATCTTTGGCAGGGTCGATCTGGCGCAAAACGGTATGGGTATCGATCTGTTTCGGCAAAGGCAGCTGCACCAGAATGCCGTGGACTTTTTTATCCTTGTTCAGCTTTTGCAACAGCGCGATCAGCGTATCCTGCGAAGTGTTTTTAGGCAGGCGGTGCACAAAACTGCGCATGCCCACGCGTTTGGCCGCCGCTTCCTTGTTGTTCACATAGATATGGCTGGCGGGATCATCCCCCACCAGCACGACGGCCAGCCCCGGCATGATCTTATGGTCTTCGATCAGCACATCGACATGATGCTTGATGGCGGCGCGGAGGTTTCGGGCAACGGCCTTGCCGTCAATGATGGTGCCGGATGCTTTCGTGTTCTTGTGCTCGCTCATCACCATGTCCCGCTCCCCGCCGGTTATGTCTTGCCCCTTAATACGTCCGCAAATAAAGGGCGTATTCCATCAGGCCTTTTTGCAGCAAGTAAATGCCGAAGATAATGACCATCGGCGTAAAATCGAATCCGCCCATCGGCGGGATGAATTTGCGCAAGCGCCGCACCAGCGGCTCGGTTGCCATATTCAGCAGCTGGCAGAATTTATACACGGCCTTGTTGCGCGTATTGATGACATTAAAGGCCACCAGCCAGCTGACCACCACCGTCAGGATCAGGATCCAGAAATAAATATCGAGCAGCAGGCTCAGTGTTGTTATGATAAACAGCATCTCGGCGCTTTCTCCCGCCCGTGGCGGCATGTTAACCCTTGACCAAAGCTATACCGTGGCGCATTTACCCGCAAGACTTGATTTGTTCATCCGCCTGATTTAACAGATGATTAATATAATTGCTGCACAATATCCGCGCCATTGCCGCCTTGTTGTTCTGCCGCAAACTGCTTTAAAATACCCCGATGGATCCATCCGCAGGAGAAGATTTTATGACACGCCCGACGGCCTATTTCCTTTTGACCTTTTTCATGACGGCTTTGTTCTTCGCGCAGCCCGCGGCTGCGGAAAGCCTTGTCCTGAACATGAAGCGCACCGTCACCTTCACGCCTGCGGATGCCGCCAAGCCGCCCGTCGTGACGGAGGAGACGATCACCTTCTATCCCGATTTCATCAGCGTGCGCTTCGGCACGGCGGAACGCATTTACAATTTCGCCGCCAAGACGCTGGTCGTTTTCGACCATGCCGCCAAAACCTATATGGTGCATCCGCTGCATGCCGTGCCGATGTTTTATGATGCGGAGCGCACCAGCCGTCTTGCCCTGAAAATCAAAATGAACAATGCCGTGCGCGAGGCCGGCGGCGATGCGGTGGACAAGGTCACGCTGGAAGACATCGACCTCGACATGGCCTTCAGCACCAATGCCAATACCCGCACCGCCTATCTGATGGACAAGCGCAAGGAAGACGGCAAAACCGTTTTCTTCCCCAAGCAAAAGGATCCCCTTGACCTTGCGGCCTATAAAACGCGCGAAGGCACGCTGGCGCCTGCCTTCAAAAAGGCTTACAAACGCTATCTTGCCTATGAAACCGCCATCCATCCGGTGATCGAGGATGCGCTTTTGAAAGAAAGCAATATCTTCGCCGCGCTGGAATACAACAACCGCGACGTGCTGCGTAAAACGAATGCGCAGACCGTCCTGGAGCTGAAATCCAGCAGCGTGAGCGCCGACAATGCGCCGACAATGCCGGAAGGCTATACGATGAAACTCAGCAGCGACCCCGCCATCAACGCGCTGATGGAACGCGGGCTAAAAACCCCGATGCCGGATATGAATGCGCTCAAAGAACAAATCGGCAAGCTGATCGAGGAAGAGCAATATGCCCATGCCTTCATGGTCGCCGCCGAAGTGCCGCTGATGTTGACGGGCGCGGAAACGCAAAAATATCATGAAAGCGTGCTGAAAGCCGGCTTCCTTTCCGCCGAGGGTTTCGACCAGCAGATTTATTTTGCCGTCACGCGCTCCCCCGCGAACGAGGCGGATCTTGCCAAATTCCTGAACGTGATGGACAGCTACAAGGACAAAGTCGGCGACAAAGGCTATTTGCTCGACTATTTCAAGGCGCAGCACATCCGCAAGGTCATTTTTGCAAAGCTCGACCATACGGAAGAAGACAAGGTGCTGCTGAAACAGGCTTATGATTACATCATCACCGCGCTGGAGAACAACCCGCGCCTGGTCAACCCCTTCTTCGATCTGGGCGGCACGGAGTATCAGAACAACCGCATGACGGAAGCCTTCCTGTTCTGGGATCATGCCGCGCGTCTTGCCCCCGCGCATGAAAGCATTTACGCCATCCGCAAAATGAAACTGGATACCGAGAAAAAATTCCCCGAATTTTTCTGATCCGGCGCCACGACACCGCATATAAAAAAGGAGCAGCCAAACCGTGTCTGATAAAGAAAACATCGCCTATCTTGAATTAAGCAGCGGCACCGTCACCATCGAACTGCGCCCCGACCTTGCCCCGAAGCATGTCGCGCGCATCAAGCAACTGATCGCGGAAGGTTTCTACGACGGCCTGCCGTTCCACCGCGTCATCCCCGGTTTCATGGCGCAGACCGGTTGCCCGCAGGGCACAGGCTACGGCGGCAGCGGCACGAAACTGCCCGCCGAATTTACCGATACGCCCTTTACCCGCGGCACGGTGGGCATGGCGCGCGCCATGGACCCCAACAGCGGCGACAGCCAGTTTTTTATCACCTTCGGCGACACGCCGCACTTGAACGGCGAATATACCGTCTGGGGACAAGTGACCGAGGGCATGGAACTTATTGACGGCATCGCCGTTGGCGAACCGCCGGCAAGTCCCGATAAAATCGTCAAA
>Ga0182792_1001239_pt1 | contig 21300 bp, 16 predicted proteins | sample Passage237B_FD_130497 | JGI IMG/M metagenome (GOLD analysis project Ga0182792, IMG submission 130497) | Cellulose adapted compost microbial communities from Newby Island Compost Facility, Milpitas, CA, USA - Passage2 37B (version 2) (version 2) ...
CGCCCCCCGGGGCCCGGCGGCCCCCCACGGTGCGGAGCCGCCGCTCCAGCGCCTCGTCGCGCCGCGGGCCGAGCAGCCGGGCGACCCAGCGCAGCAGCCGGCCCACCTGGGCGACGATCCGCGGCGCCAGGAGCAGCAGGGCGGCGCCGACGAGGACGAAGCCGACCGCCAGCACCGGGCGGGGAGCGGCGAAGCGGCCGTCGGGCAGCCGGGGCACCCAGAGCGGGCTGGACAGCAGGGCGAGGGGGACCGACCAGGCAACGGTGACCGCCACGACCGCGACGGCGGTGGTGGGCAACGACGCCACCCGGTAGGCGGCGCGGCGCCAGAACGCGGCGCTCGTGAGGTGGCCGACGAACCACCACCAGAGGCGGGCGGCCCGGGCCTTCCAGGAGCCCGATCGCCAGTCGTAGGGCCGGCGCTCGGCCTGGGGCACCTCGATGCGGAGGAACTCGGCGAGCAGGGCGCGGTCGCCGGCCGCGGTGAGGCGCACCGCGTGGATGGCGAGCACGGCGAGCAGGAAGGAGACGGGCAGGAGGAAGAAGCTGGTGACCGTCGCGACCGACAGGCCGAGCACGGCGAAGGCCGCGAGCGGCATCCACACCAGGTCCAGGTAGGTCTTGAGCGTCGTGCGCCAGGTGTCGCCGGCCACGAGGGGGCCGAGCAGCCGGCGGGTGGTCGACGGGGCGCTGGACATGGCCTCGACGGTACGGGGCGGCGAGGGCGGCGGCCATCCCGTCCCCCGGCGTCTACGGGGTGGGGTTGTCCCTACCGGTGGGCGTGCGGGGGCCGTGGCGGCGGGCCGGCGCGGTCGACCAGTTGCGCAGGTAGGACACGACCCGCACCGCGACGATCAGCGCGCCGCCGACGACCGCGGAGAGGTTCGGCCGCCGGGTCGCCTCCTGGAGCAGCAGGAACAGGGTGCAGCCGGTGGCGGCCGCAACCGCGTAGAGGTGGCCGGGCAGGAACACCTGCGGGCGCTCGTTGACCACGACGTCGCGGATGATCGCCCCGCCGGTGGCGGCGAGCACGCCGACCGCCACGCACGACACCGCCGGGAGGTGGAACGCCTCCGCCTTCGCGGTGCCGATGATCCCGTAGAGGGCGAGCGAGCCCGAGTCGAGCCACACGTAGGCGGCGTCGGCCCGCCGGGCGATCACCGCCGGCGCGAGGTCGAGCAGGTGGCCGCCGAAGTGGATGCAGGCACCGCCGGCGAGCGCGGCGGGCAGCAGCCACGGCTCGCGGAGCGCCACGGGCGGGCCGTCGCCCAGCACCAGGTCGCGGGCCACACCGCCGCCGACCCCGCAGCTCACGGCGAGGAAGAGCGCCCCGGCCAGGTCGAAGTCGTGGCGGCGCGCCGCCAGCCCGCCCGCCAGGGCGCCGAGGATGATGGCCGTGAGGTCGAGCCCGATCGGGATCCGGATCACGGGCGCAGGAACCCCACGATCCAGTCCGCCACCGGTCGGCTGTGCACCTCCTCGTGGAGGGTCGCCTCGGCCTCGGCGCAGCGCTCGGGGCCGATCACGTCGCGGCGCACCGAGATCAGCTCGCGGGAGAGGGCGGCGTCGAACTCCGGGTGGGCCTGCACCGTCAGCACCCGGTCGTCGACGAGGAAGCCGGCGTTCGGGCAGAACCCGCTGCTCAGCCAGAGCCGGGCGTCGGCGGGGAGGACGCTCACCTGGTCCTGGTGGCTGGCGACCAGGCGCAGCGGCTGCGGCACCGGCCCGTCCACGAAGGGCGGCGGCTCGCCCACGAGCGAGTAGCCGTGCACCCCGACGCCCCAGCCGATCGGGGCCTTCTCCACCCGCCCGCCCAGCACCTGGGCGAGGAGCTGGTGGCCGAAGCAGATGCCGACGAGCGGCACGCCGGCGTCGACGGCGTCACCGACGAACGCGCCGAGGTCGCCTATCCAGGCGTCGCCGTCGTAGACGGACGAGGCCGAGCCGGAGACGATCCAGCCGTCGACCTCGTCCACGGCTCCGGGCAGGCCGTCGGCCGCCACGTCGTGGGTGACGAGGTCGACCGGGTGGGCGGCGAGGAACCCCGCGAACAGCTCGGGGTAGTCGCCGTGGCGGGCGGCCACCTCCGGGTTGACGTAGCCGGCCTGCAACAAGCCGACGAGCAGGCGCTTCGACAGGGCGGGCACGTTCCCGGCGCCGGCGGCCCGGCCCGCCAGTCGGTCACTCGTAGCGCATGCCGATCTCGCGGAGCAGGTCCACGAAGTTGCTGCCGGCGTCGGGCGCGAGGTTCCCGGGGGTGTAGGTGACCGCCCGGAGGTCGCCGGTCCAGGGGAAGCAGCCGTGGCGCTCGTGGAGGTCCCAGGAGACGGGGGAGCGGCGGTCGATGCCGACGTCGATGCCCTGGAACGGGGCCATCGCGCCGAGGAGCAGCAGGTCCTCGACCCGCCCGACCGACCGGCCGTCCACCAGCACCTCCACGTGCCAGCGCCAGCCGCCGGGCGCGGTGATCGCCACCCGGATGCCGGTCGTACCGTCGGGCACCGGGCCGCAGGCCAGCTCGGTCTCCTTGCCGTAGCCGTTGTGGGTGAAGACCAGCTCGCCGCCGGGCTCCACGTGCAGCAGGTACCCGCCGCCCTGGTCGCCGTGGCTGACGAGCACGCCGCGGTCGCCGGTGGCGTAGCGGAGGTCGACGTCGATGTCGACGTCTCGCCACTGGATGAGCTGCAACGAGCGGAACCGCTCCAGGGTGTGGGTGCCGGCGACGATGCGCACCGGTTCCTGGAGCGGCGCCTCGTACGGCGGGCGGTCGACGTAGCGGAGCCGGCTGCCCTCGTCCAGCGGGTACACCTGGTTCCGCCGGGCGGCCGCCTCCCAGCCGGCGGCCAGCTCGGCCACCAGCTCGGGGTGCTGGGCGGCCAGGTCGGTGGTCTCGGTGCGGTCCCGGACCAGGTCGTACAGCTCCCACTCGTGGTCGCCGAAGGGCGTGAGGGGCTCGTGGCGGGTGACGATCTCCCAGCCGCCGTCGTAGTAGCCCCGGTGCCCGTTCATCTCCAGGTGCTGCGGGCCCCGGTCGTGCGGCGCCCCGGGCTCGGTGAGGAGCGGGGCGAAGCTCGTGCCGTCGAGGGGCTGGAGGACCTGGCCCGCCCGCTCGGCCGGCCGCTCGACGCCGGCCAGCTCGCACAGCGTCGGCAGCAGGTCGGTGACGTGGATCCACTGGTCCCGCCGCCCCGGCAGGGCCCGACCGGCGCGGACGCCCGCCGGCCAGGAGAGCACGAACGGCACCGAGTGGCCCCCGGCGTGGGTGTTGATCTTGTAGAGGCGGAACGGGGTGTTCGACGCCTGCGCCCAGCCCCGCGGGTAGTGCACCAGCGCCCGCGGGCCCCCGGCCAGGTCGATGCGGGCCCGGTCGACGTCGTGGTCCTCGATGTCGGTGGCGTTCTTCGACACCAGGCTCCGGAAGTAGGCGGTGGTGCCGGCGGCCTCGCCCTCCCGGGAGGCGCCGTTGTCCGAGAGGACGAGGAAGACGGTGTCGTCGGCCTCGCCCAGCTCCTCCAGCGCGGCGCGCAGCCGCCCGATCGACTGGTCGACGCTGTCGACCATCGCCGCGTACACCTCCATGTAGCGGGCGAACAGGGCCTGGTCGGCCGGGTCGAGGTCGTCCCAGGCGGCCACGTCGTCGCCCGGCTCGGCGTTCGACGGCGGCAGCGCGGTGCCGGGCGGCAGCAGCCCCAGCTCCACCTGGCGGCGGTGGCGGGCCCGGCGCAGCTCGTCCCAGCCGGCGGCGTAGCGGCCCCGGTGGCGCTCCAGGTCCTCGGGCTTGGCCTGGAGCGGGGCGTGCACGGCGATGTGGGCGAAGTAGCAGAGGAACGGCTGCTGTGGGTTGGACGCCTTCGCCTGGCGGATCATCGAGATCGCCCGGTCGGTGAGGTCGTCGGTGACGTAGTAGCCGTCCGGGTAGGCGTCGACTTCGACGGTGTGGTTGTCCTCGACCAGCCGGTGCGGGTGGTGGAGGTTCGTGAACGCGTCGAGCACGCCGTAGTAGCGGTCGAAGCCCCGCTGGAGCGGCCAGGCGTGGCGGGGGCCGGCGTCGGACAGGTCGGCGTCCTTGGTGAGGTGCCACTTGCCGATCGCCATCGTGTGCCAGCCGGCGTCGCGGAACAGCTCGGCGACCGTGGCCACGTCGTCGGCCAGCTCGGCCGCGTAGCCGGGGAAGCCGGGGTCCGAGTTGGCGACGTGGCCGGCGCCGGCCCGGTGCGGGTTGACGCCGGTGAGCAGCGCGGCGCGGGTGGGCGAGCACATCGGGGTCACGTGGAAGTTCGTGAACTGGAGGCCCTCGGCGGCCAGGCGGTCGACGTTCGGGGTGGGGATCTCCGAGCCGTAGCAGCCGAGGTCGGCGAAGCCCAGGTCGTCGACGAGCACGATGACGACGTTGGGGGCGTCGGGGCCGGGCTGGGGGCGGGGCGGCCACCAGCTCCGCGACCCGGCGAAGGTCCGGCCGACGGTGCCGCCGAAGCCCTCGTAGGGGCCGGCGGGTCGCTTCGGGGCATCGGTCATGGAACAGGTTCTAGTGCGCACGCCAGACTGGGTCCGTGCCCCGCCGCCCCCCACCTCCCGACGAACCCCCGATGAGGCCGGCCCGACGGGGTGCCGTGGCGCCGTTCGAGGTCATGGCGATCCTCGACCGGGTGGCCACCCTCCGCGCCGAGGGGCGATCGGTCGTCTCCCTCTGCGCGGGCGAGCCGTCCCAGGGCGCGCCGGCCGCGGTGCACGCCCGGGCCGCCGAGCTGCACCGCCGGGGCGAGGTGCTCACCTACAGCCCCGCGCTCGGCACCCCGGAGCTGCGGGCGGCCCTCGCCGCCCACCACCGCCGCTGGTACGGCATCGACGTGGACCCCCGGTCGGTGGCGGTCACCACCGGCGCCTCGGGCGCGTTCGTGGCCGTGTTCCTCGCCGCGTTCGAGCCCGGCGACCGGGTGGCGCTCGCCCGGCCCGGCTACCCCGCCTACCGCAACCTGCTCGCCGCGCTCGGCGTGGAGGTGGTGGAGCTGGCGGTCGGCGCCGACACCGGCTTCCGGCCGACCACCGAGCACCTGGACGCCGCCCGGCGGTCCGGGCCGCTCGCCGGCCTCGTGCTCGCCTCGCCGGCCAACCCCACCGGTTCCATGATCCCGCCCGCCGAGCTGCGCGCGCTGGCCGGGTGGTGCGCGGCGCACGACGTGCGGCTGATCTCCGATGAGATCTACCACGGCATCACCTACCCGCCGCCGGGCGCGGCCGGCGAGGCGTCCCGGGGCACCTGCGCCTGGGAGCTCGACCGCCGCAGCGTCGTGGTGTCGTCGTTCTCCAAGTACTGGGGGATGACCGGCTGGCGCCTCGGCTGGGCGCTCCTGCCCGACGACCTGGTGGAGCCGGTCGACGCGCTCGTCGGCAACGCCGCCCTCTGCGCGCCCGTCCCCGCCCAGCACGCCGCGCTCGCCGCGTTCGGCGATGCGGCCCGGATCGAGTGCGACGAGCGGGTCCGCACCTTCGCCGCCACCCGGCAGGTGCTGCTCGACCGGCTGCCGGAGCTGGGCTGGGGCCCGGTGGCGCCCGCCGACGGCGCCTTCTACCTCTACGCCGGGCTCGGGGACCGCCTCGGGCGGTTCGAGGACTCGACGGGCTGGTGCCGGGCGCTGCTGGAGGAGGCCGGCGTCGCGCTCGTGCCCGGCCGCGACTTCGACCCGGTCGACGGTGGCGGCTACCTGCGCCTGTCCTTCGCCGCCGGCACCGAGGCGGTCACGAAGGCGATCGAGCGCATCGCGGCCTGGCAGCCCTGAGCGGGCCTCAGCCGGCCGCGGCCCGCCGGACCGGCGCCCGCCGGCGCGCCGCCGCCTTCTTCGTCGGGGCCTTCGGCGCCCGGGCCTCGCCGGCGAGGGCGAGGAGGTCGTCCAGGCCCTGCTCGATGCCGCTCGCGAGCACGTCGATGTCGTCGGTGCTGTCGCGGTCGCCGGTGATGCCGAAGGTGACCTTCTGGTCGTAGGAGAAGATGGCGACGCCGGTGCGCAGCGGGGCGCTCAGCGGCACGTACGGGCGGATGTCGGTCATGCGGCGGCCCATCGAGTAGAGCGGGAACTGCGGGCCGGGCACGTTGGTGGTGACCGTGTGCAGGTTGGTCGACGCCCCGCCGAAGCGGGCGGCCAGACGGGTCCCGAGCGCCAGGAGCGCCGGGGGCGCGAAGCCCGACATGGAGGTGAGCGCCTCGGCCGCGACCGCCTGCTTGGACTCCTTGAGGTCGCCCATCTGGGTCCGGATGGCATCGAGGCGCTGCAACGGGTCGGCCAGGCCGACGGGCAGCTCCGCGAACATCGCCGACACCTTGTTGTCGAGCGTGCCGTCGGAGGCGGCGGCGCCGTCGTCGCGCGTGGATCGCACCGACACCGGCACCAGCGTCCGGATCGCGTGGTCCTCGACCGCCTCGCCCCGCGACAGCAGCAGGTCCCGGAAGCCGGCGGTGATCGCGGCGAGGACCACGTCGTTGACGCTGCCGCCGAACTCGGCGCGGATCGTCTTGATGTCCTCGAGCGACGAGGACGCCCACGTCCAGCTCCGGTGGGCGCTGATCGGACCGACGAGGGACCACGACTCGGCGGGCTGCACCACCCCGGACAGCGACCGGAGGCCCGCCAGCACCTCGCGGGCCTGGTCGATGATCGCCTCTCGACGCCGGAACGCCCGGGTCGCCACCCGGGCCTGCTCGTAGCTGCTCGTGGTGAGGGTGCGGAGCGCGTCGGCCACCAGCTCCACGGGCGTCGGCAGCGGGCCGGGGGCGAACTCGCCCGCGTCCACCTCCTCCATCTCGGGGCTCAGCTCGAGGAGGATGGCGAGGATCTCGGCGCCCGACACGCCGTCGACCATCGCGTGGTGGACCTTGGTGATGAACGCCCAGCGGTCCCCGGGCAGGCCCTCGACCACCCAGATCTCCCACAGCGGCTTGGTGCGGTCGAGCCGCTGCGACATGACCCGCTCGGTCAGCCGGCGCAGCGTCTCGTCGTCGCCGGGGGCGGGCAGCGCGGTGCGGCGGACGTGGTAGTCGATCGAGAAGTCGGGGAAGTCGGCCCAGACGGGCCGGCCGAGGCCGCCGGGCACCGGCAGCACCACCTGGCGGTAGCGGGGGACCAGGGCGAGCCGGGCCTCGATGCGGTCGGCCATCGCCCGGTGGTCCGGCGGCGGCCCCTCGAACAGGCAGACCGAGCCGATGTGCATCTGGGAGCTGGGGTTGCCGTCCTCGATGTGGAGGAACGAGGCATCGAGGGGGCTGAGGCGGTCCATGACGGGCTCCCGGGTCGAGGGGTGGCCCGAACCTAGCGTCCCGCCGGTGTGACCGACGTCCCACCCCGCGGCCCCGGGCCGGCTGGGGGGCGGTCCGGGCTCAGCGGAAGGTGGCGAGGATGGCCTCGGCGCCCTCGCCCAGCTCCAGCACCGACGCGCCGCCGGAGGTGCGGCGGAACTCCACCGGCAGCACCACCGTCTCGGGGTTCAGCTTGCCCATCCGCCAGGCGAAGCGGGCCGCGTCGAGCATCGTCATGCGGTGGTCGATGCGCAGGCCGCCGGACATCTTGGAGGCGGCGCGCAGCAGCTTCACCGGGTTCTTGGTGTCGCCGTTCTTCGCCATGATCGCCCGCAGGAACACCTGCTGGCGCTGGACCCGGCCGAGGTCGCTCGTGAGGTCGGGGACCTCCTCGCCGTCGATGACCTCGACGTAGTGGCGGGAACGCACGTAGGCCAGCGCCTGGTCGCCGTCCAGGTGCACCAGCCCGGTCTCGCGCACGTCCAGGCCCGAGGCCACGTCGAAGGCCGGGTGCTCGAAGGGGATGTCGATGCCGCCGAAGGCGTCCACGAGGCCGGCGAAGGACGAGAAGTCGATCTCGATGTAGCGGTCGATCGGGATGCCGTAGTTGTCGGTGATGGCCCGGATGAGGTTCTCCGGGCCCTGCCGGTAGGTGGCGTTGATGCGCCCCATCTCGCCGGTCGCCGGGTTCTTCAGCCAGAGGTCCCGGTTGAGCGAGAGCATCCGGGCCCGGCTGCCGTCGATGTTGAGGATCATGATCGTGTCCGAGCGCATGCCCGAGATGCCCTCGCGGGCCTCGCTGTCGGGGCCGTTGTCGGCGCCGACGAGCAGGTAGTTGGTGCCGGAGCCGCCGTGGCCGAGCGCGGTGCCGACGTCGACCTTCTCGATCCGGTCGAACACCCGGTTGGCCCAGACCCAGCCGCCGATGCCGGTGGCCAGCAGCACCACCACCAGCACCACCGCGGTGATGCCGAGCCGCCGCTTCCAGGACCGGCGGCGGGTGCGCCGCGGGCGCGCCGAGCCGGGGTCCTCGACCCGCTCGCGGCCGAGCGCGCGCTCGGTGCCGACGCCGACGAGGAGGCCCGCCAGGGCCACGAGGACGAGGAGCACGCTCAGCGCCCCCCGGTGGGCGGCAGGAACTCCCGGCTGATGCGGTGGCGGTCGCTGTCGGCCAGCGCCCGGGTGCCCGCGCCCTCCGCCGTGGCCCGGACCCGCAGGTCGACGGGGCCGACCGAGACGACGGTGCCGTGGGCGACGGGGGTGGCGGCCCGCGGCTCGACCTCGCGCCCGTCGACCCGGGTGCCGTTGGCCGACCGCTCGTCCACGACGACCCAGCCGCCGCCCCGGGGCTCGAAGCGGGCGTGGGCCCGGCTGACGCGGGGGTCGTCGACGGCGATGTCGCGGTCGCGGCTGCGCCCGATCGTGACCGACCGGCCGGTGAGCGGGACCTCCTCGCCGGTGTCGCTGCGCAGCACGGCCAGGCGGGTGGCGGGCTCGGGGCCGGAGCCGCGGCGGATGCGCCGGGTGGGCTCGGCCACCGACGCGGTGGGCACGCCCGGGCGCCGGGACGGGTCGGCCTGCACGGACACCGAGGCGTCGCCGTCCAGGCTCCACCCGTGGTCCGCGGCCGCCTCGGCCAGCGCCGTGGTGAGCCCGCCGAGGAACCAGCGGCGGTTGGCGTCCACGATCGCCACGTCGTCGGGGTGCAGGTGCAGGACGAAGCGCGACGGCACCGAGCCCCGCCCGCTCCGGCCCACCTGGACGTGGCGCATCATCTCCGAGAAGCAGGCCCGCTGGAGCTCCGGCGGGGTGAGGCCGCGGCGGCCCCCCAGGCCCGCCGACACGTTGCGGACGACCGAGCCCGCCCGCGCCGCGGCCGCCGGGCGCCGCGCGGCGCGCGACAACACGAAGCCGGCGAGCGCAGCGGTGACGAACACGAGGGGGTACAGCACGGTGGTGGTCCGGGGCTCCGGGCGGTGGAGGGGTCGGGCTGCCACGTTAGAGGCCGACCGGTCGCGGGAACGGGCACCCGCAGGGGCCGCGGGATCAGCCGATCGCCTCGAAGCGGACGCGCCGCTCGGTAACGTCCGCGACGGTGCAGCGCACGTCGACGGCCTCGCCGACGGGCAGGTCCGGCCCGTCGCAGCGGGCCCGGATGGCGGGGTCCTCGATCACGACGGTCCCGTAGCGGTCCCCGGCATCCGCGACCGTCGCCCGGAACCGGTCGCCCACGCGGTGCTGGAGCACGAACGCCTCGGTGGCGTCCACGATCGCCCGGTCGAACGCCTTGGCCCGGCCGTCGCCGGCCCGCATGGCCTCGGGGAGCGCGTCGAGGCGCGCGAGCACCCACTCGGGCACGGGGTCGCCCGCGGCGAGCGCCAGGCAGATCTCGGTGGCGTAGCGGTCCACGAGCCGCCGCAGCGGCGCGGTCACGTGCGCGTAGGGGCCGCCGATGCCCGCGTGGCCGGCGTCGTCGGGCGCGGCGCCCTGGAACGCCCGGTAGCCGGCGCCCCGGAGCAGCTCCGCGGCCTCCTCGGCGAACGCGGCGTGGCGGGGGCGCGAGAGGTCGAGGCCGGCGAGCAGCTCGCCGGGGTGGCGGCCCTCGGGCCAGTCGATGCCGAGGTGGCGGGCGGTGCCGCGCAGGCGGGGGATGGCGTCGGGCGGCGCGTCGGGGAGCGTGCGCAGCAGGCCGATGCCGCCGTCGAGCATGAGCGCGGCCGCCGCCCGGCCGGTGAGCAGCGACACCTGGGCGTTCCAGCGCTCGACGGGCAGGTCGCGCCGCAGGGTCACCGTCCAGGTGCCGTCGGCGGCCTGGGCCACGACCTGCTCGGGCAGGCCCAGCTCGATGGCGCCGCGGCGGCGGGCGTCGGCGAGCAGCGCCTCGCCGAGGTGGGCCAGCTCGGCCACGGCGGGGTGCGGGTGGCCGGCGTCGAGGTCGGCCTGCACCTGCTCGTAGGTGAGCTGGGCCCGGCTGCGCACGAGGGCGCGGCGCACGTCGACCGCGGCGGTGGTGCCGTCGGCGTCGACGTCGATCGTCCAGAGCACGGCGGGCCGGGGGCCGTCGGGCAGGAGCGACGCGGCGGCCTCGCTCAGCACCTCGGGGTGCAGCGGGGTCCGGCGGTCGGGGGCGTAGTGGGTTTGGGTGCGGTCGAGCGCGGCGAGGTCGACCGGGCCGTCGGGGACGATCCAGGCGCCGACGTCCGCGATGGCGTAGCGGACCCGCCAGCCGGCGCCGGCCCGCTCGATGGCGACCGCCTGGTCGAGGTCGAGGGCCCCCGGCGGGTCGACGGTCACCAGCTCCAGGTCGGTGGCGTCGACCGGCGGCGCCGGGCGGGACGCGGCCGCCTCGGACGCCGCGGCGAGCACGTCGACGGGGAAGGGTCCCGGCACCGAGAGGTCGATGCGGATCTGGTCGAAATCGAGGGGGACGAGCGTGGCGGGCCGGACGCGGTGGGGGATCACCCGGACGGTTTTAGCGGGGGCCGCGCCTCCGGTCGGCCCGCCGGCGGCTTCGATAGCCTCCGGGCATGGGCGACCTCCCCTCGGACAGCGACGACGGTGCGGCCTATCCGAGCCGGTGGGAGGCCGATGTGGTGCTCGCCGACGGCGGCACCATGTCGGTCCGGCCGATCCGGCCCGACGACGCCGAGCGGATCGTGGCGTTCCACGAGCGCCAGTCGCCCGAGAGCATCTACTTCCGGTTCTTCTCGCCCCGGCCCCGCCTGTCGGAGCGCGACGTGGAGCGCTTCACCCACGTCGACTACCGGGACCGCATGGCGTTCGTGGGCCTGCTCGGCGACGACCTGATCGGCGTGGCCCGCTACGACCGCCACCAGGGCCGCAGCGACGCCGAGGTGGCGTTCTTCATCGACGACCACCACCACGGCCGGGGCATGGCGACCGTGCTGCTGGAGTACCTGGCGGTGGCGGCCCGGGAGTCGGGCATCACCGGCTTCACCGCCACCGTGCTGCCGCAGAACCGCAAGATGCTGGGCGTGTTCACCCAGGCCGGCTTCACGGCCCGCAGCCACTTCGAGGACGGCGTGATCGAGGTCGAGCTGGGCATCGACCCGACCCCCGAGGCGCTCGCCGCGATCGAGCACCGCGAGGCGACCGCCGAGGCCCGCTCGGTGGCCCGGCTCCTGGCCCCCACCTCCATCGCGGTCATCGGGGCGTCGCGCGAGCCCGGCACCATCGGCCACGGCGTCTTCGAGCAGCTCATCCGCCACGGCTTCGAGGGGCCGGTCTACCCGGTCAACCGCGACGCGGACGTGGTGGCGAGCGTGCGCGCCTGGGGCTCGGTGCTCGACGTGCCGGGCGAGCTGGACCTGGCGGTCGTCTGCGTGCCGGCCGACGAGGTGCTGCGGGTGGTGGAGCAGTGCGCGGTGAAGCGGGTGCAGGGCCTGATCGTGCTCTCGGCCGGCTTCGCGGACGCCGACGAGGCGGGGGAGCGGCGCGAGGCCGAGCTGGTCGCCTACGCCCGCCGCCACGGGATGCGCCTCATCGGCCCCAACGCGCTCGGGGCCATCAACACCGACCCCAAGGTGTCGCTCCACGCGACCTTCGTGCCGGTGAACCCGGTGCCGGGCCGCGTCGGGCTCCTCGCCCAGTCCGGGGTGATCGGCGCCGCGATCGTGGAGGCCGCCCGCTCGGCCGGCGTCGGGATCTCCTCGTTCGTGTCGGTCGGCAACAAGGCCGACGTGTCCGGCAACGACCTCCTGCGGTACTGGGCCGACGACCCGAACACCGACGTGGCGATGCTGTACCTGGAGTCGTTCGGCAACCCGGCGAAGTTCAGCCGGATCGCCCGGGAGCTGGCCCGCACCAAGCCCGTGGTGGCCGTGAAGATCCGGGGCGAGGGCTCCGACGACTGGGACGACGTGGAGGACCTCGTCGCCAGCGACGAGACGGTCAGCGCCCTGCTGGGCCAGACCGGCATCATCCGCGTCGACAACCTGACCCAGATGCTGCACACCGCCGGCGTGCTCGCCAGCCAGCCGCTGCCGGCCGGCAACCGGGTGGCGGTGCTCACGAACTCGTGGGGGCCGACGTGGCTCGCCACCGACGCCCTCCGGGCCCGCGGCCTCGACCCGGCCCGCCCGGTCACCCTCGGCAACGACGCCTCCCCGGCCCGCTTCGCCGAGGCGCTGCGGGACCTCTACGCGGCCCCCGACGTCGACGCCGTGCTCGTGGTGTACGCCCCGGGCCTGCGCACCCACTACAACCGGGTGGCGGCGGCGGTGCGCGACGCCGCCTGCCTGCCGGGCGCGGTCACCACCGTGGCGTGCCTGCTCGGCCACCAGGGCCCGAGCATCCTGGCCGACGACCGGGTGCGGGTGCCGCAGTTCCCGTTCCCGGAGGAGGCCGCGCTGGCGCTCGGGCGCGTCGCGGCGTACGCGGCCTGGCGGGCCGAGCCCGACGGCACCACCTACGAACCCGACCCCGAGGCGCTGGCCCGGGCCCGTGCCCTCGTCGCCGGCTGGCTCGCCACCCCCGCGGCCGCCGACGGCGGCGTCTCGGGCGTCGGCCCGGCCGACCGGTGGGGTCGCCGGACCCTCGGGGTCGCCTCGGTGGACGAGCTGCTCGGCGTGGTCGGCCTGTCGCTCGTCCCGCAGGCCGTCACCTCCGGGCTGGACGAGACGGTGGCCGCGGCCCGGCGCATCGGCTACCCGGTGGCGGTCAAGGCCGGTGGCCTGGAGCGCCTCACCAAGACCGAGGCGGGCGGCGTGGCCCTCGACGTGCACGGCGACGAGGAGGTGCGCGACGCCCACCGGCGGATGGAGGCGGTGCTCGGCGACGCCATGCGGCCCACGATCGTGCAGGAGATGGTGCCCGAGGGCGTCGAGTGCCGCATCGGCATCGCCCGGCACCCCGCGGTGGGCGACGTCATCACCCTCGGCGTGGGCGGCGCGCTCGCCGAGCGGGTCGGCCAGCAGGCGGTGCGCCTGTTCCCGGTGACCGACGTCGACGCCCACCGGCTCATCGACGCCTCCGACCTCGCCGCCCTGCTCGCGGACGCCGCCCCGGCGGACCGGGACGCGCTGGCCGACCTGCTCCACCGCCTCGCCGGGCTCGCGGACGCGGTGCCCGAGATCGTCCGCATCCGGCTCAACCCGGTGATGGTGGTGGACGGCCGGGCCGCGCTCACCGACGCCCGCATCACCCTCGCGCCGCACCGCCCCGACACCCGCCCCACCGTCCGCCGCCTCTGAGGAGGCGGGTCAGAACGAGGTGGGGGCGGTGGCCGCGAAGTCCGAGTCGGGCCGGGCGAGCCGCCGCACCCAGGGCAGGCGGAGGGCCGGGATCGCCAGCAGGAAGCCGGCCACCATCCCGCCGGCGTGGGCCTCCCAGGCCACGTTGCTGTCCGAGCCGATGAAGAACTGGGTGACGAAGTAGAGCACCAGCACCACCGCCGCCGGCAGGTAGACGAACTGGATCGGCAGCGCCACCTGGGTGAGGATCCGCGCCCGCGGGTAGCAGAGCAGGTAGGCGCCCATCGTGGCGGCGATGGCGCCGGAGGCCCCCAGGTGGGGGACCGCGCTGTGGAGGTCGGTGAACACCGAGGTGAGCGACGCGGCCAGCCCGCCCAGCAGGTAGATCGCGAGGTGCACGAGCGGGCCGAGCCGGTCCTCCACGTTCCGCCCGAACACCCAGAGGAAGAACAGGTTGCCGGCGAGGTGGTCGATGCTGCCGTGGAGGAACATCGAGCTGAGCAGCGCCAGGTACACCGACTTGCGCTCGGGCAGGTGGCGGGTGGGGGCCTCGTCGCAGCCCTCGGGCGCGTCGGCCACCGGGGTGCCGGTGCGGATCTCGCAGGGCACCAGCGCCCAGCGCATCACGAACGTCTCGGCGTCGACCACCCGCTCGTACTCGGCCCGGTCGAGCGGCCCCTCGCCGTCGTCGGGCGCGGTCTGGAACGCCGAGGGCTGGAGGAGCAGGAACACCACGCAGTTGACGACGATGAGGGCGAAGGTCACCCACGGCACCCGGCGGGGTTCGAGGTTGTCGCGGAACGGCAGCGCCATCAGGCCACCTCCCCGAGGCGCATCCGCATGGCCCGCTGGCGCTGGACCTCCGGCGACAGGCGGGGGTCCGCCACCACCCAGGTGCCGCCGGCCAGGTCGTGCAGCGAGCGGCCGGTGTCGCTGCTGCGGATCAGCAGCGCGGAGACGCCGAGCAGCACCAGGCCGACGCCGGTGTAGGCGGAGAGGCCGAACACGAGGGCCCGGGCGAAGCTGCGCCCGAGCGAGGGCGGGCCGCCCCGGGCCGGGCTGTGGACCACGAGGCCGGCCAGCTCGTGGCCGGGCGTGGCGCCGGTGCGGGCGACCCGCACGGTCTCGTCGACCACGAACGCCACCAGCCACACCGCGGTGCCCACGACGAAGACGGTGAGGCCCGACCACGGCAGGAACGTCGCCACGTTGAGCACCGCCACCAGCACCACGAGCAGCGGGACGCCGTGGAGGCGGCGGAGCCGGGCCCGGGCCCGCACGTCGAGGTCGCCGACGCGGCCCACGGGGCTCAGCCGGGGCGGCCGGGCGAAGTCGGCGTAGCCGGGCAGGTCGCGGTGGCGGATCGGCAGCGCGGTGCGCTTGGGGACCACCATCGTGTCCGCGGCCCGGTCGGCCATGCCGCGGGTGAGCGCGTCGGCGAGGGTGCCGAAGACGAGGATGCCCCAGCCGACGAGCGGGACGAGCGTGAGCGCGCTGGTGACCGCGGCGCGCCGGAACGCGGCCTGGGCGCTCGGCCGGGCGGTCGAGTCGAGGGGGACGACCCGCAGGCCGACGGCGAGCTTGCCGAGGGTGGCGCCGGTGGTGGCCACGAGCGCGGTCTCGTAGGCGACCATCGCCACCCACAGCAGGGCGAGGAAGGTGAAGGGCCGGTGGCCGACGTTCGTGACCAGCACGAGCGGCATCGCCATCGCGCCGGCGATCAGCAGGTCGATGGCCCGGGCGCCGAGGCGCGTCCCCCGCTCGGGCACCGGCCCGGCGACCGGGGGCGTCCAGGCCGGTGGCATCGGGTGGGCGGGCGCCGGCCAGGCCGGGCCCCAGCTCGGCCCGTAGGTGGCCCCGCCCGGCCCGAGCGGCGAGGTCGGCCCGAACGGCGTGGCCGCCCCACCGGCCCACGCGGGCGGCGGGGGAGGCGGAGGTGGTGGCGGTGCGGCGGGCGGGGGCGGCAGCGAGGAGGGCGGGCGCGCCGGGCGGGGCGGCTCGGGGCCCGCGCCCGCCGACGAGGGGGTCTCGGCCAGGGCTAGCGGTCGCCCATGGCGACGTAGTCGCGGGCCGGGCTCCCGGTGTAGAGCTGGCGGGGCCGGGCGATCTTCTGGTTCTGCTCGATCAGCTCCTGCCAGTGGGCGAGCCAGCCGGCGGTGCGGGGGATGGCGAAGAGCACCGTGAACATCTCGATCGGGAACCCCATCGCCTGGTAGATGAGGCCCGAGTAGAAGTCGACGTTCGGGTAGAGCTTGCGGCTCACGAAGTAGTCGTCCGCGAGGGCGACCTCCTCCAGCTTGAGCGCGATGTCGAGGAGCGGGTTCTTGCCGGTGACCTCGAAGACGTCGTACGCCTGCTCCTTGATGATCTTCGCCCGGGGGTCGAAGTTCTTGTAGACCCGGTGGCCGAAGCCCTGGAGGCGGCCCTTGCCGGCCTTCACCGACTCGATGAACGCGGGCACGTTCTCGATGGAGCCGATCTCGGTGAGCATCTTGATGACGGCCTCGTTGGCGCCGCCGTGGCGGGGGCCGTAGAGGGCGGCGGCGGCCGCGGCGGTGGCCGAGTACGGGTCCGCGTGGCTGGAGCCCACGACCCGCATGGCGGTGGTGCCACAGTTCTGCTCGTGGTCGGCGTGGAGGATGAAGAGGACGTCGAGCGCCCGGGCGAGCACCGGGTCGGGGATGTAGTGCGGCTCGGCGATCTTCCACATCATCGACAGGAAGTTCGACGCGAAGTCGAGGGTGTTGTCGGGGTAGACGAAGGGCATCCCCACGCTGAAGCGGTGGGCGCCGGCGGCGAGGGTGGGCATCTTGGCGATCAGCCGCACGATCTGCTTGTGGCGCACCGCGGGGTCGTCGATCTCCTTGGCCTCCGGGTAGAAGGTGGAGAGGGCGGCGACGGCCGAGACGAGCATGCCCATCGGGTGGGCGTCGTGGTGGAAGCCCTCCATGAAGCGCTTGCGGACGTTCTCGTGGATGAACGTGTGGTAGGTGATCTCGTGCTTCCAGGCGGCGTACTGCTCCTCGGTGGGCAGGTCGCCGTGGATGAGGAGGTACGCGACCTCCAGGTAGGTGGAGCGCTCGGCGAGCTGCTCGATGGGGTAGCCGCGGTAGCGGAGGACGCCGGCCTCGCCGTCCAGCTCGGTGATGGCCGACTCGGTGGCCGCGGTCTGGGTGAAGCCGGGGTCCGCGAACCAGATGTTGCCCATCAGCTTCTTCCACGCGCCGGCGTCGATCCCCCCGTTCACGATCGGGATCTCGAGGGACTCCCCGGACCGGTTGTCGGTGATGGTCACGCTCTCTGGCACAGCAGCTCCTGCTTCGTCTACCTCGGTCGTGGGCGGGCGCCGCGCCGTCGGCGGGGGATCGACCGGCGCCTGCTCAACGGGCGATGCTACCGGGCCGCCAGGCCCTTGGGGACCACCCGCCGGGGGAATCGTGTGAACGTTCGGTGACGCTCGGCCGACGGTGCTCAGGGCTCCACGAGGTCGAGGCCCTGGCGGTGCGGGACCTCGGCGCGGATGAGGTCGCGCACCAGCTCGATCGCGGCGGTGGCGGGGCTGGAGAGGCGTGAGCGGCGGGGCGTGGCGAGGCCGACGGCGCGCGGCGAGGTGCCCCGGAGGGGGATGACCCGGGTCCGCTCGTCGGTGCCCTGGGTGGCGCTGGCGGGCAGGATCGCGGCGCCGACGCCCTGCTGGGCGAGGGAGACGAGCATGCGCATGCCGTCGATCTCCGCGGCGGACACCAGCTCGACGCCGAGGCGGCCGGCGTCGACCTCCAGGTCGTCTCGGAACGCGGTGCCGCGGGGTTCGAGGAGCAGCGGCGTCTCGGCCAGGTCCGCGAGCGAGAGCTCGCGGTGCGCGGCGAGCGGGTGGCCGGTGGGCGCGAGGAGCACGTGGTCCTCGTCGAAGATGGCCTCGGTCTCCACGTCGGGGTCGGTGACGGGCAGGTTGACGACCGCGAAGTCGAGCGTGCCGGCGGCGAGCTGGGGCACGAGCGAGGTGGTCGTGGCGTCGACGGTCACGAGGCGCACGTCGGGGTACTGCGCCGCGAGGGCGTCGAGCAGCAGCGGGAGGAGCCAGCGGCCGGTGGTGCCGATGACGCCGAGGCGCACCGAGCCGGAGACCTCGCCGAGCGAGGAGGCGACGTCCGCGGTGAGCGCGTTCAGCTCGTTGAGGATGCGCCGGGCCCGGGCGACGACCAGCTCGCCGGCGTCGGTGAGCTGGCCGGTGGCGCGCTCGACCAGGGTGGCGCCCACCTCGCGCTCCAGCCGGGCGACGTGGGTGGAGACGTTGGACTGGACGGTGTGCAGGGCCCGGGCCGCGCTGGAGAAGCTGCGGTGGTCGGCCACGGCGGTGAGGGCGGCGAGCTGGCGGAGGTCCATCGCTGGAAACGATAGCTCGTATCGAAACGAACTGTTGGACAGATTGCTTGCAACTGTTATCCTGGCGCTAGCAACAGAGACCGCCGAGGCCCACGGAGTCCCCTTCCCCGAGCCTCGAGCGCCCAGGTCGACGGTTCCCCTGCCGTCTCGACCGGAGCGAAGGACCGGCTTCCCCTGGCCGGTCCTTCGGCGCGCCTCGGCCCCGCTCAGCCGGGCGCCACGTCGTCCCAGCCGGCGAAGCCGCTCGGGTCGTGGCGGCCGAAGGTGCCGTGCTCGAACAGGCCCCAGCCCTCCCGGTTGCCGAGCCGGGCCCGCCCCACGTGGTCCACCACCGAGAACGCCGCCATCGCGGCCACGGCGGGGTCGTTCGTGCGGAGGTCGACCCGCTCGCTCCAGCCCCGCCCCCGCCAGGCCCCGTGGGACCAGCCGGTGTGGTCGCCGCCGTAGCCGGGGCCGGCGTTGAGCGCGATCGACCCCAGCGACTCCACCTCCAGCACGAGCGGCGTGCCGTCCCGCTCGGTCAGCTCGATGGTGGCGCCGAGCGGGTCCCGGGTGCCGGGCCGGTAGCGCACCGCCACCCGCGGCCAGCCGAGCTGCTCGGGGCGGCGGCCCGCCTCGGCCGGCCACACCCGCACCGCGTCGTTGACCACCCGGTGGCCGTCGGGCTCCTCCTGCACGATGCAGACGATGGCGAAGTCGTCGAACGCCACGGGCACGTACAGCCACCAGAAGCCCTCGATCGGCTCGGCCGCGGCCCGCTCGGGCGGCTCGGGCGCGCCCGAGGGCCGGATGCCCCACGAGCGGTCCCGGCTGCCGATCCAGCGCCCGGGGTCGACCTCGTGGCGGACCCCGTCGAGGACCAGCTCGCCCTCCCAGGTGCCGAGCTGGGCGAAGCGCTGGGCGTCCAGGGTGAGCCGGTCCCCGGCGCCGCGCCAGCGGTGCGGCTGCTCGTCCACCGCCGGGAAGAGGGCCCGCCAGCGCAGCGCGGCGGTGAGGCCGTGCTCGGGGGCGTCGACGGTCACGGCCAGCTCGTTCAGCGGGTCGAGGACCTCCACCGAGATCGGCCCCACCGCGGGTGCGAGCCGGTCCAGGTCCTCCAGCACGTCGGAGGCCCGGACCGTCACCTGGTCGAGGCCGTGGCGGAACGTGGCGAACGCGTCCGCGGTGCCGAGGTTCGGGTACACCCCGAGGCCCAGGATCACGTACCGGTCCCCGGTGCGGTCGTGGGCGTTGAAGTAGTAGCGGTCGTACGCGTTGCGGTCCGAGGTGGCCACCTGGGCCGCAGACAGCGGGCTCTGGTGGATCGGGTACTCGTCGAGGGGGTGGGGCACGGTTCCTCCCGGTGGGTCCGGCGCACCCTGCCCCCTCCCCGGCGACCCGTCAACCCCTACGATCGGCCCCGTGGACGCCGCCTTCTTCGACCTCGACCGCACGCTCCTCGTGGGCGCCAGCGGGCCGACCTTCAGCGCCGAGCTCAAGCGCGAGGGCCTGCTGCCGGATCGCGAGATCCCGGGGGAGGCGCTCGTCTTCAAGGTGTTCGACGTGATCGGCGAGACCCTGCCGAGCATGCTCGCCACCCGGCAGATGGCCCGGGCCGCGGCCGGCTGGGACCGCGAGGCCGTGCGCGCCGCGGGGCGCCGGGCGGCGCCGCGCCTCCTCGACGCGGTGCCGCCCAGCGCCCGCCTGCTCCTCGACGCGCACCGCGAGGCGGGCCGCAAGGTCGTCATCGCCACCACCTCGCCGTTCGACCTCGTGGAGCCGTTCGCCGAGCAGCTCGGCGTCGACGCGCTCCTCGCCACCCGCTACGGCGTGCGCGACGACGGCACCTACGACGGCCGCATCGACGGCCTGTTCGTCTGGGGGCCCGGCAAGCTCGCCGCGGTGCGCCGCTGGGCCGCCGAGGCGGGCGTCGACCTCGCGGGCAGCTACGCCTACTCCGACTCGGTGTACGACGCGCCGCTCCTCGGCGCCGTCGGCCACCCCACCGCGGTGAACGCGGACGTCCGCCTCGCCGTGCTCGCCCGGCTGCGGGGCTGGCCCACCATGCACTTCGACGTGCCGCCCGGCGTGCCGAAGGTCGCCGGCGTCGAGCCCCAGCGGGCGCTCCAGACCCTGGCCCGGCCCGAGCTGTTCCCGTGGGTGCGCTGGGACATCGCATCGGTCGAGCGCATCCCCGACGGCCCGGCGATCCTCGTCGCCAACCACCGCTCCTACTTCGACCCGCTCGCGATCGGGATGGCGCTGGCCCGCATCGGCCGGCCCGTCCGCTTCCTCGGCAAGAAGGAGGTGTTCGACGTGCCCGTCGCCGGCAACCTCGTGGCGATGCTCGGCGGCATCCGCGTCGAGCGGGGGAGCGGGTCCGACGAGCCCCTGGAGGCCGCCGCGGCCGCGCTCGCCGCCGGCGAGCTGGTCGCGCTCATGCCCCAGGGCACCATCCCCCGGGGGCCGGCGTTCTTCGACCCGGAGCTGAAGGGGCGCTGGGGCGCGGCGAAGCTCGCCAAGCTGTCGCGCGCGCCCGTGGTGCCGATCGGCCTGTGGGGCACCGAGCGGGTGTGGCCCCGCAACGCCCGCGTGCCCGACGTGCTCGCGATCGCCAACCCGCCCACCGTCCGGGTGCGCGTGGGCGACCCGGTGCCCCTGACCCACCGCAGCCTCGACGCCGACACCAGGCGGATCATGGCCGCGATCGTGGACCTGCTGCCGCCCGAGGCCCGCGAGCACCGGGAGCCGACCCCCGAGGAGCTGGCCCGCACCTACCCGGCCTCCTACGCCGGCGACCCCGAGGCCGAGGCCGGGCGCCGGCCCGGGCGGGACTGACGGGGCTCAGCCCGCCGGGGACCAGCCACAGTCCTCGAGCGTGTCCAGGGCGTCGGCGTCGGTCGGGTCCATCGTGGAGAGGTCGCCCAGCTCGTCGTAGATGCACTCGGCGGCGTCGCGGCTCGCCCCCATGTCCATCCACATCTCGATGACCATCTCCCGGACGTCGAGGCCGCCGGGGCTCGTCGACGGCGCCGAGCGGGGCGGGGCCGGGTCCACGTCGCCGCCGTCGTCCTCGGTGGTCGTGGTGCGCTGGCCGCCGCCGTCGGTGCCGGGCTCGGTGTCGGAGGAGCCGGGGATGACGCCGGGGCCGTCGGTCGGGCTCTGGGTGCTGCCCTCGCTGCCCTCGGGCAGCTCGACGTCGACGCTGGACCCGGCGTCGTCCTTGCGGTCGACGCCGCACCCGGTGGCGAGGCCGACGGTGAGCGAGGAGGCGGCGAGGAGGCTGAGCAGGCGGGGGGCGCGGATCATGGCCGCGACGCTATCGGAGGCCGCGCCGCCGTGGCGGTCAGTCCGCCGCCGGCGCGGCGTCGTCCCCCGCGGCCTCGCCGGCGGCGCCCTCCGTCGCCCCGGCGGGCGCGGCCCCCCGGGCGGGGGGCCC
>Ga0182792_1001241_pt1 | contig 21267 bp, 13 predicted proteins | sample Passage237B_FD_130497 | JGI IMG/M metagenome (GOLD analysis project Ga0182792, IMG submission 130497) | Cellulose adapted compost microbial communities from Newby Island Compost Facility, Milpitas, CA, USA - Passage2 37B (version 2) (version 2) ...
GAAATCGACCCTTTCATCGGACGAATAATAGAAAGTAGCCTTGCTGTTATCCGACTGGAATTCCACGTCTGAAACTTTCATATTCAGTTTCAGTTCACGGACAATCTCCCGGGTACGGTACATGGCCGGCAGGTCCCTGGCCTGAGCCTGGGTCAGTTTTTCCAGATCTTTCTGGGAGGCCTTTCTCAGAATACTCTTGAAATCATCCTTTACGGACAACTGCTTCTTTTTGAGCTGCAGCCGTACCAGATCCCCCTGCAGGGAAACCGTCCCGATATGATGGCCATTGGTCATTTCACAGACCACCATGTCGCCGGTATAAAGATCCAGATGGTTTATATTCCGGAAATAATCTTTTCTGCCGCCTTTGAACCGAACTTCTACGATGTTGAAGCGCATAGCGGGCGGAATGTCCATGTCGCTCAACCAGTCGAACGTATTCATTTTGTTACATCCGCTGGAGCCTGAACCCCCGCTCGAACAACCTGCAACCGCTCTTCCGCTTTTATCGGTAAACCCTGCAACCCCACATGATGTACATCCCATAAATTTATATATGATTAGTCCTGATACCGGATCAGATCGATCCCGATATCTGTACGATAATATTTCCCGTCAAATCGCACGGTATGTGCGGCTTTCTGGGATTTCATAACGGCATGTTCAATGGAATTGGCCACGCCTGTCAGTGCCAGTACCCTTCCTCCGTCGGTCAGCACTTCGTCTGACGGGCTTAGGCGGGTACCCGCATGGAAGATGAGCACATCTTCACTTTTATCCAGGTTGTCGATCATCTTGCCTTTTTCATAGGCTTCGGGATAACCGCCCGAAACCACGACGGTGGTAACGGCTACCTGGGGTGTAATGACCATTTCGATGTCCTCCAGCGTCCCTTTCGACGCCGCTATCAGCAATGGAAGCAGGTCGGACTGTATCCGCGGTAGAACGACTTCCGTCTCCGGGTCACCCATTCGGACATTGTATTCGATCACATAGGGCTCGCCTTTTACATTCATCAGGCCGAAGAAAATAAACCCGACGTATTTGATACCCTCGGCCTGCAGACCGGTGAGTGTCGGTTTAACGACCTTTTCTTCCACCTTCTGCATAAAACCCTTGTCGGCAAATACCACAGGGGATACGGCGCCCATACCGCCCGTATTCAGCCCAGTATCATTCTCACCGATTCGCTTGTAATCCTTCGCTTCGGGGAGGATTTTGTAATGGGTACCGTCGGTTAACACGAAGACCGACAGCTCGATTCCCTTCAGGAACTGTTCCACTACAACCTTTTCACTGGCCTGGCCGAATTTGGCCTCCAACAGCATCTCCCGGAGTGTTTCCTCGGCATGAGCCAGATTTTCGGCAATGACAACCCCTTTGCCGGCAGCCAGTCCGTCGGCTTTCAGTACGATCGGCAGACTATGGTTTTTGAGATATTCTAGTCCTTCATCGACCGACTCCCGGGTGAAGGTTTGTGAACTCGCCGTAGGAATGCCGTATTTCGTCATGAAAGCCTTGGAAAAGTCTTTGCTGCCTTCCAGCTGGGCTCCCCGGGCATCGGGACCAATGACCTTCACATGGCTCAGTTCGGGCTTCGACCTGATAAAATCTACCAGCCCCTTGACCAAAGGCTCTTCAGGGCCTATGAGTAACAAGTCAATATGATGTTCTGTTATAGCGTTGACGATACCGTCAAAATCAGTAACGGCAATGGGCAGATTCCGGGCGATTTTCGACGTACCAGCATTTCCCGGTGCCACATATAGATTATCACATAAGGGGCTTTGTGCAATTTTCCACGCAAAGGCATGCTCCCTTCCCCCCGAACCAATAATTAGTATATTCATTAATGAGTGTTTTTACTACCAGAGGGTTTTGATACCCGCAAATTCAGTTTTGTTTTTTGATTAATTCGCTAATTCAGACAGGAACTTGATACGCATCAGACGCAGTTCTTCTTCCGTGATGTCTTCCCCGGCAAATTCTTTGAGAGCCTCCGAAATATTGTCGGTTTCGGCCGTCAGGAAGTAATTGTAAATCTCGCTCTGCTTGTCACGGTCCATGATCTGGTTGATATAGTAGTCGAGATTCAGCTTGGTGCCTGAATAGCAGATATGTTCAATTTCGCTGATAAGTTCCTCCATGGAAATGCCCTTGGCCTCAGCGATTTCCTCAAGGTTAATTTTCCGGTCAACCTGCTGGATGATGTAAATCTTGATTTTGGATTTGTTGACCGTCGATTTGATCACGACATCCTTGGCCGTTTCGATGTCATTTTCCTCGACATAGGTATTGATCAGATCCAGGAAGGGTTTGCCGAATTTCTGTACCTTACCCATTCCAACCCCGTTGATCTGCGCCATTTCCTGCTGGGTAGTAGGGTAGGTGGTCGACATTTCTTCGAGGGACGGATCCTGGAAGATTACGTAAGGCGGCAGATTTTTTTCCTTTGCCACTTTTTTTCGCAGCGCCTTCAGCATGCCGAGGAGGACTTCATCATAGGCATGAGCACTGGCTTCACCGGCCAGTTCCTTTTCCTGCAGGACCGACTGCTCGCTTTCGGCCTCGTAGTCGTGGTCCTTGCTCAGGGTCAAGGGGTAGGGATCATTCACGTACGATTCTCCCTTTTCAGTAACTCTCAATACTCCGTAGTTATCCAGGTCTTTATCCAGGTAGCCCATAATAATAAGCTGTCGATATAGTGAGATCCAGAAATCAATCGATTCGTTGAAATTCAGTCCCTTGCCGTACACCTCCAGCTTGTCGTGCTCGTAGCTTTTGGTGTATTGGTTTTCCTGGCCTACCACGACGCTCGCCAGATGCTCGGTATCGAAACGCTGACCTGTCTGCAGGGCAGCCGAAATGGCGAGTATGGCTTCGTCCTGAACCTTGAATTTTTCGGTGGCTTTCAGACAGTTGTCGCAGTAACCGCAGTCTTTATCAAGGTATTCGCCGAAATAGCTCAGCAGTTGCCTTCTCCGGCATACGCCCAGGGTGACGTAGCTGACCATTTCATTGAGGAGATGCTTGGCATTATCCCGTTCGGTAACGGTTTTGTCCTTGTTGAATTTTTCCAGTTTGAGGATATCGTCATAACGGTAGAACATGATACAGTTTCCCTCCAGACCGTCACGGCCGGCCCTGCCGGTTTCCTGGTAATAGCCCTCCAGCGATTTGGGTACATCATAGTGAATGACGAAGCGGACATCCGGTTTGTCAATGCCCATCCCAAAGGCGATGGTAGCCACGATAACGTCTACTTCTTCGTTCAGAAAGGCATCCTGGTTGGCCATCCGGACGTTGGCGTCCAGTCCGGCGTGATAGGGGAGTGCCTTGATATCATTTACACGCAGCAGCTCGGCGATTTCCTCCACCTTCTTGCGGCTGAGGCAGTAAACGATTCCAGACTTTCCTTTGTGCTGACGGATGATCTGTATCAGCTGTTTCCGCGCATCCTTTTTGGGGCGGACTTCGTAGTAGAGATTTTTCCGGTTGAATGACGATTTAAAGGTTTCCGCATCCTCCATGTGCAGGTTCTTCTTGATATCCAGCTGAACCTTGGGGGTTGCGGTTGCCGTGAGGGCAATGATGGGTAAAGTTCCTATATTATCAATGATGCCGCGGATTTTACGGTATTCCGGACGGAAGTCATGCCCCCACTCCGAAATACAGTGCGCCTCATCAATGGCCACGAAAGCTATTTTAATCTTTTGCAGGAAGTCGAGATTCTCCTCTTTGTTGAGGGATTCAGGGGCGATGTACAGCAGCTTGAGCGTTCCATCCAGGGCATCTTTCTTTACCCGGTTGATCTCGCTCTTGCTGAGCGTGGAATTCAGGAATTGCGCATTGACACCAAAAGCACTCAGTTGGTCCACCTGATTTTTCATCAGGGCTATGAGCGGAGAGATTACGATCGCCATCCCGTCACTGACAATCGCCGGCAACTGGTAACACAGTGATTTGCCCGCACCGGTGGGCATTATAACAAAAGTGTTTTTTCCGTTTAAAATGTTCTCTATGATTGCCTCTTGATCGCCTCTGAATTGGCTGAAACCAAAAACTTCCTTGAGTCTAGCTTTCAGGGATTCGCTGAGGACCGGTTTTCTTTCCTGTTCTAACATGTCAATACTAAAAAAGAGTCTTGTCAAAGTTCATATCTTTGCCCTTAAATTCCAGCAGGCATCACAGATTTTTTAAAAATAAAGTTCAGTTTGAAATTAGTAAAAAAAATCAAATCCACGGCAATCAGGGCTATCGGGATACAGGCTGCAGCCGTTACCCGGCTTCAGGATCTCATCGACGATGACTTCTGTATGGCGGTGGAAAAAATCTTCAATTCCAAAGGGAGCGTCATTGTAACCGGTATCGGAAAAAGCGCCCTGATCGGCCAGAAGATCGTAGGTACCCTCAATTCCACCGGTACCACCGCGGTCTTCCTGCATGCGGCTGATGCGATACACGGCGACCTGGGCATTGTCACCCCCGACGATATCGTACTGGCGATTTCCAAGAGCGGCGACACGCCGGAAATCAAGGCGCTGGTGCCTTTTCTCAAGCGTCGGAATATACCGCTGCTGGGTATGGTGAGTAACCGGAATTCGTATCTCGCTATACATTCAGATCATATTTTGTATTCGTATGTCGATCAGGAGGCGGACGTCCATAACCTGATTCCCACTGCCAGTACTACGGCTGCCCTCGTAATGGGAGATGCCCTGGCGATTTGTCTGGCCGAACTCCGCGGTTTCAGTCCGGCCGATTTTGCAATGCTTCATCCGGGCGGAACCCTGGGCAAAAAACTGCACCTGCGGGTGAGTGATCTCTATCCTTCCAATCCGCTACCCGTCGTATCGGTTCATGCCAATCTGCGGGAGATTATTATGGAAATGACTTCCAAATGTCTTGGAGCTACGGCGGTGCTCGACGAGGAAGGGAAGCTGGCGGGGATTATCACTGACGGAGACCTGCGTCGGACGCTTTCGCGGAAGTTCAGTGACGACCTTTTCAAGTCGACGGCCCGTCAGATCATGACTTCCAATCCTGTCACGGTTTCGGAAGATGTGGAGGCAACCAAAGCCTTGGAAATTATGCAGTCTAGGAGTATTTCCCAGTTGCTGGTCACCGAAGGATCAAAGTTGAAGGGGATCCTGCATCTCCATGATCTGGTGAGGGAAGGATTAAGCTGAGAGATTCTCAGCGAAAACGATTGGAATCTCTCACTAATTTCTCGTCCCTTCTGATGAACCGGTTGGCCAGTACGTTGGCCAGCATGGCTACCACCATGGCATAAAATCCATATCCGTAATCACCCTTCGACTCAGGGTCGAACAGCTTCCCATAGTTGAAAAGGGTGTGATAGATAACCAGTCCCAGCTGCACGGTCATCAGGATGGAATTCACCGCACAGAGGGCTGTCTGCAGCAGTCTGTTCCGGTATTTGAAAATGGTGAACAACGCCACCCCGGCAATCAGGATAGCCAGCACGCCCAGGTAATATACCGGCTCTATCCGGGATTGTACTGTGTTGAGCTGATGCGTAATGCGGAAAGCATCGAGGCTGATGGTTTGGGTACCATCGGTTTTTTGCCAAACGGGCAACGCAAGGAAGGCGCCCATGGATACAGCCACGACGAGTAAAAATAGAGATTGAATACGTTGAATCATTGTTTATAATATAGTAACTACTCTGACTAATTGCACTGCTGCTTTTCTTTTCCGGAGGCAAATTCAGGCAGACGGAGGGTTTAGCTGAAAACCTGTCCGGCACTTCGGATGCCCACCCGATTTTTGTACAAAATTAAGAATCTGAACCATTCACCAGCGATCCGTAGAGGTCAAATTCTTCGGCTTCGGTAATTCTTACCTGTGCAAAATCACCCAGTCGCACATACTGCTGAGCCGGAAGCAGTACTTCATTGTCCACATCCGGCGAGTCATATTCGGTCCGGCCGATGAAATAGTTGCCCTCCTTCCGGTCGAACAGCACCTTGTAGGTCCGCCCGATTTTTTCCTGGTTCAGTTCCCAGGATATGCCCTGCTGCAGGCTCATGATCGCATCGGCGCGCTCCTGTTTGATTTCTTCGGGCACATCGTCCACAAACTGATAGGAGTGCGTATTTTCCTCATGCGAATACTGGAATACCCCCAGTCTTTCGAACCGCATTTTTTCAACGAATTCGTAGGTTTCGTCGAACAGCGCCTCCGTTTCCCCGGGATGCCCCACGATCAGTGTTGTCCTTAGGGCAATATCGGGCACTTTCTGACGGATCTGGTCTATCAGGATTTCGGTTTTCTCGCGGGTAATGCCCCGCCGCATGAGCTTCAGCATTTCAGTCGATCCCGACTGCAGCGGCATGTCAAGATAATGACATATATGGGGGTGTTCCTTCATCACATCCAGGATGTCGAGGGGGAAACCGGCCGGGTAGGCATATTGAAGCCGCACCCATTCGATGCCTTCCACGTCGGCCAGCCGGGCGAGCAGTTCCGACAAATTGCGTTTCCGGTACAGATCCAGCCCGTAATAGGTCAGGTCCTGCGCGATGAGAATGAGTTCCTTCGTACCCCTTCTGGCCAGGGATCGGGCTTCGGTGACCAGTTCCTCCATCGGTCTGGATACGTGTTTTCCACGCATGAGGGGTATGGCACAGAAGCTGCAGGGACGGTCACAGCCCTCGGCAATTTTCAGATAGGCATAGTGCGCAGGGGTAGTCAGCAGGCGTTCACCGACCAGCTCATGTTTGTAATCTGCCCTTAGCGTTTTCAGGATGCGCGGCAGTTCATTCGTCCCGAACCAGGCATCCACATCCGGAATTTCTTCCGAAAGGGTGTCCTTGTACCGGTGCGACAGGCAGCCGCTCACATATACCTTATCTACCAATCCCCGGTCTTTGGCATCGACATAGCGAAGGATCGTATCGATCGACTCCTCCTTTGCCCCGTCAATAAATCCGCACGTATTGATAATGACGATCTGAGAGTCATCCTTTTTGGATTCGTGTTCCACCTCGTACCCGTTCCCTTTCAGCTGTGTATACAGCACCTCCGAATCGACCAGGTTCTTGGAACAACCCAGGGTGACGATGTTGATTTTGTTTTTCTTTAATCCCTTCGTTTTCATGCTTTAAGTGCTTCCGACAGCCCGTCCGTCCCGTATATCATTCCGTTTACCGCTATCGGGCGCGCAAAGATCGGTAAATTTCTGTAATTAAGATGAATTGAAAAAAGGAACAGTGATTTACTTGCCGGAGCGGGTTTCTCCTGAATTGTTTTCTAACTTTGTCAAGAAAATAAATTTTCATTTTTCTTAGGTAATCTAGTTTCAGCTTAACCGTCGGCTATGGTTTCAGTTGCCATGTGCACGTACAATGGGGAAAGGTACCTGGCTAAGCAATTGGAAAGCATTTCCTTGCAAACCCAGGGGGTGGACGAACTGGTAGTCTGTGACGACGGATCTACTGACAATACCATTTCACTTCTTCAGGAGTTTGCACAAAACGCACCTTTTAAAGTTCTTATTCATCGAAATGGTACCAATCTGGGCTCAACCCGGAATTTTGAAAAGGCACTCTCCCTGTGCACGGGTGATATTCTGATTCTGTGTGATCAGGACGATATCTGGAAGCCCGATAAGGTACGCAAACAGGTGGCCTTTTTTGAACAAAACCCTGATCAGGATGCCGTATTTTCGAACGCCGACCTGATCAACGGAAAGGGAGAGAAGCTAGGTCATAAATTGTGGGACAATTTCGGATTCGATGAGGAAAAGCAGCAGCTGTGGCGATCGGGCCGGGCCCGGGAAATTTTATTTCAGGGCTACGTGGTTACCGGGGCAACCCTGGCTATCCGCAAAAGTGCGCTCCGCTATCTGACTCCCTTCCCGACAGACATCGGTCCCTATATCCACGACGCCTGGATCGCTTTGGTCACTTCCCTGAATAACAGAATCGGCTTCATCGATGAATGTCTGATTTCCTACAGAGTTCATGAAAAACAGCAGGTGGGCTTTGGGGAGAAACTCAAACCGGTAACGCTGAAAGACCGGTTGTCGCGGAAAAGGGAAGAAAAACTGGCTCCGCTTGTCGAAAAAGCCGATCTTCTGCACCGGTTGTACGAAGCGCTGCAGGCCGTGGAGGGTGTGAATCCCCAATCGCTCAGTCAGCTTAGGGATATTCAACAGCATTTTCAGGTGAGAGCAACACTGCCTGCCAGCCGCCTGCTCCGTTTAGTACCTGCTCTCCGGGAATTGAAGAGTGGAAGATATGCGTTCAGCAGCAAAGACTGGTGGCTTCCATTACTGGGTGATTTATTTGAATAGCAACCGTGAATACGTCTGCCGTCGTCGTCATACCCCTTATTACTACCGATCTCAGGGACTTCGAAAAAAAATCGCTGGAACAGTGTTTCCGGGTTTTGCGAAAATGGCCGATCGTTTTCATCGCACCGGAAGGACTTGATCCTGCACCGGTCCTGGCAATGGCAGAAGCGGACGCGGAAGTAATTTATTTTGCCCGGACCGATTTCAGCAGTATCGCATCTTATAACCGTCTGCTGACCTCGCAGCGTTTTTACCGGAAATTTACTGCATACGAGTATATGCTCCTGTACCAGCTCGATGCCTATGTCTTTGAGGACCGGCTGGAGGAATGGTGCCGTAAAGGTTTCGATTATATCGGTGCACCTGCTTTCCATGTCGAAGGTTACGAGTGTCTGCAGGCAGCTGAATCAGACCGCTATCGTTCTGCCCTTGACACGAACCGGCTGGTATATAACGGAGGTCTGTCGCTACGCAAGATAAAGGCCATGTTGCGGCTTCTCAACGTCCACAATACTATTTATCCTTCCTGGAAGGGGAACGAAGATATGCTATTCTCGCTGGCCAGCACCCGGCTGATCCCCTTCAAACCCCTGATCAAACTGCCAGACTGGAGGACAGCACTCGATTTTGCTTTTGAGAAGAGTCCGGCTGCGTCCTATAAGCTCAATGGGAACAGGCTACCCTTTGGCTGTCATGCCTGGCAGCGCTATGACCCCGGCTTCTGGGAGACGTTTATGGGGCAGCACCCACATGCCCGGTAAGCCCGAAAACTTCAGGGTTTAACTTATTTTAACAAACTAAGCAACCTGCTTTTGCGTTAGAATACTGTCTTGAATAATAGCCGTTTTTTAATCCGAAGGAAATGAAATTCAAGCTTAGTTTAATCCTGATAATCAGTTGTTTGGTTCAGGCTGTTCTCGCGCAGCATGTCACGCGTAATCCCAAAGTGGAGGAAGCGAGCGTGGACTATGTGAAAATTACCCGGGTCGAAATTACGGACGAGCATACAGCCATATATCTTCGGTATTCGGATAACCGAAAGGATGGCGTCCCGATTCCACCCAACGTTCCGCCGATGTTCCGCGAATTTTACCGCCAGCAAGCCTCCAAGCCCCAGATCTGGCTCGATCCCAATACACGCCTCTATAAGCCCGGTGACGTAAATACCAAGTTTCGTTTCATCCGGGCCGAAGGTATTCCTACCAATCCCGAGCGGAGGGAAGTCGATGCCGGGGAAGTCGTCGAGTTTGTGGCCTACTTTGAAAAGGTCACACCCGGGATAGAAATTATAGATTTCTATGAGGGGAAAAGTACCCCTCAGACGCAGTCGTGGAATTTTTACGGTATTCATATCAACAACCCGGATCCCAAAAAGAAGCCGGCCAAAACCGTAGAAAAAGCAGCAGAAAAACCTAAAGAAGAACCTGTGGCCGCTGCAGCCGGCTTCCTGGGATTGACGGGCAGCGTTTTCGATGCTCAAACGGGCAGTCCGGTGTCAGCCACCATCACCTATATGGAAGAGGGGGATACGATAACCCTGCAGACCCGTTCGGGTAAATACAGGGCTGCGTTGGAGCCGGGTAAAAAGTACAGGTTCAGGGCTTCTGCTGAGGGGTATACCGATGATGAATGGGAACTGGATCTGACTACCGAAACACCCGAAAACGGTGTAGCAGAACACGATTTCCGGCTCTCACCCATGTCGGAGGGGACCACCTTTACGCTGGAAAATATCTACTTTGAAACCTCATCTTTCACACTTCTGCCCGAGTCTTTCGATGAACTCGACCGCTTTGTGAAGATCATGAAAGATAATCCCCGACTGGTCATTCGGGTCGAAGGTCATACCGACAATGTGGGCGATTTTGACAAGAACATCGAACTGTCGCAGAAAAGGGCAGAGGCGGTCAAGAATTACCTCGTGGAAAAAGGTATCTCGTCCGAACGTATCGAGACCCGGGGATACGGACCTACCAAACCTGTAGCCAAAGGAGCCTCCGAAGAACAGCGCAAGCAGAACCGCAGGGTAGAGATCGTGATTCTGAAGTCCTGAAACTGCCTTGGAAAAAGCGGTAATTTGTCAAAACCCGGTAGAATGTCTAGCTTTAGAAACCGGAAAACCATGACCCGTGGTAACCTGCGGGTCTTTTATTTATTAACATTTTTATGAGTTATATTGAACTGGTGTTTGAGCTCGATCCCGAGTATGTTGAAATCCTGATAGCTGAACTGGCAGAGATTGACTACGAGTCATTTATGGAAACCGATACGGGCTTAAACGCTTATATTGAAGCGCCCCGGTTCGATCAGGAAGCATTGCAGGCGCTCGTCGACAAATACCGTGACCAGGTCGCAATAGCTTACTCCGTACAGACGTTGGAAAAAGAGAACTGGAATCAGGCTTGGGAGAGCAATTATGAGCCGATTGAGGTACGGGATCAGATCCGTGTGAGAGCCTCCTTTCACGAACCGGACAGCCGGTTTCCCTACGAATTGCTGATCAATCCGAAAATGTCCTTTGGGACGGGACACCATGAAACGACCTGGCTGGTCATGTCGGCGCAGCTCGGTCTTCCGCATGAGGGGGCTGAACTGATGGACGTGGGCAGTGGAACCGGAATTTTGGGAATACTCGGGAAAAAACTGGGAGCCAAAAGTGTGCTGGCCTTCGATATTGAAGACTGGGCCGTAGAAAATGCGATAGAAAATGCAGACCTGAACAACGTTTCGGAGGGTTTCGAGGTCTTTCTGGGTACCATAGAGAATGTGGATGTTAACCGCCGTTTTGACGGGATTCTGGCCAATATCAACCGGAATATTCTCCTGCGGGAAATGGAGGCCTATAACCGTCACCTGAAACCGGGAGGCTGGATGATCATCAGCGGCTTTTACGAAGCCGATGCGCCCGGTCTGGCCCGGCACGGCGAAAGCCTGGGACTGACGATTGTCAACAGCCAGACCCGAAATGACTGGGCGGCCATAACATTCAGAAAGTAAATTACGTATTCTTATCTGAGCCGTGTGCTTTTCTGATATTAAACGTGTGAGAAACCGACTGCTATACCTGAAGAACCGAATCCCGCTCTACGGGATACTGGCCGCCTTGTACCTGTTCCTTTCAGTACCGCTTTCAGCCCAGAACCTCAAATTTTCAGAAGATCCGCAGGCCTTTATCGCGGAGCTTCGGAAGCTGATGGACAACACCAAAAATGCGACCTATATACAGGCTTCGAAGGGGCTCGAGGAAATGTGGAACAGCGGGCTGAATACCACGCAGCGCCAGCAGTTCATCAGTCTGTTTCGGAACATGGCTCAGCGGGGGTACAAACCGGGGCCGGCTTTATACCTGGTCATGAAAAATGTACAAACCCTGGCAGCCCAGCAGGGGGATGTAAACGGGTTTATGATCGCCCTCGACCATGCGGTGGAAAAATATAATCCCAGGGAGTTCCAGCAGGTTTTGCAGACTACCCAGCTCATCCTGGAAAAAAAGCTTCTCTACCAGTCGAACTTTAACAAACTCTACATCACTTCCGGTCAGTACCGCTTTCGTTACGAGGAGCCTGCCGAAAAAGAGAAACAGCAGGCTTCCGACGGCTGGGATAAACCGATCGAAGAATTGCCGCTGCAGTCGGGAGATCCGCTTCCAGTGCCATCGGGCATGTTGCTCGATCTTCAGAATGTACGTTTTGCCATCGTATCGGCAGGGGATTCGGTGCTCTTTGGACCCAGTACCGGAAGTGTTTCCCTTCACGACGGAATTTTTTCAGGTAAAGGAGGGCAGTTCAGCTGGAGTGCCGCCGGCGATTCGCTCATCTATGCAGAGCTGTCGGACTATGCCTTCAAGATATCGGCACCATCGCTGAGGGCCGATAAGGTCCTGCTGCATGACAGCCGTCTCGCCAAGCCAGTACTGGGGGCTCTCGAATTCAAGAGTGTAAAAAAGCAGGCTAACCGTCCGTCTTCCGGCTTTCCCCGGTTTATTTCCTACCACAACGACGCTGTCCTGGCCAACTTCAATCCGAATATCAAATACAAAGGAGGGTATTACCTGCAGGGACATGAACTTTTCAGTAGCTCCCTGAGCGGAAAGCCGTCTGAGATCGTGGTGCATTATCAGGGCAAACCCGCTTTTCGTGCGACCAGTCAGCGGTTTACCCTCGATCCCGTAAAGGTTACCGCTGAGCAGGCCAGCTTTACCCTGCCTATGGGCGCTGACTCGGTCTATCATCCGGCTATAGTTTTTCAGTATGATGACGAGGCCGGCAAATTACACCTGACCAGGGCTACGAAAGGCCCCTATGCCGGCGTGCCGTTCACCGATACCTACCATAAAATGTACATCTGGTCAGAATCCGCCCGATGGGAGCTGGGCAAGGACGAATTCCAGTTTTACATGGTTACCGGCAAGTCGGAAATTCCACTCCGGATGGAATCCATGGACTTTTTCCGTAAGTCGAGGTTGCAGGAAATGGCGCAGGAGTTCGGATTTCAGCCTCTCCTGGCAGCCGCCTCTTACCTGCAGCAGAACAAGAAACAGACTTTCCATCCCGATGAACTGGCCAGAGCTATCAAGCGGCAACCCGAAATTATCCGCCGGATGCTCGAGCGCCTTACCATCGACGGCTATTTTGATTACCACGAAGATCTCGACGAATACAGCCTGACCCGTAAGTCGGTGTTTTACGTCATGGCCAACGGAAACCGGGTCGATTATGACAATTTTACCCTGCGCTCGGTCTTTCCGTCCAATGAAAAGCTGGCAAACGCCACCATCAACCTGCGCGACAGTCTGATGACGATCCGGGGCGTCGAACAGTTTGTCATCAGCGATTCCCTTAAAATCGCCGGCCGTCCCTCGGACCGTATCCTTGTTATGGGTAAAAACCGGGACTTTACCATGAACGGACGACTTCAGTCGAGCAACTTCAAGTTCACCGGAAGGTCTATCAAATTCAATTATGACCAGTTCTTCATCAACATGTCCGATATGGACTCGATCACCTATGTCCCGCGTGATAAATATGCACGGGGCGAAGGAGGTGAAGTCGGGGGAAGTATCCGGTATGATAAAGCGGGTACCTTCTATTTGTCAGATGCGAAAAACAAGAGCGGTCAGCAGAAAGGGGTAAGCGGTTCACCCCGGATTCACATACCCGATGGGGTAGTAGTGCATTTTGACCAGCCCCGGAGGGGGAACTGGGCTTATCCGAAAGAAGTTTACTTCAACGTGCCCGAACTCGATGTAGGAGGACTGGATAAAAGAGACATCGAATTTGTCGGGGAATTTCATTCGGCAGGCATTTTACCCGTATTGAAAACAAAGCTCAAATCCATGCCGGATACTTCTCTGGGTTTTGAATACGCTGTCCCCAAGGAAGGATTAAAAATTTACGATGGCAAGGCACTCCTCAAATCGCCGAAGGTTTATATGGACTATAAGGGGCTGCAAAGCGCAGGCTCCCTGCAGTACCTTAGCGCAGTGATCGATGCGGAGCACATGGTAATGACGACCGACTCGGTACTGGCGACCGGTAAAAGTGCGAAAATTAATGAAGGTACGCTCGGTAATGTCTATTTCCCCAAAGCTGATCTCAAGGAATTTTCCATGAAATGGGTGCCTGGTGCGGATAGTATGACCCTTACCACCCGGGAGAATACGTTCGCGTTCTATAACGGAACCACCCAGCTCGACGGACAGCTGGTGCTGAGAAGCAGCGGATTGTACGGTGCCGGAACCCTTAAGCGTTCCGATTCTGAGCTGCTGTCAGAAAATATCAAGTTTAAAAAGGGAGGTTTTGAAGCAGCCAATGCGGTGCTGAATGTGAATGTGCCCGGTCAGACCGACCAGTCACTGCTTCGGGCGAGGGGAGTGGATATCGATTTCTCGATTGAAAAAGGGCTGGTCGATATCCGTAAAAACGACACGGGTTTTGACAGTGATTCATCGGGCATAGAGCTTCCCATGGCCAACTATTATACTTCCATCAATTCGGCTACCTGGGATACAAAGGCCAGGAAAGTAACCATGAAAAGCCAGGGCGCACCAGGCTTGTTCCGGTCGCTGATGGAAGAGCAGGAGGGGCTGGAATTCAGCGGTACGGCAGCCGAATACCTGGTAGATAAAAAGCAGATGACCGTAACAGGCGTTCCTTATGTATTGTCTACGGGTCTTAAAATCATTCCCGACAAGGGGCAGGTAGTAATACAGGGTGACGGCAGTCTGGCAGAATTCAAAAAAGCCCGGATTACCGTTGACACCATGGGGATATCGCACCACATGTACAATGCCGATATCCGCATTCATTCGAAAAACAGCCTGGAAGGATCTGCTGTTTATCAATATATCACCGCCAGCAAGGATACGTTTGACATCAAGCTCGGCAATTTCGAATTACAGCAGGAATCGGGAGCAGCCCTGGCGTCTTCGAGAAAGACCGCCGGTAAGGAGGATGCACCCGCCCGCTACTATACCACGGCGGTTGCCTATATTGAAGAGCATGACAATCTCCGGCTTGCACCCGGAATTGCCTACAAAGGGAATATCCGGTTTGCCTCCAATAAGCCCTCGCTGGAGCTCGACGGTTTTATCCGGCCCATGATCACCCAGCGACCCAGCCTGGAGAGCTCCTGGATCGAGTATCAGGAAACACCCGGTGCGGAGATTACGCTGAAAGTCGATTCCAAACTTACCAATGTAGACGGCACGCCGATTGCAGCCGGACTTCATTACCGCTACGCAAGCGGCATTTATCCTACCTTCCTTTCGCCCAAGGACGACCCCCGGGATGCGGATTTCTTCTTCGCAGAGGGTGATATGCATTACGACGGAAAGTCAAAAACCTTTAAGATCACCCGGAAAAACCCGGTAGATTCGCTGGTGCCGCCTACGACGGTCCTGGAGTTTGACGACAAAAAGGGAGTATTCAATTTTGCAGGAAAGGTGGGTTTCGGACCTGGTAACTGGTTTACCGCAGCAGGTATTGGCCGGGCTCACATCGACAGCATGAAGATCGATTTCAATGCCCTGATCGGACTGCATCTTAACGCACTCACTCCGCTGCTACCGGATATGGCCGAGAAAATCGTTTCGACCAACCTGGCCGAGCATAACGACGATCCTGCAGAAGATAACCTGGAGCGCCTCTTCATGAAGCTGGAGGCACTTATTGGTGCCCAGGCAACCAAGGTGTATGCTGACAAACTCGCCGCTGAGTACAAACCGTTGAGCGATGCATCACCCCAACTCAACCTGCCGGTAGTCATTTCCAATGCCAATCTGCACTGGTCGGAACAATACAAAACCTTCTATACTTCCGAACGGATCGGACTATCGAATCTGGGTACCCACGACATCAATGCGCAGACCGATGCCCTGATGGAAATCAGGCTGGATGACCGGGAAGAAGGGTTCAGTCTATTGCTGGAAATAACCCCTGAACTCTGGTATTTCTTCGATTACGCCGACAACATGCTGGGCGTGGTTTCCTCTGACTATGCCTTTAATGATAAAGTGTCGGCAACCCGCTCACGCTCAAGGGATATGCAGCTGGTTCCCCTGGCCCTGGAAGATAAGATGGCATTCGTAGATAAGTTTAATGCTAATTATCCTCATGCGAAGAGACAACCCCGCGTAGTGAAGAAACCTGCCAAAGGAGCATCTCAGAAAAAAGATCCTGCCAAAAAAGAGGAAAAAGCCGAGGGATTCTGAAAAATTAAATTCTTATTAAAATACTAAAATTGCGTGGTTTTGTGAATAACTTGATTTATCTTTGGGGAAATCAGTAAATTTAGATACCTAAATTCTGCATACTAGATTTCCTATGTCGTTATTTCTAACCGTTTTAGTAATCATACTGGCCTATTTGTTAGGTTCAATCCCCTCGTCCGTGTGGTATGGAATCGGTTATCTGGGCATTGACGTCCGGAAATATGGAAGTAAAAATGCGGGCGCAACCAATACTTTCAGGGTGCTGGGTAAACGGGCAGGGACGGTTGTGATGCTGATCGATGTACTGAAAGGATGGACAGCCACAATGCTCGCCATGCTTTTGTATTACTTTGAGCTGATCCCGCAGGAACAGATTCTTACCTATCAGTTCGTTTTTGGAATTGTTGCCATCATCGGTCATATTTTTCCAGTTTATGTGAATTTCAAGGGCGGGAAAGGAGTCGCTACCCTCCTGGGTATGGTACTGGCTATCCATCCTGAGCTCGCTCTGGTTTGTATTGCCATTTTCCTGCTGACTTTGATCGCTTCACAATACGTATCCCTCAGTTCCATACTGGCCACGCTGGCTTTCCCTGTATTGCTGCTGCTGGGCGTTTTCGGTTCGCCCGAAACCTCCCTGGTGATCTTTGGATTTGCCATGTTTGTGATGGTCGTAATCACCCATCAGAAAAATATCGTGAGGTTACTGAACGGCAGTGAAAACCGGGTTAAACTTTTTGTAAGGAAAGAGAAATCACGGAGCTGATCTTCGATCGCATTTGATTAATTTTAGGGCGAGGGACGAAAGTTCCTCGCTATTTTTTTAATTATCCGATTTGCTTTATGAATGTACAAGATTATATCGATCAGCATCGGTCACGTTTTCTGGGCGAGCTGGTTGAATTACTGAAAATCCCGTCGGTGAGTGCCGATTCCAAATTCAAAGCCGATATGCTGAAAGCCGCTGAATTTGTCCGGGAAAAACTGGAAGCTGCCGGTGCCGATCGGGCGGAGATTTTTGCTACGGAGGGACATCCGGTGGTGTATGGAGAGAAAATCGTCGACCCTGCCGCTCCGACCGTACTGGTTTATGGACATTACGACGTGCAGCCGGCAGACCCCTACGAACTATGGGAATCGCCGCCGTTTGACCCGGTGATCAAAAATGATCGGATTTACGCCCGGGGTGCCTGTGATGACAAGGGGCAGTTTTACATGCACGTCAAAGCCTTCGAAGCCATGATGGCGACCAAAAGCCTGCCCTGTAACGTGAAATTCATGATAGAGGGGGAGGAGGAAGTCGGTTCGGACCACCTCGGTGAATTTGTAAGGAAGCACAAGGATATGCTTCAGGCTGATACCATCCTGATTTCCGACACCAGCATCATCGCCAACGATGTGCCTTCCATCGAAGTGGGTCTTCGTGGACTGACCTACCTCGAAGTAGAGGTAACCGGTGCCAACCGTGACCTGCATTCAGGTGTGTATGGCGGGGCAGTTGCCAATCCTATCAATGTGCTCTGTCAGATGATTGCCTCCCTCAAAGACGAAAACGGTCATATTACCATCCCCGGTTTTTATGATAACGTGGTGGAATTAACGGAGGAGGAGCGGAAAGCCCTCAACGAAGCTCCTTTTGATCTGGAGGAATACAAAAGGGAGCTGGGTATCAATGATGTGGAAGGAGAGGCTGGATATACCACTCTTGAGCGCACCTCTATTCGTCCTACACTTGACGTCAACGGAATCTGGGGCGGTTATACCGGTGAAGGGGCCAAGACAGTACTGCCTTCCAGGGCGTATGCCAAGATCTCCATGCGCCTCGTACCCAACCAGACCGATAAGGAGATTGAGCAGCTGTTCAAAAACCATTTCGAATCGATTGCACCGAAGTCGGTAACCGTGAAGGTAAAACCTCATCACGGAGGGCTGCCTTATCTGACCCCCACCACCTCGGTGGAATACAAGGCGGCAGCGCTGGCGATGGAAGAGTCGTTTGGGAAAGCGCCCATTCCGACCCGTGGAGGCGGCAGTATTCCGATTGTAGCCCTGTTTGAGCAGGAGCTTGGCGTGAAGAGCGTCCTGATGGGATTCGGGCTTGATATCGATGCGCTGCATTCACCCAATGAGAGCTACGGACTGTTCAATTTTTACAAGGGAATTGAAACCATTCCGTTGTTCTTTAAGCATTATGCCGAACTGAAGAAGTAAGAAAGATTACATCAAAGTCAAAAGAGGCTGTCTTCCGTTGAGAGGGCGGCCTTTTTTGGTGGGTGTAGAAGGGTGGTGGGAACAGGGGCCAGTCTTAAAAACATGGAAAGTTGTTGGATTAGAACAGGGATTGGGCACCGATCCAATCGGTAAAACCCCGCCCACCTTTTTGAAGTCATTAAGTTTTATTTTAATATACTTTTTCTGACCGTCCTATCGGACTGTAAAAAGTACCAAAAATCAAGGCCCCAATACGCTGCCAGCCCTGCGAAAGGTCGCCCCTGCCTGACTTCTTTACGCCCTGGCCAGCGCACAGGCGAAGCCCTTCCCACCGCCCGCCATTTGGGGCGGAGGTGAGCCCGGGATACCTGCCCGATTTACGCTTTCGACTCCTGCCGTCGGGCAAATTAAAAAGGGTTACCCCGAAAGGCAACCCTTTTTTCAGTGATCATTTAGTCGCTTATTTCAGCGCCTCTACTACTGGATCGCCAATGTTTCCGTTCGGCGGCAGGATATGCAACAGCGATGAAATGGTAGGAGCTATATCCGAGATATAGGTGCGACGCAGCGTCTCGCCTTTTTTAACCCCCCAGCCAAACAATGCGAACGGTACGTGGGTGTCATAATTGTAGGGCGTTCCATGGGTTGTACCCTGGCTGCTTCCTGCGAAGTGTCCCGGGCTGGGTACAATCTGGATGTCGCCACTGCGCTTGGGATTCACCAGATTCTTATACAGTTTAAGTTGGTAGTCGGTCAGCTGGCTGCTGTTAAGGTCTCCCAGGTTCAGTACGTTGGCTACCGAAGGTTCCTTGATCAACAATTCCTTGATGACGCGATAGATTTCTTCCTGTTTCACGCCTCTCTTCTTCATTTCGTCGTGATTCAGGTAGAACTGATAGTTGGCAACACCACGGATGAAATCACCATCTCCGAATTCCGTATTGAGCGCTGCCTTCACTTTTTTACCCAGATCATTTTCGCTTAACAGACCCGCAGGGAGATTTTTGGAGTTCCAGAATCCTGGTACGTCCATGGCTCCGTGGTCAGCAGAAAGGAAAACGGTGTAGTTGTCTTTGCCAACCCAGCCATCGAGGAATTTGAAGAGTTCATCAAAGTCGCGGTCGAGGCGCAGGTAAACATCCTGTACTTCGATGGAGTTGGGGCCATACTGGTGTCCAACCGCATCAGTTGCCGAGAAGCTCAGGGTGAGGAAGTCGGTGAACTGGCCTTTTCCGAGTTTTTCGTTTTTTACCGCTTCGATACCCAGGTCTTTTACCAGGGTGTTACCATAGGGAGTCGATGCAACCAGACCAAAAACATTTCCGGTAATACCCGCCAGATCATGTGGGAACACAGGCGCTTTTTCACCCGAATTTTTGCGTTCCCAGGGCACATCGTCAGCGGTACTTTCGACGTATTGTTCGATCGGAAGCAGGGTTTTCCAGCCTTCTTTGGCGTATTGGGAAATCTGTTTTTTCTCGTTGAAATCCGCTACCCATTTAGGTAGTTGGTCCATATAGTAGGTACTGGTAATGAAATTCCCGGTTCGGGAATCAAACCAAAAAGCTCCATCGGCTGTATGGCCCGCAGGCAGGATGGCGCCCCGGTCCTTAATGGAAATACCGATGGTTTTGTTTCGGAAGTTGGTCGCCAGTTTCAGTTGATCGGCAATGGTGGTCACCAGCAGGTTGCGCGGCGATCTTTTTCCAGGTCCTTCTGAATTGCTGCCGAGGGTTTGTACGGTGCTGTCTTCTACACAATATACTTCCCGTAAAGCGATAGGGTCGTACCAGTCGTTGCCCATGATCCCGTGAATGGCAGGGGCCGAGCCTGTAAATACGGAAGCGTGGCCCGGCGCTGTAATCGTCAGCGCATAGTGATAGTGGTGATTGCGGGCCATGAAGCCTTCGTTCATGAAGCGTTTCAGTCCACCATTGGTGTACTTGTCGTAGTAACGGTAAAAGTAATCGAAACGCATCTGGTCGACGATGATACCCACAACCAGTTTAGGCCGGGGAATATCTTTTGAAGCTGTCGCAGGCCTGGCCTGACCCCAAAGGAGAGAAGACCCGCACAAGAATGACAGGAGTACTAAGATTTTTTTCATATGATACAGGTAAAAAATTATTTAAGAGATAGTGTCCAAGGTCGGAAAATAGGGCGAAGGATTTCGCTGCGCCAGTGTGCTATGGGATAGGTGAACCTCTGCTACGACCTTCTCTGGAAGATCCTGAATTTCGGTAGCCGGTGATTAACCCCAATATCACTTATTTCGCTTGATTGTATACAGAACCAGTTTATGCAGTGCTTCTTTATGAGGGAGGGAAAGGGAAGCGGAGTTCAGGAGTTCCAGTGCCTGGTCGACGTAATGCTGCATTTCCTGCTGGGCATATTCGATCCCGCCATTATTTTTAACAAAATTGATGACTTCCGCTACCTTGTCGGGTTTGTGGCTTTCATTTTTAATGATCCGGATGATTCTTCTTTTCGTACTCCAGTCGGACTTGCTGAGTGCATAGATCAGGGGCAGGGTCATCTTTCTCTCCTTGATGTCTATACCCAGGGGTTTTCCCACATCCAGATCACCATAATCGAAAAGGTCATCCTTGATTTGAAACGCAATCCCTACTTTTTCCCCGAAGCTATGAAATAGATTTACCGTTTTTTCATCCGCGCCCGACGAACTGGCTCCTACCGCACAGCAGGCCGATATCAGGGAAGCGGTTTTCCGTTTGATGATTTCGAAATACACATTTTCCGAAATGTCGAGTTTCCTCGCTTTTTCCATCTGAAGCAGTTCCCCTTCGCTGAGTTCCCTAACTGCCTGTGAAACGATCCGGAGTAACGTATATTCCGCATTGTCTACGGAGAGGAGCAAACCCTTGGCCAGCAGATAATCACCGACCAGCACAGCCACCTTATTCTTCCATAAGGCATTGATCGAGAAGAATCCGCGCCGGTAGTTGGCATCGTCCACTACGTCGTCGTGGACCAGCGTTGCCGTGTGCAGGAGCTCGATCATGGC
>Ga0182792_1001242_pt1 | contig 21265 bp, 23 predicted proteins | sample Passage237B_FD_130497 | JGI IMG/M metagenome (GOLD analysis project Ga0182792, IMG submission 130497) | Cellulose adapted compost microbial communities from Newby Island Compost Facility, Milpitas, CA, USA - Passage2 37B (version 2) (version 2) ...
AGATGATCGAGGGATCGTGGTCCTTCGCCCATTTCTGGGCCGTGAAGTAGAACGGCGCGTCCCAGCTCCAGGCGTCGGTGCCGGTCAGCCGGACGCCGCGCTCGAGCAGGTACATCGTGGCGTCGTAGCCCATGCCGCAGCCGGCGTTGACATAGTCGTTGTTGCCGTAGCGCGAGCCGGCCCGCGTGTTGACCACGACGATCTCGAGCGGCTTCAGCTCGTGGCCGATGCGACCCAGCTCCTCCTGGACCTCCGCCGCGGTGATGACATGGCCGTCGGGCTTGTCGCGGAAGTCGAGCTTGACGCCCGGCTGGAAGCACCATTCGAGCGGCACCTCGTCGATGGTGATGGCGCGCTCGCCCTTGTTCATCGTCGGATGGAAGTGATAGGGCGCGTCGAGGTGCGTGCCGTTATGGGTCGAGAGGTTGACGTTCTCGACCGCCCAGCCCTGCCCGTCCGGCAGGTCCTCCTTCTTCAGACCCGGAAAGAAGCCGGCGATCTGGCCGGCCGTGTCCTCGTGCTTGTGGTACTGGATCTTCGGGCCGAACGGCGGCGGATCCGAGATCACGTCGTTTTCGAGATAGATCGACAGGTCGACGAAGCGGCGGGGCATTGGCGATACCGTCAGGGTCCGTTGAGCGACTTGAGGATGGCACGGGTCAGGAGCTGCCCGATGCACTTCTGGCCGAAGTCGTTGAGATGCAGGCCGTCCAGCTGCACGAACTGGGCATACGGCATGCCGTCCTCGTACCAGCCGCGCATGATATCGTAGCGCCGGAACAGGCCGGCGTCGAATTCCTTGGCCGCGGCGGCCATGATCTTCTCGTAGGCCTCCTTGTCGGCGACCGCCACGACGGCCGGAACGTATTGGAGGTTCATCAGCACGAAGTCGGCGCCCAGCGACTTGCCGAGCTTCAACCCGCCGCGCAGCCAGCGCTCGAACTTTTCCAGCGGCATGTGGCGGATGGCGGCGTTGGTCCCGGTCTGCCAGACCACCAGCGACGGCAGGTTGCCCTGCATCTCCTCGCGCATGCGGGCCGCCATCTCCTCGACATCCTGCCCGCCGATTCCCCGGTTGAGGACGTCGATCTCGATGCCGGGCAGCGCCTTCTCGAGGCCGATGCGGAGCTGCGCCGGATAGGCGTAGGCGGGATTGGACACGCCGTAGCCTGCCGTTGTCGACGATCCGAGCGCCATGATGCGCAGCTTCTTCTGCTCGGCGATCGACTGGCGGGCGATCGCCAGCGGGTTGCCGAGATCGAGCAGCTCGGGCGTCGTGCGGCAGTGCGTCATGGACTGCGCGCCAGCCCATCCCGGGAGCAGGCTCAGGACGAGGGTCAGCCAGCCCGCGGCCAGCCATTCCGCGATGCGTCTCACGATGCGACCTGCGTGGCCAGCGGCGGCCGGCGCGTACCACCGCCCTTGAACCAGGCCGCCAGGTAGGCGGCGGCACACATGATTGCGATGCCCGCAATGCTCACGAGAACCTGCGACAGGAACGCCCCCTCGTACTGATCGACGATAACTTGCCCGGTCAGCGCAAGAAAGGTGCCGATGCAGAAAATCAGCAGCGAATGCTCGCCACACCGGCGCAGCGGGTCGAGGACGCGCCGGTTCAACCAGGGCGAATCGGCCGGCACCGACACGCGGACGAGCCAGGCGATCGCCAGGAAATGCAGGAAGCGCAGGATGTCGATGTTGGTCTTGTCGATGGGGTAGATGATGCGTCCGATCCAGTTCGGCACCAGCCGGCCCAGGGCATTGAACTGCCATGACAAGGCGATGAAGGCCGCAAACAGCAGATACAGGGCCGCCAGGACGCATAGCGGCGCGCGGAAGCGATCCAGCCGCGCGATCTGGGCGCCCAGGACGGCGCAGCACGCGCCCACGTAGAAGACGACCTGCCACGCCATCGGATTGAAATACCAAACCTTGTGGTCGGGATAGCCGGCAAGATTCCAGTTGTAGCGGCATGTCGCGGCATAGAGCAGCAGCGAGACGGCGATGACGGCGAACGGCCAGCGCACGATGGCCGGCAGCGCGAAGGGAAAGAACGCCAGCAGGACGATGTAGAGCGGCAGCACGTCGAGGTTGACTGGACGGAACTTCAGCAGCGCGGCCTGCAGGATCGCCTGATAGGGATTCTCCCCCAGCCCCATGAGTTCCATCTCGTCGATCAGCGCGGGCATGTCGCGCGCTTCCGACACCCAGACGATCTGGGCGGTGAAGGCCACGAACAGCAGGATATGGGCGACGTAGAGCTGCCAGACCCGGCGATGGATCCGCGCGGTGGTCCGTATCCAGCCGTCGCGCTGCATCATGCGGGCATAGGCGATCACCGCCGTGTAGCCGGAGATGAAGACGAAGATCTCGGTCGCGTCGCTGAATCCGTAGTTCCGCACGGTCAGCCAGCTCGCGACGTTGCTGGGGATGTGGTCGACGAAGATGAACCACAGCGCCAGGCCCCGAAAAAGATCGAGGCGGATATCGCGGCCCGCAGCGACGGAAGGCGAGACGGCCATGGCTGGCTATAGGTATCGCAACAGCGGCATCCAGGCTACGCTTGCCGCGGGAGGACCTGATGAAGACACCCCTGCTCCTCGTGCCGGGCGTGCTGTGCTCGCCGCGCCTTTTCGCCCGGCAGGTGGAGGCGCTGGCACCGCACGCCGAGATCGTCGTTCCCGACTGGCGCTCGGCGCCCCTGTCGATCTGGGACACGTGGGAGAGTGCGGCGCGCTGGGTGCTGGCCCAGATGCCGGCCCGGCAGTTCGCCCTGGCCGGCCTGTCGCTGGGCGGCATGCTCGCCGTGGAGATCATGCAGATCGCCGCCGAGCGCGTGACCCGGCTCGCCCTGCTCGATACGGGCATGCGCAGCCAGAGCGAGGGCGAGCGCGCGATACGCCGCGCCCGCATCCGGCTGGCGGACGAAGGCCACTTCCAGCTCGTGCTGGGCATGCAGATGACCCGCTTCATTCCGGCCTATCGGTTGCCGGACAAGGCGCTGGTCGACGAAGTCATCACGATGTGCGGCGAGATCGGTGTCGAGATCTACAAGCGCCAGGAGGAGCTGGCCGCCATTCGCGCCGACCGCCGCCCCGACCTGCCGAGGATCGCCTGCCCGACGATGGTGGTCTGCGGCCGCGACGATGCCGCCACGCCGCTTTTCCTGTCGGAGGAGATCGCCGCCGCCATTCCGGGCAGCGAGCTGGTCGCCGTCGAGGGATGCGGGCACCTCGTCACGATGGAGAAGCCCGAGGAGACGAACGCCATCCTGACGCGATGGCTCGGCGGATGAAGCTGGCGGCCCTCAGGCGATGACCTTCTTCTCCCGCAGGGCAGCGATCTCGGACGGCTGGAGACGTGCAATCTCGCTCAGCACCTGATCGGTGTGCTCGCCCAGTGTCGGGGGCGGGCGCGTGTCGTCCACCGGCGTATCCGAGAAATGATAGTTGGAGCCGATGATCGGCACCTCTCCCGCGGTGCGGTGATGGTAGGTCTTGAGCATGCCGCGCCGCTTGACCTCCGGTTCGTCCAGTGCCTCCTTCATGGTGCGGATCGGTCCGGCCGGCAGGTGGCGTAGCTTCTGCGCCCAGCTCTCCTTGGTGTCGGTCCTGAGCACGTCTTCCATCAGGCGCGTGAGCGCAGGCTTGTTCGCGACGCGGTCGGCGACGGTGGCGAAGCGCGGATCCTGCGCCCATTCCGGATGGCCGAGCGCCTTGCAGGTGTCGACGAACAGCTTCTGGTTGGCCACCGCCATGTAGATCTTGCCGTTGGCCGTCTCGAAGGAATTGTTGGGGGCGGACGCGAAATGGCCGTTGCCCGCGCGCCGCGGCTGATCGCCGCCGATCAGGTAGTATGCTCCCAGGTTGCCCAGCGAGACGAGCGCGGTGTCATAGAGCGCGAGATCGATGTACTGCCCCTGGCCCGTGCCGGTGCGGGCATAGAGGGCGGCATTGATCGCCGCCACCGAATGGATGGCCGTCATGGTATCGACGATGGCGATGCCGTGCCGCAGGCCTTCGCCGTCGGCCTCGCCGTTGACGCTCATCATGCCGGATTCCGCCTGCAGGACGGGATCGTAGCCGGGGCGGTCGGACAGCGGACCTGTCTGGCCGTAGGCGGAGATCGAGAGGTAGATCAGCCGCGGATATCGCGCCTGCAGGCTGGCATGATCGAGGCCGTAGCGCTTGAGCACACCCGGCCGGAAATTCTCGACGAGGACGTCCGCCGTCTCCAGCAGCTTCGCGACCACGGCCTGGCCCTCAGGCTTCGTGAAGTCGAGCGCCACGCTCTTCTTGCCGCGATTGAAGGCCATGAAGAAATGGCTCTCGCCGCCGACGCGCGGTCCTGCGCCCTTGCGCGTATCGTCGCCGCCGTCCGGGTTCTCGATCTTGATGATCTCGGCGCCCATGTCGGAGAGGATCTGGGTGCACATCGGTCCCGCGATCACGCGGGAGAAATCCAGGACACGGATGCCGTCGAGCGGCGGACGACCAGACATTGACATGAACGCAAGGTAGGACTGCAGGCGGCGCGCTGTCCATGCGCGACCAATCCCTTAGACTGTACGCCATGACCACGTTTCGCATGTCGCTGTCTCGCCGCGCCGTCCTCGCCCTTCCCCTGCTCGCCGCCCTGCCGCCGCCGCTGCGCGCCGAGGACTATCCTGCCAAGACCATCCGCATCATCGTGCCTTTCGCGCCCGGCGGCTCGGGCGACATCACCGCCCGCATGGTCGGCAAGTACATCGAGGACAAGACGGGGCAGCCCTTCGTGGTCGAGAACCGGCCGGGCGCCAACGGCATCGTCGGTGCCCTGGCCGTCAAGTCGGCGCCGGCCGACGGCTATACGCTGATGCTCGCCACCACCTCGACCAACGCCGCCAACATCCACATGTACAAGAGCCCGGGCTACGACCCGGAGAAGGATTTCCAGGTCGTGGGCGTCATCGGCTCGAGTGGCGCCTTCCTGGTCGTTCCGGCCGACAGCCCCTACAAGAGCCTGGCCGACCTGCTGGCCTACGCCAAGGCCAACCCGGGCAAGCTCAACTTCGGCTACTTCAATGCGAGCTCGCAGGTGCCGGCCGAGGTGCTGGGCCGCAAGGCGGGCGTCGACTGGCAGGGCGTCGGCTACAAGGCGATCGGCAACGCCTGGAACGATCTCTATGCCGGCGCCATCCAGTTCTTCTTCGTCGACCTGACGGCCGGCCGTGGACAGGTCGTGGCGGGCAAGGCGCGGCCGCTCGCCATCACCCTGCCGTCACGCAGCCCGCTCTACCCGGACCTGCCGACGCTCGCCGAGAGCTTCCCCGGCCTCACCACGACGGGCTTCCTTGCGATCGCGGTGCCGAAGGCCACGCCTCGGCCGATTCAGGAGAAGCTGAACGCCCTGATCAACGAAGCGCTCTCCTCGCCCGACATCCACAAGCGCCTGACGCAGGAGTTCGCGCTGAACTCCCGTCCGCTCACGCTGGAGCAATGCGCCGAGCAGGACCGCGAGGAACGGGCCAAATGGGGCGAATACGTGAAGATCGCCCGCATCGAACCGCAATGACGAGAAAGTCCGTTTTCACTTGATCGCGCGGCGGAATGCCACGACATAAGGGGCCATGTTGCTGATCCGCCGCTCGCAGCGCGCGAACAACGCCGTCCGGACCGCGTCCGCGAGCGGCGAACTGTTCGTGGCGTCGATCGTGATCTGCATGATCCTCTCGGCCTTCGGCGATTCCGTCGACCCGACCTTGTTCGGCGAGGCCGGCATCGAGTTCGCCATCTTCGACCTGGCCGGCGAGTTCTCCGTGCTTACCATGCGGCACTGGCACCTGCTGCAGTTCCTGTTCGCCGGGGCCGTGGCGGCTGCCGGCCTCTGCGTGCTGCGGGTGTGCGCCGCACGCTTCACCAGGGCCATGAATCCGGCGCCCAAGCGCGCCATCGACAAGGTGCCGATCTAGCTCCGATCCGAAGTCCGCCTTTTCGCGTCCTTTGCATCGGAGTTTTGCCATGGAAACCGATTTCTTTTCGGCCGCCTTCCTGTCGGCCCTGCTGTCCATCATCCTGATCGACCTCGTGCTGGCGGGCGACAATGCTCTCGTCATCGGCCTGGTCGCCCGCAACCTGCCCAAGGAATCCCAGAGGAAGGTCATCCTGTGGGGCACCTTCGGCGCCATCGCCATCCGCGCGCTGATGGCTATCCTCGTCGTCTACATCCTTGACGTTCCCGGCTTCATGGTGGCCGGCGGCCTGGCGCTGATCTGGATCGCGCGCAAGCTGCTCACACCCGAGGAGCACGCCGAAGAGAGCCACCTCGTCAAGGGCCCGGCGACCAGCCTGTTCGGCGCCATCCGCACCATCGTCATCGCCGACGCCGTCATGGGCATCGACAACGTGCTGGCGATCGGCGGTGCGGCGCATGGCAGCATCCTGCTGATCCTGATCGGTCTCGCGATCTCCGTGCCGATCATCGTCTGGGGCAGCCACCTGGTCATCAAGCTCGTCGACCGCTTCCCTTCCGTCATCCTGCTGGGCGGTGCCGTCCTGGCCTGGACCGGTTACGGCATGATCGTGCGCGAGCCGTTCTTCGCGAGCTGGTTCCAGGCGCATCCGCCGGCCAAGTTCCTGATGGCGGTGCTGGTCTTCTCGCTGTCGCTCGCTCCCTGGTATACCGCCCGCGCGTCCGAGACGTTCAAGCCGCTGGCCGCACTGCTGCCCGGGATCGTGGTGTGGATGCTGTGCTTCGAGGTTGCCGGCAGCATCTGGAAGATGCAGGTCGACTACCTCATGGCGACGGACATCGGCGGCTATGCGATGGAAGCGGCGCGCTGGCTGGGCTGGCTGCCGCTGGCGGCGCTCTACCTCTGGATATACGAGCGCTTCTTCGTACGCCGCCAGCAGACCGCCAACGGCTGATCCTGCCGCCGGACCGACGGGCGCCGCAGACGCGGCGCCCGCACCACCTTGCTCCCCTGCCGGCGAGCGTCTACGACCGTCGCATGAGGCGTGACCTTCTATGCGCGGCCGGACTGCTGCTCGTCGCGGCTGCGGCGCCGGACGCACGGGCCCAGAGCCAGTCCGACGACATGGCCTACTGCGCCGAGCTGTCGGCGCTGTACCGGCGCTATCTCGGGACGACCGGCCAGGGCCGCCAGTTCCCCGATGTCGACGCGTCCGTCGCGATCGACGCGTGCGAGAGAGGCAATACGGCCGCGGGCATCCCGGTGCTCGAGAAGAAGCTGCGCGACGCGCGCTTCACGCTGCCGAAGCGGAACTGAGATCGCGGCCGGTGAGCCGCCGATAGGCGTCAAGGTAGCGCCGGCTCGTCGCCTCCACGACCTCGGGCGGCAGCGCGGGCGCCGGCGCCTCGCCGTTCCAGCGGCCGGCATGGCGCTCGACGTCGAGCCAGTCGCGCAACGGCTGCTTGTCGAAGCTGGGCTGCGGACGTCCGGGCGCGTAGCCCTCGACCGGCCAGAAGCGCGAGCTGTCGGGCGTCATCACCTCGTCGATCAGCAGGATCTCACCACTCGCGGCGCGGCCGAACTCGAACTTGGTATCGGCGATGATGATGCCCTGCTTCAGGGCCACGTCGCGGCCGCGGCCGTAGACGAGGCGCGTCAGCCGCTCGAGCTCGGCCGTGACCTCGAAGCCCAGCACCTCGCGCATGCGGCCGACCGTGATGTTCTCGTCATGGCCGCTCTCGGCCTTGGTGGCCGGCGAGAAGATCGGCGGATCCAGCCGGCCGCTTTCCTGCAGCCCCGAGGGCAGCGCCTCGCCCGCCAGCGTGCCGGCCTTGGCATATTCCCGCCAGGCGGAGCCCGAGAGATAGCCGCGGATCACGCATTCGATGGGGAAGACCGCGGTACGGCGGCAAAGCATGGCGCGGCCTTCGATCTCGGCGCGGTGCGCCGCCAGCGCCGGCACGGCCGCGACGATCTCGCCCGCGTCCGCCGAGATCATGTGATGGCGCACGACGTCGCCCATCTGGCGGAACCACCAGGCGCTGACCTGGGTCAGCACCGCGCCCTTCATCGGGATGGGCTCGGCCATCACGACGTCGTAGGCGCTGACCCGGTCGGTCGCCACCAGCAGCAGCCGCCCGGCATCGACCTCGTACACGTCGCGCACCTTGCCCCGGGCGATCCGCTTCAAGGGCAGGTCGCTCGTCGTCATCAACACCATGGATCCCCCGATCTCCGTCGCGCCGACGCGTCACGTCTCGTGGCGCATCTCCTCGAACACTTCCTTCGCCGTCAGCATGGCCTCGCGCACCGACGGCAGGCCGATATAGCCGCCCAGGTGCAGCAGCGCCTCCGCAAGTTCATCCTCGGTCCAGCCCTGGTTGCGCGCCATGCGCAGATGGATCTTGAGTTCCGGCCAGCGGGCTTGCGCGGTATCCGATATGACGCAGATCAGCGCCCGCGTCTTGAGATCGAGGCCCGGCCGGCTCCACAGCATGCCGAACACGGCCTCGCGGGCGTAGTCGCCGAACTTCTGCATCATCGGGTCGGCATAGACGCTCTTGTTCATCTGGTCGGCGTATTTCTCGCCCATCAGCTTGCGGCGGATCTCGGTGCCCTTCTTGTAGTTCTCGCTGTCGGCCATCGCTTCCTCCTCCTGGAGACGCGAACGTAGCCTCGCCTTCAGTGAATTCCTAGGTGGCGGCTATGGCCGGCCGCCGCGCGCCCTCTCGATAACCTATGACCGTCGAGCCTATCTCCAGCGCGTCATCGCCTGCAGTGCCGCCGCTACTTCGGCTGCGTGCCGCAGCCGCGCGAGACCTCGAAGTCCATCAACGACTGAAGGAACCGTCATGTCCAGGAACGAGGAACAGGCTGTCGATGTCGAACCGCCGCCGACCATGGTGTCCGACGAGATCCGTGCCGCCGCCCTGGTCGATCGCGTGATGGCGATCGCTCATCTGCCGGATCCCGCACACGTCGCCGTCATCGGACACCGTACTCTTCCCCTGGTGCTTGCCCTGCTGCGACGCGGCTGCCGGGCTGTGCGCAGCCTGCGGCCCGATGCACCGTCGCCCGACTGCGAGCCCGCCGAGCTCGCCTGGATCATCGATCCCCGGGACGAGCACGAGCTGGACGGGGCCCTGCGCGCGGCGCGTTGGCGTGCCGGCCGCGGCGGGCGGGTCATCCTGGAAGGAGCGGCCTGCCGCTGGTGCCATGCGCCAGCCACCGTGCGCAACCACGTGCTCGCCGCGGGCCTGGACGTCGTTTCCTTCGACCATGTGACGCGCCGCCTGGTGCTGGCTCCCAGCTCGCGCGTCGCCTTGGCGGCATGACGACGACATATCCGACCGTCCTTCGACTGGAGACCGACATGAACGGCATCGTTGAACGCTGCCGCGGTGCCAGTGCGGCCCTACCGACCCCCCATCGCATGGGTCGCGTCGACCCGCAGGCGCTGGAAGCCCTGTGCCACCGGTTGATCGATCGTGGCGTCGCCGCGCTGGTGCCTTGCGGCACCACCGGCGAGTCCGCACTTCTCTCGCCGCCGGAACACCATGACGTCGTCGCAGCGGCCGTCGCAGCCGCCCACGAGCGCGTGCCCGTGATCGCCGGTGCCGGAAGCAACAACACGCAGACCGCCATCGCGCTTGCACAGTCGGCCGAGCAGGCGGGCGCCGATGCGCTGCTCTGCGTTACGCCCTTCTATCTCAAGCCGACCCAGGCAGGCCTGATGCTGCATTTCCGCGCCATCCACGACGCCGTCGGCATCCCCATCATCCTCTACGATGTGCCGTCCCGCACGGCGTGTGACGAGCGGCTGGAGGCCGATATCCGCTGGTTCGACCAGGTCCTGCAGCTGTTGCACGCGGCGCTGTTCCTGAAGGCCACCCGACCCCGCTCAAGCGCGCTGTACCGGCTCGGCCTGATGGGCGACGGGCTGCGCCTGCCGCTCACGCCACGGGCGGCCTAGACCAACCGGTAGCCCACCCCGGGCTCGGTCAGCACATGGCGCGGCGCCGACGGATCGGCCTCGATCTTCTGGCGCAACTGCCGGACATAGACACGCAGGTACTGCGGATCGACCGATTCGTCGCGCCACACCTCGCGCAGCAGGTGGCGATGGGTCAGCACCTTGCCGCTATGGATCGCAAGCTGCTCGAGGATGTCGTATTCCTTGGGCGAGAGCTTGATGTCCTCGTCGCCGCGCTTCACGATCCGGCGTAGCAGGTCGATGCTGAGATCGCCGCTGGCGAAGATCCGCTCGGCACCCTGCTGCTGCAGGCGATGGCGCAACGCCGCCCGCAGGCGCGCCATCAGCTCCTCGGCGCCGAACGGCTTGGTGACATAATCGTCGGCGCCCGCATCGAGCGCCGCCACCTTGGCCGCTTCCTCGCCACGGCTCGACAGCACCACGATCGGCACGGGCGAGATCGCACGGATGCGGCCGATCAGCTCCTGGCCGTCGATGTCCGGCAGGCCGAGATCGAGCAGCACCAGGTCGGGACGGTGATGGCGCAGCGCCGACAGCGCCTCCGCGCCGCTGGCGGCGTCCACCGTGCGATAGTCGTGCGCGGCGAGGGTCGCCCGCAGCAGGCGGCGGATCGGCGGTTCGTCGTCCACGATCAGGATGGTGGCGTCGTCGGTCGTCATGTCGGGAAGCTCACGATGAATTCCGCCCCCGCGCGGTCGGTGCGATTGCGGGCGGTGATCGTGCCGCCCTGCGCTTCCACGAAGCCCTTGGCGATCGCCAGCCCCAGGCCGGTGCCGGCACGGCGGCGGTCGCCATCGTCGGCACGATAGAACTTGTCGAACAGATGCGGCAACGCCTCGGCGGGAATGCCGGGGCCCCCGTCGCGCACCGCGATCTCGACACGACCGTCCACGTTGCGCGCCGCGACGTCTATGCGGCCGCCGGCAGGCGCATATTTCGCGGCATTGTCCAGAAGGTTGAAGAGCGCCTGCTCGGCCAGCACGAAATCGAGCGACAGCGACGGCAGCCCGGGCTCCACGGCGCTCTCGACCACGTGGTCCTCGAGGAGCGGTCCGGCACGACGCAGCACCGTGGATACGAGGTCTCCGACCTCGACGGATTCGCGCCGCGGCGCGATGGCGCCGGCATCGAGGCGGGTCATGTCGAGCAGGTTTCCGACGAAGCGGTCGAGACGCCGCGCCTCGCTCAAGGCGGTGCCCAGGAGATCGCGCCGCGTCGCCTCGTCGTAGCGGTCGCGATAGCTCTGCAGGCTCGAAAGCGAGCCGATGATCGAGGCGAGCGGCGTGCGCAGGTCGTGGCTCACCGAGGTCAGCATCGCCGAGCGCAGCTTCTCGCGCTCCTCGCCCAGTCGCGCCTGGTCTATGTCCTCGGCGAGGATGACGCGCTCGATGGCAACGGCGGCCTGATCGCCCACCGCGTCGAGCAGGCGCCGGTTGCGCTCACCGAGGCCGCCGCCTTCGTCCTTCGCCAGCACACCGACGACGGCGACCGCGGCGCGGCTGGTGCGGATGGGCACGAACAGCCAGCGCCCGCCCGGCAGCGTGTCGGTGCCGCGACCGGTCGGGCGGTCGGCTTCCCACGACCAGCGCGCCGCCGCCAGCTCGGCATCGTTCAGCGCGTCGTCCGGCGGAAAGGCGGCGCGCACGTCGAGCTTGCCGTGCGCCGGGCCCTCGCTCTTGTCCGGCATCAGGATCACCACGTCGGCGTTCATGAGCCGCGCCAGGTGCGTCACCACGATCCACAGCAGGTCGTAGAGGTCGACGACGCCGGCGATCTTGCGGCTGAAGGCATAGAGGTCGGCCGTGATGCGGGCCTCGCGCCGCGCCGCCACGGTCTGCGAGCGCGTGCGGGCGGCCAGCGTGCTGGCCATGATCGCGACCAGCATGAACAGCAGCAGCGCGACCACGTTGGCGGGATCGTGGATGGTGAACTCGTAGAGCGGCGGCAGGAAGCAGAAGTTGTAGGCGAGCACGCTCAACGCCGACACCCAGAGCGACGGCACCAGCCCGTGCCGCGCCGCCGCGACCAGGACCGGCAGCACGTAGACCAGCGAGATGTTGGGCAGCACGATGTAGGCGTCGATCAGCTTGCCGAGCGCGGTCGCGGCTGCCGTCGTCAGGATGCCCTCGAGGTAGGGCCCGGGCGTCAGCGGTACGTCGCGCAGCCAGTCGGTGGGGCCGCTCGGAGGCGGCGCGTCGCCCGACGGCGCCACCTCGATGGCGAGGCCGGAACCACTGCGCACCAGGTCGTCGACCACCGAGCCGTGACGCATCTCGAACCAGCGCGAGCGCCGCGACTTGCCGACCACCACGCGCGTGGCATTGCGGGAGCGGGCGAAGGCCAGGATCTCCTCGACCACCGAGCGGCCCGGCAGGGCGACAACCTCGGCTCCCAGTTCGGTCGCCAGCCGCATGGTCTCGGCGAGATGGCCGCGCTCGGCCTCGCTCAGCGAGGCGTGGCGGTCGGTCTCGACATAGAGCGCGATGAGCTCGGCATCGAGGCCGACGGCGGTGCGCCGGGCGGCGCGCACGGCATTGGCGGCGGCGGGGCTGGGATCGATGCAGACGATGACGCGCTCGCCGGCCGCCCATGGACCGGTAATGGCGTGCTCGCGCATGTAGCTCAGCATCTGCTCGTCGACGCGCTCGGCGGTGCGCCGCAATGCGAGCTCGCGCAGCGCCGTCAGGTTGCCGGGGGAGAAGTAGTGCCGCAGCGCGCGCTGCGCCTGCTCGCGCACATAGACCTTGCCCTCGCGCAGGCGCGCCATCAGGTCGGCCGGCGTGAGGTCGACCAGTTCGACCTCGTCCGCGGCGTCGACGATGCGGTCGGGCACCGTCTCGCGCACGCGGATGCGGGTGATGCGCGCCACCACGTCGTTCAGGCTCTCGACGTGCTGCACGTTCATGGTCGAATAGACGTCGATGCCGGCGGCCAGCAGTTCCTCGACGTCGAGGTAGCGTTTGGGATGGCGGCTGCCCGGCGCGTTGGTATGGGCGAGCTCGTCGACCAGGACCAGCGCCGGCCGGCGCTTCAGGATCGCGTCGAGATCCATCTCCTGCAACGACCGGCCCTTGTACTCGACCGGGCGGCGCGCGACGACCTCGAGGCCGGCGAGCTGCGCCTCGGTCTCGGCACGGCCGTGCGTCTCGACGACGCCGACCACGACGTCCACGCCTTCCTTCCGCCGGCGGCGTGCCTCCGACAGCATCTCGTAGGTCTTGCCCACGCCGGGTGCGGCGCCGAGGAAGATCTTGAGCTTGCCGCGAGTCTCCTTCTCCGCCGCCTTCAGGAGCGCGTCGGGCGAAGGACGGTTCTCCTCACCGGGGCTGGCCATGCACGAGGATCATTGTCACCGCTGAGGCAGGGCGTCGAGCGCCAGATTGAGCGCCAGGACGTTGACCCGCCGCTCCCCCAGCACGCCCAGCACCCGCCCCTCGGTGTGCTGCGCCACCAGGCGCCGTACCTCGGCCTCGGGCAGGCCGCGGGCCTTGGCCACGCGGCCCACCTGCCAGGCAGCCGACTCGGGCGAGATGTGCGGGTCGAGCCCGCTGCCCGAACTCGTCACCAGATCGACCGGCACGCCCTGGCCGAGCCTGCCGACGTCCTCCTTGACGCGGTCGATCAGAGCCTTCGAAGTCGGGCCGAGGTTGGAGCCCGAGGAGTTCGCGGCGTCGTAGGGCGTGCTGCCCGTCGCCGAGGGCCGTCCCTGGAAGTATCGGTCCTCGGTGAAGTTCTGGCCGATCAGGCTGGAGCCGATCACCTTGCCATCGCGCACGATCAGCGAGCCGGCGGCCTGGGTCGGGAACAGCGCGCCGGCGACGCCCGTCATGGCCAGCGGGTAGGCGAGCCCCGTTAGCACGGTCATCAGCAGGAGGATGACCACCGAGGCGCGGATGGATCGAAGCATGACACTCTCCTCAGGCCGGGATTCAGGCGAGCCCGGCGGCGGTGACCAGGACGTCGATCAGCTTGATGCCGACGAACGGCACGATCAGGCCGCCGACGCCGTAGATCAGCAGGTTGCGCCGCAGCAGGGCCGCCGCGCCGCTCGGCCTGTACTGCACGCCGCGCAGGGCCAGCGGGATCAAGGCGACGATGATCAGCGCGTTGAAGATGATGGCCGACAGGATGGCCGATTGCGGCGTGGCGAGCTGCATGAGATTCAGCGCGCCGAGCTGCGGATAGAAGGCGATGAACATTGCCGGGATGATGGCGAAGTACTTGGCCACGTCGTTGGCGATCGAGAAGGTCGTGAGCGCGCCGCGCGTCATCAGGAGCTGCTTGCCGATGGCCACGATCTCGATGAGCTTGGTCGGATCGCTGTCGAGGTCGACCATGTTGCCGGCCTCGCGGGCCGCCGAGGTGCCGGTCTGCATGGCGACGCCGACATCGGCCTGGGCCAGTGCCGGCGCGTCGTTGGTGCCGTCGCCGCACATCGCCACCAGCTTGCCCTTGGCCTGCTCCTCGCGGATCAGGCGCAGCTTGGCCTCCGGCGTCGCCTGCGCCAGGAAGTCGTCGACGCCGGCCTCGGCCGCGATGGCGGCCGCCGTCTGCGGGTTGTCGCCGGTAATCATCACGGTGCGGATGCCCATGGCGCGCAGCTCGGCGAAGCGCTCGCGGATGCCGCCCTTGACGATGTCCTTCAGGTAGACGACGCCCAGCACGCGGCCGTCGCGGGACACGGCGAGCGGCGTGCCGCCCTCCTTGCCGATGGTGCCGGCGATGCGCTCGACCTCGTCGACCGGCACCGCCACGCCAAGGCTGCGGGCATGCGCCACGATGGCGTCGACCGCGCCCTTGCGGATCACCGTGCCGTCGATGTCGACGCCGCTCATGCGTGTCTGGGCCGTGAAGGGCACGAAAAGGGCGTTGCGCTCCGCCACGTCGATGCCGCGCAGGCCGTGCGTCTCCTTGGCCAGAACCACGATGGAGCGGCCCTCCGGCGTCTCGTCGGCCAGGCTGGCGAGCTGGGCGACGCGGGCCACCTCGTCCTCGCCGACGCCGGCGACCGGGATGAACCGCGTGGCATGCCGGTTGCCCAGTGTGATCGTGCCGGTCTTGTCTAGCAGCAGCGTGTCGACGTCCCCCGCTGCCTCGACGGCGCGGCCCGACGTGGCGAGCACGTTGAAGCGCACCAGCCGGTTCATGCCGGCGATGCCGATCGCCGACAAGAGCGCGCCGATGGTGGTCGGGATCAGGGTCACGAACAGCGCGATCAGCACCACGACCGAGACCGCGCCGCCGGCATAGGCGGCGAAGCTGGGCACGGTGACGACGGCCAGCACGAAGATGATGGTGAAGGCCGCCAGCAGCACCGACAGCGCCAGCTCGTTGGGCGTCTTCTGCCGGGCCGCCCCCTCGACCAGCGCGATCATGCGGTCGAGGAAGCTCGAGCCCTGCTCGGCCGTGATGCGCACCTTGATGCGGTCCGACAGCACCTTGGTGCCGCCGGTCACCGCGGAGCGGTCGCCGCCGCTTTCGCGGATCACCGGCGCCGATTCGCCGGTGATGGCCGATTCGTCGATCGTGGCGACGCCCTCGTAGATCTCGCCGTCGCCCGGCACCAGGTCGCCGGCCTCGACCAGCACCTTGTCGCCGACCTTCAGCGTGTTGGCCCGCACCGGCTCGAACGTGTCGCCGACGCCCAGCAGCAGCTTGGCCATGGTCTCGGTGCGCATGCGCCGCAGCGTGTCGGCCTGCGCCTTGCCGCGGCCCTCGGCCACCGCCTCGGCGAAGGTGGCGAACAGCACGGTCACCCACAGCCAGGCGACGATCTGGATCTCGAAGCCGATGTGCGGCGCGCCGGCCGCGATGTCGCGCGCCAGGATGATCGTGGCCACCAGGGCCACCATCTCGACCGCGAACATCACGGGGTTCTTCACCAGCTCGCGCGGGTCGAGCTTGGCGAAGCTCGCCCCCACGGCGGGCTTCAGGATCGCCGCGTCGAACAGCGACGGCGACTTGTCTTTCTTGCTCATGACGACGCCTCTCAGAACAGCGTGCCGGCGAGCAGCGCGTAGTGCTCGGCGATGGGGCCCAGCGCGAGCGCCGGCAGGAAGGTGAGTCCGCCCACGATCAGGATGGCGCCGACCAGCAGGCCGACGAACAGCCCCCCGTGCGTGGGAAAGGTGCCGGCCGAGGCGGCGGCCTTGCGCTTGGCGGCCAGCGAGCCGGCGACCGCCAGCATCGGGACGATCATCGCGAACCGGCCGATCAGCATGCCGACGGCCAGCGTGGCGTTGTAGAAGAGCGAGTTGGCCGACACGCCGGCGAAGGCGCTGCCATTGTTGCCGGCGGCCGACGTGTAGCCATAGAGGATCTCGCTGAAGCCGTGCGGGCCGGCGTTGAGCGGTCCCGCGAGTCCCGCGGGCGTAACCGTCGCCACTGCGGCGAAGCCCAGGATGGCCAGCGGCGGCGCCAGGATGGCCAGCATGGTGAACTTCACCTCGCGCGCCTCGATCTTCTTGCCGACATATTCGGGCGTGCGGCCGACCATCAGGCCGGCCAGGAAGATCGCCAGCACGGCGAACAGCAGCATGCCGTAGAGGCCGGCGCCGACGCCGCCGACGATGATCTCGCCCAGCAGGATGTTGAGCAGCGGGATCATGCCGCCCAGCGGCATGAAGCTGTCATGCATGGCATTGACCGCGCCGCAGGAGGCGGCCGTCGTGATGACGGCGAACAGCGCCGACAGGGTGCTGCCGAAGCGCACCTCCTTGCCCTCCATGTTGCCCGCGCCGGTGTCGACGCCCAGCGCCGCCATCAGCGGGTTGCCCCCGGCTTCCGCCCAGTAGGCGACGACGACGCCTGCCAGGAACAGCGCGCCCATGGCGGCGAGGATCGCCCAGCCCTGGCGCTCGTCGCCGACGGCACGGCCGAACAGATTGGTGAGCGCCGCGCCGAGGGCGAAGATCGTCACCATCTGCACGAAGTTCGACAGCGCCGTCGGGTTCTCGTAGGGATGCGCCGAGTTGGCGTTGAAGAAGCCGCCGCCGTTGGTGCCCAGCATCTTGATCGAGAGCTGCGAGGCGACCGGCCCCTGGGCGATGGTCTGCCTGGCGCCCTCCACCGTCGTGGCGTCGACGTAGGGCGACAGGTTCTGCGGCACGCCCTGCCAGACATAGAATAGGGTCAGCACGACGCAGGCCGGCAGCAGCACGTAGAGCGTGATGCGCACCAGGTCGGCCCAGAAATTGCCGATGCCCCTGGCGCCGGCGCGCGCGAAGCCGCGCACCAGGGCGACCGCCAGCGCGATGCCGGTCGCGGCGCTCAGGAAGTTCTGCACCGCCAGGCCGGCCATCTGGGACAGGTAGCTCATGGTCGACTCGCCGCCATAAGCCTGCCAGTTGGTGTTGGTGATGAAGCTCATCGCCGTGTTGCCGGCCAGGTCGGCCGGCACGGCGGCCATGCCCTGCGGGTTGAACGGCAGCAGGTCCTGCAGGCGCAGCAGCAGGTAGAGCAGCACGTAGCCCGCGATGTGGAAGATCAGCATGTCGCGGCAATAGGCCAGCCAGCCCTGGTCCTCGTCGGGATTGACGCCGGCCAGGCGGTAGAACCCCCTCTCGACGGGCAGCAGCAGCGGCGACAGCAAGGTGCGCCGCCCGGCCATCACGCCGTCGAGATAGCCGCCCAGCGGCCGCGCCAGCAGCACGATGACGGCGACGAAGAGTGCGATCTGCACCCAGCCGTTTAAGGTCATTGTCGTAGGCCTCGGATCTTCAGAATTTCTCGGGGCGCGCCAGCGCCACGACGAGATAGACGAGCAGGAGCGCGGCGAGCCCGCCGCCCAGGATGTAGTCGAGCATCATGGCGCGCCTCACAGCCGGTGGGTCAGACGCGCGTACGCGATCAGCAGGCACAGCAGCAGGACGCCGCCGCCCAGGAAAAACAGGTCGAGCATGGCACTCTCCTCGGAAGGCTGCATATGAGGCTGCGAGCGCATAGGAAGTCGAGCGGGGTGGCAACGGCCGGACATAGGCGTGGCATAGGAATTCCGCGCGTATGACAGTTCCGTTGACCCGAGAGTTTCGCGTTGCTCCATCGGATTCCGCCGCGCAAGATCACGGCAGAGAGGGGAGCGTTCCGGGGGACATGAGTACGACGGCAGCGACGCGGCCCGCCGGCGCCAAGCGGGTCGCCGGCCTTGCCCTGGCCGCGCTCGGCGTGGTGTTCGGCGACATCGGCACCAGCCCCCTTTATACCGTCCAGACCTGCTTCAGTTCCTTCACCGGCCTCCAGCCGACAGAGGACAACGTGCTGGGCATGCTGTCGCTGATCACCTGGGCGCTGATCATCGTCGTCTCCCTCAAGTACGTGACCGTCGTCATGCGCGCCGACAACCATGGCGAGGGCGGCGTGCTGGCGCTGATGGCGCTGGTCTCGCGCGAACCCGCCATCTCGGCACGACGGCGGCAGGTCTACGTGCTTCTGGGACTCGCCGGCGCCGCCCTGTTCTACGGCGACTGCCTGCTGACGCCGGCGATCTCGGTGCTGAGCGCCGTCGAAGGGCTCACCGTCGCCGAGCCCGAGTTCGGTCCGGTCGTGCTGCCCCTGGCGCTCGGCGTGCTGATCGGGCTGTTCCTGCTGCAGCGTTTCGGCACCGGCGGGATCGGCAACCTGTTCGGGCCCGTCATGCTGCTCTGGTTCGCCGTCCTGTTCGTGCTGGGCGCGCGCCAGATCGTGCAGCAGCCCGGCGTGCTGGCAGCGCTCTCGCCCCTGCACGCGGTCGAATTCGCGATGCGTCACGAGGTGGTGGCCTTCGTCTCGCTGGGGGCGGTCCCCCTGGCGCTCACCGGCGCGGAGGCGCTCTATGCCGACCTGGGCCATTTCGGCCGCCTGCCCATCCGCCTGGCCTGGGCCGGCATCGTGTTGCCGTCGCTGCTCGCCAACTACTACGGCCAGGGCGCCCTGCTGCTGCTCGACCCGTCGGCGGCGTCGAACCCGTTCTTCCGGCTCGCCCCGAACTGGGCCCTCTACCCGCTGGTGGCCATCGCCACCGTCGCCACGGTGATCGCCTCGCAGGCCACGATCTCCGGCGCCTTCTCGATGGCGCAGCAGGCCACGCTCCTCGGCCTCAGTCCGCGCGTGCGCATCCAGCACACCTCGGCCAGCGAGTTCGGCCAGGTCTACGTGCCGGCCGTGAACTGGCTGCAGCTCGCGGGCGTCATCGCCGTCGTGCTCTCCTTCCGCACCTCGGCGAACATCGCCTCGGCCTACGGCATCGCCGTGACCGGCACGATGCTGATCACCACCGTCCTGGTGCTGGTGCTGGCGCTGCGGCGCTGGCAGTGGAACCCGGTCCTCGCCGCGCCGCTGTTCCTGCTCCTCCTCGCCGTCGACGGTTCGCTGTTCTCGGCCAACCTGCTGAAGTTCGAGCAGGGCGGCTGGGTGCCGCTCGCCATCGGCGTGGCGCTCTTCATCGGCATGTGGACCTGGTATCGCGGCCGCCAGGCCGTCGGCATCCGCGAGAAGGAGCGCGCCGTGCCGGTCGACACCCTGCTCGAGGCGCTCGAACCCAAGCGCCTCTACCGGCCGCCGGGCACGGCGGTCTACTTCACGACCTATTCGGACTACGGCTCGAACTCGCTCATGCTGAACCTGACGCACAACGGCGTGCTGCACGAGCACGTGGTGCTGCTCACGGTGCAGGTGCCGGACGATCCCTACGTGGCACCCGACAAGCGCCTCGAGATCAAGGAGCTGGGCAGCGGCCTCTACCGGGCCATCCTGCGCTACGGCTTCATGGAGCAGCCGCAGGCGGCGCGCGATCTCGCGGCCATGGCCGGCCATGGCATCCCGCTCGATCCGGCGCGCACCTCCTGGTTCATCGGGCACAACAACATGGTCGGCGGCGAACGGCCGCTGATGCCGCGCTGGCAGCGCCGGCTCTTCCTGCTGCTGGCGCGCTTCGCCGCCAGCGCCGGCGACTTCTGGGGCGTGCCCGCCAACCGCGTGGTCGAGCTGGGCAGCCGGCTCGAGATCTAGAAGGGTCGGCTGGGAAGCCCGCTCACGCGTCGAAGGCCGTGAGGCAGACCGCCTCCTCCGCCGCCGGCTGCAGGCCGCGCGTCAGCAGCTCGGCCAGCCGCGCGAAGATGCGCCCGGCCTCGGCGAAACCGACATCCTGCGCCACCGCCTCGGCCGCGACGTTGAGCAGCGCATTGCCCGCCAGGTCGCGGCACTCCGCCGGCAGATCGTCGACCGCCGCGCTCAGCAGGCGCATCGCACGCTGCAGGTCGGACAGCCGGTCTTCCGCCGCGGCGCTCAATGCAGCCTCCCGCCGGCATCGCCGGCCGGCGGCGCCAGCCGCAGCCCGGCGCCGGCCAGCGCCATCGCGAACGTCTTCAACCGGATCGCCGCGACGCGCGACGCGGTGGGTGCCATCAGCACGTCGAGCGAAGCGAGCAGCGGCCGGTCCATCCCGCCCTGCGCCAGACCGCAGAGCGCCACCAGCGTCGCCTCGTCACGGCTGACCTGCCCGCAGGTCGGGCGGTGGACGTGCATCGGCCGCCGTGCGCCGAACAGGAAGGCATCCATGGCGATGGCGAAGTCGGGCAACGCCTCGAGCAGTCCCGCCATCCTGAAACCGCGATGCAGCGGCGACCCTTCCGCGGGCACCGCGCGGTCCTGATGCCACTGGCGAAGCGCCCACAGCACGAACCGCTCGCCCAGGGGCAGGCCGCAGGCACAGCCCGGCCGGCCGCAGTCGGTCCGGCCCGCTCGCAGGCCTCTAACTCCTTGTTCCGGAATGCTTTCCATTGTTCCCCGCGATGTGATGGCCGTTGACAAGCAAAGCCACTCTATGCAACTGATAGTCAGTCGCAAGTCAAAAAAGGATTGGCTGCAATCATGGGTCAATCGATGCCGGCAAAACGCCCGCCGCCAGACGTCGTGACCGCGGTGCTGCCGTCCGCGATCGACGGCACCACGCTCCTGCGGGGACGTCGCGAACGGCTCGTCCGGCACGGCAAGAACATCCATCGCTCGAGGCTGACGGCCTCCAACAAGCCGATCCGGACGAAATGACGAGACCCCGGGAAGCCATCCCTTCCCGGTCAAACTCGCCCAGCCAGCCTGACTCCCCGAGGGTCGCGCCCGCCAGGCGTCTCTTTCCTTTGGGGACCCACTGGCAATGCAAAGCAGGCGACTTCTCTATCTCCTTCTGGCAGGCACCGCGGCCGGCGGCATGATCACCCTGCCGCTTTCGGCCCAGACGCCGCCCGCCGTACCGGCCACGACAACGCCGGCTCAGGGGACGCCGGCTCAGGGGACGCCGAACGCAACCGGCAACACCACCCCGCCGCCGCCCGCCGCCACCTGGCCCG
>Ga0182792_1001244_pt1 | contig 21258 bp, 18 predicted proteins | sample Passage237B_FD_130497 | JGI IMG/M metagenome (GOLD analysis project Ga0182792, IMG submission 130497) | Cellulose adapted compost microbial communities from Newby Island Compost Facility, Milpitas, CA, USA - Passage2 37B (version 2) (version 2) ...
AGAACCAGAGCCTTCTTCTTCATGATGAAGTTCCACTTCGGGTTGATGATGGTCCGAAGCTTAGGGTAGGCGTGCCCGGAGGTTTCTGATCTGGATCAAGTCGCGGTAACGATCGCTCACGCGGGCTCGAAATGCTCGAGCATCAGCTGCAGGCTGGTGACGCCGTTGTACTCGTTGGAGGCGAGGCGGTAGGCGGCGTGGATCTCGCCGGGCGCGGCGCCGGCGAAGTTGAACTGGATGGCCTCGAAGCGCTGGCCGTTCTTGGACACCTGCAGCTTCAGGTGCCGGTCCTTGAGCAGGCGCTGGTTCTCGACGCGGAACACGTCGCTGAACACCGGTGCCGGAAAGCCGTGGCCCCACACGTCCTGTTCGAGCATGCGCGCGGCCTCCAGGCTCATCCAGGCCGATTCCAGTCCGCCGTCGGTGTCGATGCGGCGGGTGATGTCGGCATCCCCCAGCAGTTCCTGCACGACGTCCTCGAACACGGCCGTGAATTCGGCGTGGTCGGACTCGCGGATCGTCACGCCGGCGGCCGCGGCGTGGCCGCCGAAGCGCAGCAGCAGGTCGGGGCGGCGCTTGCTGACCAGATCGAGCGCGTCGCGCAGGTGCAGGTCGGGGATCGAGCGGCCCGAGCCCTTGAGCTCGCCGTCGTCGCCGCGCGCGAAGACGAAAGTGGGGCGGTTGAGGCGCTCCTTGATGCGGCCGGCGACGATGCCGATGACGCCCTGGTGCCAGTCCGGCTCGAACAGGCACACGGAGAGCGTGTTGCCGGGATCGAAGTCGGCCAGCCGCGCCAGCGCATCCTCCTGCATGCCCTGTTCGATGCTGCGCCGCTCGCGGTTGAGGCGGTCGAGCTCCTGCGCGATGTTGAGCGCCCGGGCGTCGTCGTCGGTGATCAGGCATTCGATGCCCAGGCTCATGTCCGAGAGCCGGCCGGCGGCATTGAGCCGCGGCCCCAGCCCGAAGCCGAGGTCGAAGCTCGAGGCCCGCGACGGGTCACGCGAGGCCGCCGCGAACAGCGCGCGCACGCCCGGCTGCATGCGTCCGGCGCGCATCCGTGCGAGCCCCTGCGAGACGAGGATGCGGTTGTTGCGGTCCAGTTTGACGACGTCCGCCACGGTGCCGAGCGCGACGAGGTCGAGCAGGTCGGCGAGGTTGGGCTCGGCGCGGCCGGCGAAGGCGCCGCGCTCGCGCAGTTCGGCGCGCAGCGCGAGCAGCACGTAGAACATCACGCCGACGCCGGCCAGCGACTTGCTCGGGAAGTCGCAGCCGGGCTGGTTGGGGTTCACGATCACGTCGGCCTCGGGCAGCGTGTCGCCGGGCAGGTGGTGGTCGGTGATCAGTGTCGCGATGCCCAGCGCGCGGGCCGCCGCGACGCCCTCGACGCTGGCGATGCCGTTGTCGACGGTGATCATCAGGTCCGGCTCCATGCGCGCGGCCAGCTCGACGATGGTGGGCGTCAGGCCGTAGCCGTACTCGAAGCGGTTGGGCACCAGATAATGCACGTCCGCGCCCATCGCGCGCAGGCCGCGGATGGCGACCGCGCAGGCGGTGGCGCCGTCACAGTCGTAGTCGGCGACGACGACCATGCGCGCGCCGGCCTCGATGGCGTCGGCCAGCAGCTGGGCGGCCTCGCGCGCGCCGGTCAGCGCGTCGGGCGGCAGCAGGCCGGACAGGCGGTAGTCGAGCTCCTCGCGCCGCCGGACGCCGCGCGCGGCATAGATGCGCGCGAGCAGCGGATGCACGCCGGCCTCGACGAGCGACTGGACGGTCGGGAAATGGGCCGGACGGGGCTGGATGACGGGCATGACGGGACGGGGGCGGGACGGGCGTGATGCCGGCGAGTCTAGCACGCGCGCGGCGCGGGCCCGTCCGTGCCGCGCTTGCGGCACAATGGCGCCTTTGCAAGCACTGGCCCATCCGATGCGCTACGAAGTCCTCGTCGGTCTGCGCTACACCCGCTCGCGCAAGCGCGCGCAGGGGCGCAACCGCTTCATTTCCTTCATTTCGCTGGTGTCCATGCTGTGCACGGGCCTCGGCGTGATGGCGCTGATCGTGGTGCTGTCGGTGATGAATGGCTTCCAGGAGGAGTTGCGCACGCGCATCCTCGGCGTGGCCTCGCACGTGCAGGTCATGGGCCACGACGGTCCGCTGGCCGAGTGGCGGGTGGCGGCGGAGGAGTCGGCACGCCATCCGCGCGTGCTGGCCGCCGCGCCCTACGTGCAGGAGCAGGGCATGCTGTCGCACAACCAGACCGTGCGCGGCGTGCAGGTGCGCGGCGTGGAGCCGGCCGAGGAGGAGCGCGTGGCGGACTTCTCGGACTACATGCGCGTGGGCAGTCTGGACGCGCTGGAGGCCGGGCGCTTCGGCATCGTGCTGGGCCGCGACCTGGCCTACGCGCTGGGCGTGCGCGTGGGCGACCGGGTGACGCTGATCGCGCCGCAGGGCATCGTGACGCCGGCGGCCGTGATGCCGCGCGTGCGCCAGTTCGAAGTGGCCGGCATCTTCGAGGCCGGCATGTTCGAATACGATTCGGCGCTGGCGCTGATCCACATCCGCGACGCGCAGGCGCTGTACCGGCTCGGCGACGCGGTGACCGGCGTGCGGCTCAAGCTCGACGACCTGTTCTCCGCGCCGGGCGTGGTGCGTGAGCTGGCGCACTCGATCTCGGTGCCGGCGCTGGTCACCGACTGGACGCGCAGCCACGCCAACTTCTTCCGCGCCGTGCAGCTCGAGAAGACGATGATGACCATCATCCTGTTCCTGATCGTGGCGGTCGCGGCCTTCAACATCGTGTCGATGCTGGTCATGGTCGTGCAGGAGAAGAGCGCGGACATCGCCATCCTGCGCACGATCGGCGCGAGCCCGGCCTCGATCATGGCGATCTTCGTGCTGCAGGGCGCGGTGATCGGCTTCGTCGGCCTGGTCGGCGGCGTCGTCGGCGGGCTGCTGCTCGCCAGCAACCTCGACGTCGTGATCCCGTGGCTCGAGGCCGTGACCGGCGCGACGCTGTGGAACAAGGAGATCTACTACATCAAGGATCTGCCCTCGAAGGTGCTGGCGAGCGACGTCATCAGCATCGTGTCGGTGTCCTTCGTGCTGATCCTGGTGGCCACCCTGTATCCGAGCTGGCGCGCGTCGCGCGTCAATCCCGCCGAGGCGCTGCGTTATGAGTGAAGCGATGAACGGGGCCGTGCTGGCCTGCGAGGGTCTGACCAAGGTGTTCCGCGAGGGGGCGGGCGCGCTGGCCGTGCTGCGCGACGTCAGCCTCGCCGTGCGGCGCGGCGAGCGGCTGGCCATCGTAGGGGCTTCCGGGTCGGGCAAGAGCACGCTGCTGCATCTCCTCGGCGGGCTGGACGTGCCGACTTCGGGCCGCGTGCTCATCAACGGACGCGACTTCTCGTCGATGGGTGACGCCGAGCGGGGCCAGCAGCGCAACCGCGTGCTCGGATTCGTGTACCAGTTCCATCACCTGCTGCCGGAGTTCACGGCGCTCGAGAACGTCGCGATGCCGCTCTACATCCGCCGCATGCCGCGTGCCGAGGCCGACGAGCGCGCGGCTGCGATGCTCAGGGAGGTGGGGCTGGGCGCCCGGCTCGACCACTCGCCCGGCGAGCTGTCGGGCGGCGAGCGCCAGCGCGCCGCGATCGCGCGCGCGCTGGTCACCGGGCCGGCCTGCGTGCTGGCCGACGAGCCTACCGGAAACCTCGACCGCAAGACCGCCGAGGCCGTGTTCGACCTGATGCTGGGGCTGAACGAGCGCCACGGCACGAGCTTCGTCATCGTCACGCACGACGACGCGCTGGCGCGCCGCGCCGAACGCACGGTGCGCCTCGTCGACGGTCAGCTGCGGGACTGAGCGGCGCGCCGCCGGCTGCGTCGGCGCCAGGCGCGGATCAGCCACCAGCGGTAGATGGCCCGCGTCGCGAAGTAGCCGATCACGGCCAGTCCGCAGGCGAGCACCAGCAGGCCGATGGCCAGCGGCTTGCCCAGTCCGACGGTCCATTCCAGGAAGGCTGTGGCCCACTCCACGAAGCCCAGTTCGCCCAGCGACGGCGGCTCGACGAAGTCCGCCATGCGGCCGCCCGTGATCGGCACGCCGATGAAGTAGGCGACGAAGTACAGCGGCACGATGGTCAGCGGATTCGTGTACAGCGTGGTCACGATCGCCAGCGGCAGGTTGACGCGCAGCACGACGCACGCGAGCGCCGCCGACAGCATCTGCAGCGGCCCGGGCACCAGCCCGCAGAACAGGCCCACCGACACCGCGCCGGCGACCGAATGCCGGTTCAGGTGCCACAGCCGGGGGTGCAGCAGCGAGTTGGCGAACGGACGCAGCCAGCGGTTGCCGTTGACCGATTCATGGCTGGGCAGAAGACGTCGAAAGACCTTGCGCATGGATTTCCTGTCGGCGCTTGTTTTCCCGTGGTGACTGCGACATGATGCATTTGTCATGCGCCGTGCCGTGCTTGCGTTCCTGTCCGGCGTGCTCGCGCTGCAAGGCCTGCCGTCCCTGCCTTCGCGCGCCGCGCTGCTCGCAGCGACGATTCTAATCCCGGTCGTCGCGCTCGGTGCCGCACGCCTGCCGTGGCCACGCGCGCGTCTGGCGTGCCTGCTGTGCGCGGCGCTGCTCGCCGGTGGCACCTACGCCGCGTGGCGGGCGGAGTGGCGGCTGGCCGATACGCTGCCGATGCAGGCCGAGGCGCGCGACCTGCCCGTGACCGGCGTCGTCGAGGCCCTGCCGCAGCGCCTGCCCGACGGGGCGTGGCGCTTCGTGCTCGCGGTCGAGTCGGCCGACGCGCCGGTGCCGCGCCGTGTGCAGCTCGGCTGGTACGGCTTCGGCGCGGACGGTGGCCGTCCGCCGGAACTCCGGCCGGGCGAGCGCTGGCAGCTCGTCGTGCGCCTGCGCCGCCCGCACGGCCTCCACAACCCCGGTGTGTTCGACTACTCCGCGTGGCTGCTCGAGCGTGGCATCCGCGCGACCGGCTACGTCCGCCGGCATGACGACAACCGTCGACTCGACGCCTCCGTTCCTGGTTTCCTGCACGCCGTGCACCGGGTGCGCGACACCGTGCGCCGCGATTTTGCGCGGCGGCTCGGCGATGCCCCGCAGGCGGGCATCCTGACCGCACTGGCGGTCGGCGACCAGCGCGCGATTCCCGAAGCGCAGTGGGACATCTTCCGGCGCACGGCGACCGGCCATCTGGTCGCGATCTCCGGGCTGCACGTGTCGCTCGTCGCGCTGGCCGTCGGCGGGCTGGCGGGTGCGCTGTGGCGACGCGTGCCGGCGCTGGTCATCCGCGTTCCGGCCCGCACGGCGGCGGCCGTGGCCGGTCTGCTGGCGGCCGTTGCCTACGCGCTGCTCGCGGGGCTGGCGCTGCCGACGCAGCGTGCGCTCGCGATGCTGGCCGTGGCCGTGCTGGCGGTCGCGATGCGCCGTCAGGCCGAGCCGACGCGCGTGCTTGCGCTGGCGCTGTTCGTCGTGCTCGCCTTCGATCCGTGGGCGGTTCTTTCTGCGGGCTTCTGGCTGTCGTTCGGCGCGGTGGCGGTGATCGTGTTCGTCGTCGCGGGCCGGCTCGCGCCCGAGGATGGGATGCGGGCGGCCGTGCGGGTGCAGATGGCGATCACGGTGCTGCTCGCGCCGGTGCTGTGGGCGCTGTTCGGCACCTTCTCGGTGGCCGGGCCGATTGCGAACGCGCTGGCGATTCCGCTCGTGAGCTTCGTGATTGCGCCGCTGACGCTGCTGGCGGCGGTGCTGCCGGTGCCGGGGCCGCTGGAGGCCGCGCATGCGGCGACGGCGGCGATGATGTGGGTGCTCGACGCGCTGGCCGCGCATCCGATCGCGCTGTGGCACGGCTCGCGGCTGCCGCCGGTGCTGATCGGCTGCGCGCTGGTCGGAGGTGCCTGGCTGCTGATGCCGCGCGGCACGCCGGCACGCTTCGCCGGTCTGCTGGCGATGGTGCCGATGTTCCTGTGGTCGCCGCCGCGTCCGGCCGACGGCGCGTTCACGGTGACCGTGCTCGACGTCGGGCAGGGACTCGCCGTCCACGTGCAGACCGCCCGGCACGACCTGCTGTATGACGCCGGTCCCGGCTACGGCAGCGGAGGCGACGCGGCTGACCGCGTCGTACTGCCGTACCTGCGCGGGCAGGGCGTGCGGCGGCTCGACGCGCTGGTGCTGTCGCACGGCGACGGCGACCACGCCGGCGGCGCGGCGACGGTGCTCGCGGAGCTGCCGGTGACGAAGGTGTGGCGCGGCGCCGACGTACGGCTGCCGGACGGCGTGGAGGCCAGCGATTGCGTGGCGGGGCAGGGCTGGAGCGTGGACCGCGTGCGCCTGCGCTTCATCCATCCGGCGCCGGCGACGAAGCCCGCGCGGCGCAACGAGGGGTCCTGCGTGCTGCGTGTGGAGTCGGAATACGGCGCGGTGCTGCTGCCGGGCGACATCGGCGCGGCGACCGAGCGGCGGCTGGCGGGCGACGGGCGGGAGGCGCTGGCGGCGGACGTGGTGGTCGCCCCGCACCACGGCAGCGGCGGGTCGTCGTCACCGGCGCTGGTCGCGGCGAGCGGGGCGGCGCACGTGATCCATTCGGCGGGGATGCTCAACCCGCACCGTCACCCGCATCCGGACGTGTGGTCGCGTTGGGCAACGGCCGGTGCGCGCAACTGGCGCACCGATGCGCAGGGCGCGGTGACGGTGGGCGTGTCGGCGTCCGGCGTGGCGGTGCACGCCCATCGCGAACGCGCGCCGCGCTACTGGCACGGCCGCTGAGGCCTCAACCGGCCGGCTTGAAGCGGATGGCGGCCGAGTTGATGCAATAGCGCAGGCCGGTGGGGCCGGGACCGTCCTCGAAGACGTGGCCCAGGTGGGCGCCGCACGCCTGGCACAGCACCTCGGTGCGGATCATGCCGTGAGAGGTGTCGCGGGCCTCCTCGATGTTCTGCGGCGCGGCCGGGATCCAGAAGCTCGGCCAGCCACAGCCGGCGTCGAACTTGTGCTCGGAGTGGAACAGCGGCGCGTCGCAGCATACGCAGCGGTATTCGCCCTTTTCCCAGTGGTCCCAGTACTCGCCCGAGAACGCGAATTCGGTGCCCTTGCGGCGGGTGACGCGGAACTGTTCGGGAGTGAGCTGGGCGGCCCATTCGGCGTCGGGCTTCTCGATCTTGCGGCTCATCCTGTCCTCCGTTCAGTGCAGGTGGCGCGGCGTGTCCGCGCCGTGGTCCTCGGGCATCTCGGCGTGAACGACCTCGCCGTCGGACGACGGGTACATCGGCGCGCCGCAGTCGTCGCAGTACTCGAGCGGGAAGCGGTGGTCGAGGAACACGATGTCGCTTACGCCGCAGTCGCGCAGCACGGCTTCGATCTGCGCGGGGATGTCGGTGTTCTCGTCCTCGGCGCCGAGCAGCGGCCACACGACGCCGTGCAGCACGGCGTCGTCGTCGTGGCGGGCGAAGCCGATGCGATACTCCTCAAGCTCGCGGTCGTGGAAGGGCGCGATGATGGCGCGCAGGTGGGCCGCCGGCGTCTCCAGCTCGGCGCCGAGGAAGGCGACCGAGGCGCGGATGGCGTAGGGGCGGCTGGCGCGGTCGGCCTGGCGGCTGGCGGCGAAGTAGGCCTCGGGCAGCACGACCTCGGTGGCGCAGCCCGGCAGCAGCGGCGCGAGGCAGGCACCGCCCTGGCTGCGCCAGCGGTCCAGTGCCTGCTCGCGGCTGCCGCCGGGTTCCTGCCAGCTGAAGAAGGGCTTGCCCTTGGGCACGGCGACGGCGGCCAGCAGGTAGCGCGTGTCGGACAGGAAGTGCGCGGTCTCGGGCAGGCCCTCGGTCTCGATGTGCAGGTTCTGGTCGGCCAGCGCGGCGCGGCCGATGGCGTCGGTAAATTCGCTCGTCGCGCAGTAGCCGCGCGGCAGCTGGTCCGGGCTGAAGAGGAAGTCGGCGAGCGCGAGACGGGCGTCGCTGGCGAGGATGTGGGCCGACAGGTGCACGCGCAGGTTGGCCAGCACCGCCGACGGGATGGCGTTGGCCGGGATGCGGTAGCGCGACCACGCGAGGATGGGCGCGCCGATCAGCAGCACGTCGTGTTCCGCGTCGAGCGACGGCGCGGTCTCGGTGCGTGACTCGATGAAGTCGGCCAGTTCCTCGTAGCCGCGCGCGTCCTTGGCGTAGAGCTGGTCCAGCGCGGCGTTGAGGGCTTCCTCGTCGTGCTCGGCGAGCAGGCGGTCGATGCCCTCGACGAGCTGGCTCTCCCAGTAGCGGTCCTCGGCGAGGCTGCCGGAATCGGCCAGGCCGCCGGCGAGCCAGATCAGGCGTTCGGTGTCGCGGCCGAGACCGCCGCGGCGTTTGGGTCGTGTTCTTGTCATGGACGGACGGTTTCCGTTGGGGTGGGGTTACTGCGGGGCGCGGGAGCCTACCAGATGTGCCGTTCGAGTCCGATGGCCTGCATGATGGTAGCGGAGATTTCCTCGATGGACTTGGCGGTGGAGTCGATCCACGGGATGTTCTCGCGCCGCATCAGCTTTTGCGCCGCAGCAATCTCGTGCCGGCAGTTGTCGATCGAGGCGTAGCGGCTGTTGGGACGGCGCTCCTCCCGCACGCGGGCGAGCCGTTCGGGGTCGATGGTCAGGCCGAAGAGCTTGTGCCGGTGCCGCGCGAGCACGGCCGGCAAGCGGTTGCGCTCGAAGTCCTCCGGGATCAGCGGATAGTTGGCGGCCTTGATGCCGAACTGGATCGCGAGGTACAGGCTCGTCGGCGTCTTGCCCGAACGCGATACGCCGACCAGAATGACATCAGCCGCCTCCAGCCCGTTGTCGCTCGCGACGCCGTCGTCGTGGGCCAGCGTGTAGTTGATGGCCTCGATGCGCGCCTGGTACTCGCTGCTCTCCGCGATGCCGTGGAAGCGTCCGACGGCGTGGGTGGAGCGCATGTCGAGCTCGTGCTCGAGCGGGCCGATGAACTGCTCGAACAGGTCGATGAACAGTGCGTCCGCCTCGCGCAGGCCGGCGACGGTGTCGGGGTTGACCAGCGTGCTGAAGACGATGGGACGCACGCCGTCACGTTCGGCCGCCAGACGGATCTGGCGCGCGCAGTCGAGCGCGCGGTCGCGGTCGGTGACGAACGGGATGCGGATCTCGCGGAAGCGCGCCTCGGGAAACTGCGTGAGCAGGCTGTGTCCGAGCGTCTGGGCCGTGATGCCCGTTCCGTCGGAGATGTAAAAGGCGGTGCGTTGGGTCGGATCTGACATGGATTGGCTCAAAAAAATTGACGCAGGTCAATACGGGAGACTACCGTATTGCACCGCAGCAACAGTGCATAGAATCCGCGCAACCGGCGCTTTGTCCAACCGCATGCGAGGAAGTCTCCATGACCCGCTATGTCATCCCCTTCAACGAATTGCGCATGAGCGACGTCGACCAGGTCGGCGGCAAGAATGCGTCCCTGGGGGAAATGATCAGTCAGCTGCCCGACAGTGTACGCGTACCGGGCGGTTTTGCGACCACGGCCCAGGCCTATCGCGATTTTCTCGCGCACCAGGGGTTGGCCGAGCGCATCCAGGCGCGGCTGGCGGCGCTGGACGTGGATGACGTGGTCGAGCTGGCGAAGGTCGGCGCCGAGATCCGCGGCTGGATCGTCGACACCCCGTTTCCGCCGAAGCTCGAGCAGGAAATCCGCGCCGCCTACGAGGCGCTGACCGCGGAAGGCGAGGGCAGCTTCGCCGTGCGCTCGTCGGCCACCGCCGAGGACCTGCCGGACGCCTCGTTCGCGGGCCAGCAGGAGACCTTCCTGAACATCCACGGTTTCGATGCGGTCCTGCACGCGGTCAAGGAAGTCTTCGCGTCGCTGTACAACGACCGCGCCATCGCCTACCGCGTCCACAAGAACTTCGCGCACGACGTCGTCGCGCTGTCGGCCGGCGTGCAGCGCATGGTGCGCTCGGACAGCGGTGCCTCGGGCGTGATGTTCACGATCGATACCGAATCGGGCTTCAAGGACGTGGTGTTCATCACCGCCTCCTACGGCCTGGGCGAGACCGTGGTGCAGGGCGCCGTGAACCCGGACGAGTTCTACGTGCACAAACCCATGCTGGCGCAGGGCAAGCCCGCCATCGTGCGCCGCAGCCTCGGCTCCAAGCTGATCAAGATGGAATTCACCGAGACGCGCCAGGCCGGCAAGTCCGTGCGCACCGTCGACGTGCCCGAGGCCGACCGCAACCGCTTCTCGCTGAGCGACGAGGACGTTCTGGAGCTGGCCCGCTACGCCGTGATCATCGAGCAGCACTACGGCCGCCCGATGGACATCGAGTGGGGCAAGGACGGCGTGGACGGCAAGCTCTACATCCTGCAGGCCCGCCCGGAGACGGTGAAGTCGCAGGCCTCCGCCCACGTGATGGAGAAGTACCGCCTCAAGACCTACGGCAAGGCGCTGACGCACGGCCGCGCGATCGGCCAGAAGATCGGCACCGGTGTCGTGCGCGTGGTGGCCGACGCCTCCGAGATGAGCCGCGTGCAGCCCGGTGACGTGCTCGTGACCGACATGACCGACCCGAACTGGGAGCCGGTCATGAAGCGTGCGGCGGCCATCGTCACGAACCGCGGCGGCCGTACCTGCCACGCCGCGATCATCGCGCGCGAGCTGGGTATTCCGGCGATCGTCGGCTGCGGCAACGCCACCGAGGTGCTCGACGAGGGCAGCGAGGTCACGATCTCCTGCGCCGAGGGCGACACTGGCTACGTCTATCGCGGCAAGCTCGACTACGAGGTCGTGACCACCGACACCGGCAGTCTGCCCGAGATCCCGCTCAAGATCACGATGAACGTCGGCAACCCGGAGCTGGCCTTCGAGTTCGCGCAGATCCCGAACCACGGCGTCGGCCTGGCGCGGCTGGAGTTCGTGATCAACAACATGATCGGCATCCACCCGAAGGCCATCCTCGACATCGACCGCGTGCCGGCCAGCCTGCGCGAGGAAATCCTGCGCCGTTCGCGCGGCTACGCCAGCCCGCGCCAGTTCTACATCGACAAGCTGGCCGAGGGCATCGCGACGATCGCCGCCGCGTTCTGGCCCAAGCCGGTCATCGTGCGCACCTCGGACTTCAAGTCCAACGAGTACCGCAAGCTGCTCGGTGGCGAGATCTACGAGCCCGAGGAAGAGAACGCCATGCTCGGCTTCCGCGGCGCCTCGCGCTACATCGCGCAGAGCTTCCGCGACTGCTTCGAGATGGAGTGTTCCGCGCTGAAGAAGGTGCGCAACGACATGGGTCTGACCAACGTCGAGATCATGATCCCGTTCGTGCGCACGCTGGGCGAGGCCGACGCCGTGATCGAGCTGCTGGCCGAGAACGGCCTGGAGCGCGGCCGCGACGGCCTGCGCCTGATCATGATGTGCGAGATCCCGTCCAACGCGCTGCAGGCCGATGCCTTCCTCGAGCGTTTCGACGGCTTCTCGATCGGCTCCAATGACCTGACCCAGCTCACGCTGGGCCTGGACCGCGATTCGGGCCTCGTCGCGCATGCCTTCGACGAGCGTGATCCGGCGGTCAAGATGATGCTGTCCATGGCCATCCGTGCCTGCAACAAGGCCGACAAGTACGTGGGCATCTGCGGCCAGGGGCCGTCGGACCATCCGGACTTCGCCGAATGGCTGATGGACGAAGGCATCCGCAGCCTGTCGCTGAACCCGGACACGGTCGTCGACACCTGGCTCGCGCTCGCCGCGCACCGCAAGTCGTGATCCGCACGGCGGCCGCGCATCGGGCGCGGCCGCCCCGCGCGCCTTTTGGTGGTAACCTTCCGCAATATTTTCCTCTTGCGGCAGCCATGACGGCTGGTGTTAGACTGCGGCAATTCGTTTGCAGCGGCCGGATCCCGACGAGTCCCGATGCCGTTGTATTTGTCGCAAACCCCGGCCGGAGGCGGTTCGGAACGGATACAGGAGGGCGTGGATGGCGTTCGTGATCTTCTCGACCGGCTCGCTGGCCAGCTCCAGGTCGCGCACGCTGAGTCTCCGCGCCGTCGTGACCATCGTGCTGGCGGGAACCGCGGTCCTCTTCGCCGGTGGTGCCGCCGTCGGCTACAAGATCAGCCGCCTCTCCGATCCAGTCCCCGCTTCTTCCTCCGCCGCCGCCTCGATCCAGCTCCGCGAGATTCCCCCCGAAAGCCGCATGCTCATCGACCGCATCGGCGAGCTGACCGGCCGCATGGCCCAGCTCGAGAGCGAGGCGCGCGAGCTGTCGATGCGCGTGGGCATACTGAAGGAGGTCGAGGAGCGCGCCGCGATGGCCGACAACGCCCGCGCCGGCCGCCTTGCCAAGACCCAGCCAGGCAAGCCTTCCGGGGGACCGTTGCTGTCGCCCGAACCGGAGGCCGCCGAACGCTTGAGCCTGCCGGCCGGTGCCGGCCTCGATCCGCTCGACGTGCTGGGGGCGGTGGAAGGCGAGATGGAGCGCATCGCCGCGCTGATCGCCGAGCTCGACGAGAGCGTCGTCGCCCTCAACCTCGCGCACATGGCGCGACCTGGCCGCGAGCCGGTGCAGGGGCGGACGGTGGTGTCGTCCTTCGGCAACCGTATCGACCCGTTCACGAACAAGCGCGCCTTCCACAGCGGCGTGGACTTCCCCGCGCCCATCGGTACCCCCATCCTCGCCAGCGCCGGCGGCCGCGTGATCTTCTCCGGCTACCGTCCGTATTACGGCCGCACGGTCGAGATCGACCACGGTGGCGGTCTGGTCACGCGCTACGCCCACGCCTCGCGTCTGGACGTGCAGGTGGGGCAGGTCGTGATGCCCGGCGACCAGATCGCGCTGGTCGGCAACACCGGCCGGTCCACCGGCCCGCACCTGCACTTCGAGATCCTGCGCAACGGGCGGTTCGTCGATCCGCGCGCCTATCTCGCGCAGTTCCGCGAACCCTGATGCCCATGCGTTCCCGCAGCAACACCGCCAACCGTCACCTCACCACCGGCAAGATCGTCCTCACCACTTCGGGCTACGTCCGATGCCGGGCTTCGGCGGTCCTGCTCCTGTTCGTCGTGTCCGCCGGCTTCGGTGCGGCGGCGCTGTACTACGCGGCGAAGGAGACGGCGCTGCTGGACTTCGACCAGCGGCTGACCTCGGCGCAGGCTGACCTGGGCCGTGCGCGTGCCGAGCTTGAGGCGGCCCGCATGGACCTGGAGATCTCCCACGCCGCGCGCGCCGAACTGGAGCGCCGCCTGGCGGCGCTGAACGAACAGAACGTGCAGTTGCGCGAAGAACTCGAATTTTTCCGTTCCGCGGGAGGCAGCGCGCCGGTCCGCTGAGAGCGCCACAAGGAGCAGCCGATGTTCGGCAGGAAAAAGAACAACCGTATCGAGGTGACCAAGCTGTCAAGCCTGGTCGCGGACAACATGCACATCATCGGCGACGTGCACTTCTCCGGCGGGCTGCGCATCGACGGCCTCGTCGAGGGCAACGTCTACGGCAAGCCCGGCACCAAGGGGCTGCTGGTGCTGAGCGAGAAGGGCGTCATCAACGGCAAGGTGCAGGCCTACGACGCGGTGATCAACGGCAACATCAACGGCGACCTCGAGGTCGAGCACTTCGCCGAGCTGCAGATATCGGCCAACGTCGTCGGCAACGTGCGCTACCGTCATCTGCAGCTCGACTGCGGGGCCACGGTCGAGGGCAAGCTCGTGCGTATCCACGAGGACGCGCCGCCCTCCGAGCGCCGTCCGGCCGACCGCCCAGCCACGGTCATGCCCGTCGGCGCGCCGGCAGGCCGTCTCGAGCCTGCGGCCGCCTCCGAGGGGCGTCCGGCTGCGGCCGTGCGTCCGGCCGCCGTAACGCCCCGCACCGAACCCGCCGCGCCCGCTGCCGGCCCCGACAAGGACAAGGCCGCCACGCCGCGCTGAAGGGCGCACGGACCGGAAAACGGGAGGGTGGCTCGGTTATAATGCGAGCCTTTCCGGGCGCGTGCGCGCGGCCGGCAACAACCCCCTCTCCGGTAGTCCGTTCATGGCCGAAATCCTCAAGCTGCGCGGTGGCGCGGCGCTGTCTCCCGCCCGTCTCGCCCGTCTCCAGCCCGCCTTCGCGCAGGCGCTGCCCGAAGCCCGTTCGGCGGTGGCGCTGCACTGGTATTTCATCGAGCTCTCCGCGCCGCTCGCCTCCGACGAGCTGACCCGCCTGATCGAGCTGCTCGGCGCCGACACGGTGGCCGATGCCTGCGATGAGCCGATGCTGCTGGTCGTGCCGCGTCTGGGCACGATCTCGCCGTGGTCGTCCAAGGCCACCGACATCGCGCACCAGTGCGGCTTCGACAAGGTCGTGCGCATCGAGCGCGGCACGGCCTGGCTGTTCGCCGGCCTCAAGGGGATCACCGAACGCGTCCGCGACGCGCTCGCTCCGCTGCTGCACGACCGCATGACCGAGTCGGTACTGACGCGCTTCGATGAGGCCGATGCGCTGTTCCATCACTACGCGCCGCAGCCGCTGACCACGGTGGGCGTGCTGGCCGGCGGGCGCGACGCCCTCGTGGCCGCCAACGCGGAACTGGGGCTGGCGCTGTCGGACGACGAGATCGACTACCTCGTCGAGAACTTCACCCGCATGCAGCGTGACCCGACCGACGTCGAGCTGATGATGTTCGCGCAGGCCAACTCCGAGCACTGCCGCCACAAGATCTTCAATGCCGACTGGGTCATCGACGGCAAGCCGATGGACAAGACGCTGTTCGGCATGATCCGCGAGACGCACAAGGCCCATCCGCAGGGCACGGTGGTGGCGTACTCGGACAACGCCTCGATCATCGAGGGCGCCGAGGCCGACCGCCTGTACCCGGACGCCGGCGGCCGCTGGACCTACCACCGCGAGCTCACGCACATCCTGACCAAGGTCGAGACGCACAACCACCCGACGGCGATCTCGCCGTTTCCGGGGGCGTCCACGGGCGCCGGCGGCGAGATCCGCGACGAGGGCGCGACGGGCCGCGGCTCGCGGCCCAAGGCCGGCCTGACCGGCTTCACGGTCTCGAACCTCAACATCCCCGGCTTCGAGCAGCCGTGGGAGAAGCCCTACGGCCGGCCGGAGCGCATCGCCTCGGCCCTGGACATCATGATCGAGGGGCCGCTCGGCGGTGCCGCGTTCAACAACGAGTTCGGCCGCCCGAACCTCGCCGGCTACTTCCGCACCTTCGAGCAGGAGGTGGCGGGCGAGCTGCGTGGCTACCACAAGCCCATCATGATCGCCGGCGGTCTCGGCAACATCCAGGACCGCCAGTCGCACAAGGTGACGTTCAAGCCCGGCACGCTGCTGATCCAGCTCGGTGGCCCGGGGATGCTGATCGGCCTGGGCGGGGGCGCGGCCTCGAGCATGGCCACCGGCACGAACACCGCCGATCTGGACTTCGCCTCGGTACAGCGCGGCAACCCCGAGATCCAGCGCCGCTGCCAGGAAGTCATCGACGCGTGCTGGCAGCAGGGCGAGCGCAACCCCATCCTGTCCATCCACGACGTCGGCGCGGGCGGCCTGTCCAACGCCATGCCGGAGCTGGCCGATTCGGCCGGTCTGGGCGCGCGCCTCGAGCTGCGCGAGGTGCACATCGAGGAGCCGGGCATGAGCCCGCGCGAGATCTGGAGCAACGAGTCGCAGGAGCGCTACGTGCTCGCGATCGCGCCCGAGCGCCTGGACGACTTCCGCGCCATCTGCGAGCGCGAGCGCTGCCCGTTCGCCGTGCTCGGTACGGCCACCGACGACGGCCGTCTGACCGTCACCGACCGCCACTTCGGCAACAAGCCGGTGGACATGGAGATGCAGGTGCTGCTCGGCAAGCCGCCGAAGATGACGCGCGAGGTGTCGCGCCGCGCCGTGCACGTGCCGCCGTTCGACCTGACCGACCTCGACCTGCGCGAGGCCGCCTTTCGCGTGCTGCGCCTGCCGGCGGTCGCGAGCAAGAACTTCCTGATCACCATCGGCGACCGTTCCGTCGGCGGCCTGACCGCGCGCGACCAGATGGTCGGCCCGTGGCAGGTGCCGGTGGCCGACGTCGCCGTGACCGCGCTGGACTTCCGTGGCTACCGCGGCGAGGCTTTCGCGATGGGCGAGCGCACGCCGCTGGCCTGCCTCGACGCGCCGGCCTCGGGCCGCATGGCGGTCGGCGAGGCCGTCACCAACCTGGCCGCTGCCGACGTCGCCGAGCTCGGCCACGTGAAGCTGTCGGCCAACTGGATGGCCGCGGCCGGTCATCGCGGCGAGGACGCGCGGCTGTACGACCCCGTCGCTGCCGTGTCGCGCTTCTGCCAGGACGCGGGCCTGTCGATCCCGGTCGGCAAGGATTCGCTGTCGATGCGCACGGCGTGGACCGAGAACGGTCATGCCCGCGAGGTCGTCGCGCCGCTGTCGCTGATCGTGACCTCGTTCGCGCCGGTCCAGGACGTGCGCCGCACGCTCACGCCGCAGCTGCGGCTCGAGGACGGCGTGGAGACCGAGCTGCTGCTGATCGACCTGGGCGATGGCGCCAACCGCCTTGGCGGCTCGGCGCTGGCGCAGGTCTACGGTTCCGTGGGCGAGCGCGCGCCGGACGTGTCGCCCGAGCGCCTCAAGGCCTTCTTCGAGGCGATCCAGTCGCTGCGCCGTGACGGCCTGCTGCTGGCCTACCACGACCGCTCCGACGGCGGCCTGTTCGCGACCCTGTGCGAGATGGCCTTCGCGTCGAAGTGCGGCCTGTCCATCGTGCTCGACACCGTGTGCTACGACGAGCAGGCCAACGACGTGGACGGTCTCGACAAGCAGCCCGACACGCTCAAGGGACGCTTCAACGACCGCATCTTCGCCGGCCTTTTCGCCGAGGAGCTGGGTGCCGTCGTACAGATCCGCCGCGCCGACCGCTCGCGCGTGGCCGGCCTGCTGCGCGAGGCGGGGCTGGCCTGCCACTTCATCGGCGAGCCGAACGACGTCGACGCCATCCGCCTGCGCCGCAACGCCCGGCTGGTGTTCGAGGCGCCGCGCAGCGAGCTGCTGCGGGCCTGGGCCGAGACCAGCTACCGCATGGCCGCGCTGCGCGACGACGCCGAGTGCGCGCGCGAGGAGTTCGAGTCGCTGGCCGACGCCAGCGATCCCGGACTGTCCGTGGCGCTGAGCTTCGACGCGGCCGAGGACGTCGCCGCGCCGATGATCGCGACCGGCGCACGGCCGAAGATCGCGATCCTGCGCGAACAAGGCGTCAACTCGCAGGTCGAGATGGCCGCCGCTTTCGAGCGTGCCGGCTTCGACCCGTTCGACGTGCACATGTCCGACCTGCAGGCCGGCCGCTACCGGCTCGAGGACTTCCACGGACTGGCCGCCTGTGGAGGCTTCTCGTACGGCGACGTGCTCGGCGCGGGGCAGGGCTGGGCCAAGTCCATCCTGTTCAACCCGGCGCTGCGCGAGGCCTTCGAGCGTTTCTTCCTCCGCGACGACACCTTCGCGCTGGGCGTGTGCAACGGCTGCCAGATGATGGCGCACCTGGCCGGGATCATTCCGGGCGCGGAACACTGGCCGACCTTCCACCGCAACCGCAGCGAGCAGTTCGAGGCGCGTTTCGTGATGGTCGAGGTCATGGAGAGCCCGTCCATCCTGTTCGCCGGCATGGCGGGCAGCCGCATGCCCATCGTCGTCAGCCACGGCGAAGGCCGTGCCGTGTTCGCTTCCGAGGCCGACCGTGCTGCCGTGCTGCCGGCCGTGCGCTACGTTGACAACCGTGGCGTGCCGGCCGAGCGTTACCCGGCCAACCCCAACGGCTCGGCGGGTGGCCTGACCGGTTTCACGACGCCGGACGGCCGCTTCACGATCATGATGCCGCATCCGGAACGCAGCTTCCGCACCGTGCAGATGAGCTGGGCGCCCGAAGGACTCGGCGAGGATTCGCCGTGGGCGCGCATGTTCCGCAACGCGCGCGTCTGGCTCGGCTGACGCCGCCATCCCGTCCGCATGACCCTCCCGGCATGCGGACGGCCGACCCTTGGCGAAATGTAAGCAAGGTGATCGCTTTGTAAGACCGACGGACGCGGCCGTTTCGCATCGCTAGACTGGAATCCCCGAATACACAGGAGTACGTCATGCGAAACCAGATCCGCTTTCTGCCGTTGCTGCTGGCCGTTCCGTTCCTCGTCCTGGCCGGTTGCTCGGACAAGGGGCCCGCGGAAAAGGCCGGACAGTCCATCGACAAAGCGGTCGAAGACGTTCGCGAGAAGATCGATCCGCAAGGGCCCGCCGAGAGCGCCGGCGAGAAGATCGACAACGCGATCGACAGCATGAAGGAAGCCTTCGACAACGATGGTCCGGCCGAGAACGCCGGCGAGAAGATCGACGAAGCCGTCGAGGAAGCGACTGACGGCAAGTAGTCCCACCCACAAGGAGGCGCACATGCTCGGATGGACCCTGATTTTCCTGGGCGTCGCGCTGGTCGCGGGGCTGCTGGGCTTCACCGGCATCGCCGGGACCGCCGCGGGAATCGCCAAGATCCTGTTCTTCATCTTCGTGATCCTGTTCGTGATCTCGCTGGTGACCGGCTACGGCACACCGTGATCGTGTCGCGACCGACATGAGGTTTCCGCGCCCGGCTCGTCCGGGCGCTTTCGTTTGCGCTTGCCGTCGGCATGAGGGCTTCGGCTAGAATGCAGCGGTACAGTGACCGGTCCGCCGACATGCGCCGATTCGTCCGCCTGCAACGCTCCGTCTCGCGGCTGCTCATCCTCGCGATGCTGGCCGTTGCGCTATTCCCGGCGCTGGGGCAGGCCACCTCGGCGTCCGGCCGCGACGCGCCGGGCTGGGTCGAGGTGTGCACGGTCGGCGGGGTGGAGCACCGCCTTCTGCCGGAGCACGACCCGCTGCCCGTCGGGCCGAGGCTGCTCGTCGAGCACTGTCCGTTCTGTCTCGTCCCGTCCTTCGACGATCTGCTCCCGCCCGCGCAGGTGACGCATCCCGTGGCCGCCGACGGCGTGCCCGTGCGCGTCGACCGCGCCACCACGGGGCCGCGTCCGTCTCCGGCGTGGCCCGCCGCGCACGCCCGCGCGCCACCCCTCGCGTCCTGACGCGCACGGCCCCGAGGGGCCGTCTCGCACCGTCCGATTCCGAACATCCGATGACACCACCGCCGCGCCGCACGCGCGGGTGCGGCGGCCCCATGCGTGAGGTCTGTCCATGAAGAAACTGATCGTCCTGTCCGTGCTGGCCCTCGGCCTGCCGTTTTCCGTCTTCGCCCACTGTTCCGCCGCCTCGCACGGCGGCATCACCGTGAGCGACCCCTGGGTCCGGGCCACGGTGCCCCAGCAGCGCGCCACGGGCGCGTTCATGACGCTGACGGCGAAGGAGGGGGCACGCCTGGTCGCGGCCGCCTCGCCGGCAGCGCGCGTCGTCGAGGTGCACGAGATGACGCTCGGCGCCGACAACGTGATGCGCATGCGCGCCATCGAGGCGCTGGATTTGCCGCCGGGGCAGCCGGTGGAACTGAAGTCCGGTGGCTACCACGTGATGCTGATCGATCTGGTCGGCCAGGTGAAGGAGAACGATCGCGTGCCGCTGACGCTGACCTTCGAATGCCCCGACGGGCACCGCGATTCGGTCGAGGTCGAGGCCGTCGTGCGGGCGCAGGCCCACCGCGCGGGCGGCCACGGGCATCACTGACGCCCGAAACGGGACGGGGCGCCGAAGCGCCCCGTTTCCATGACCGCGCGGGCGGTTCAGCGCTTGCGGGGTGCCGGCAGGTCCGTGCAGCTGCCGTGGGCGACCTCGGCGGCCATGCCGATGGATTCGCCCAGCGTCGGGTGCGGATGGATGGTCTTGCCGATGTCCACCGCGTCCGCGCCCATCTCGATGGCCAGGCACACCTCGCCGATCAGGTCGCCGGCGTGGGTGCCGACGATGGCGCCACCGATGATGCGGTGCGTGTTCTTGTCGAACAGCAGCTTCGTGAAGCCCTCGTCGCGGCCGTTGGCGATCGCGCGGCCGGAGGCGGCCCACGGGAACACCGCCTTCTCGTACTCGATGCCGCGGGCCTTGGCCTCGAGCTCGGTCAGGCCGGCCCAGGCCACTTCCGGATCGGTGTAGGCCACGGACGGGATCTGCAGCGCGTCGAAGCTCGACTTCTGACCGGCCGCGACCTCGGCGGCGACGTGGCCCTCATGCACGGCCTTGTGCGCCAGCATGGGCTGTCCGACGATGTCGCCGATCGCGAAGATGTGCGGCACGTTGGTGCGCTGCTGGTTGTCGACCGGGATGAAGCCGCGCTCGTTGACCGCGATGCCGGCCTTGTCCGCGCCGATCTTGTGACCGTTCGGGCTGCGGCCGACGGCGACCAGCACGAGGTCGTAGCACTGCGGCTCGGCCGGCGCCTTCTCGCCTTCGAAACGGACCCAGATGCCGTCCTTCTTCGCCTCGGCCGAGACGGTCTTGGTCTTCAGCATCACGTTGTCGAAGCGGTGGGCGTTGACCTTCTCCCAGACCTTGACCAGGTCGCGGTCCGCGCCCTGCATCAGGCCGTCCATCATCTCGACGACGTCGATGCGCGCGCCCAGCGTCGAATACACCGTGGCCATCTCCAGCCCGATGATGCCGCCGCCGATGACCAGCATGCGCCTGGGCACGGCCTTGAGTTCCAGCGCACCGGTGGAATCGACCACGCGCGGGTCTTCCGGCATGAAGGGCAGGCGCACGGCCTGGCTGCCGGCCGCGATGATGCACTGCCTGAAGCGCACGACCTTCTTCTCGCCCGTCGGAGCCTGACCCTCGCCGCTGGTCAGCTCGACCTCGACGTGGTTGGGGTCGAGGAAGCGGCCATAGCCGCGCACGACGTCGACCTTGCGGCCCTTGGCCATGCCGGCGAGTCCGCTCGTGAGTTTGCCGACGACCTTCTGCTTGTGCGCGCGCAGCTTGTCCAGATCGATCCTGGGTTTGCCGAAGCTCACGCCCAGATCGGCGAAGTGGCTGACCTCGTCCATCACGCCGGCCACGTGCAGCAGCGCCTTGGACGGGATGCAGCCGACGTTCAGGCACACGCCGCCGAGCGTCGGATAGCGCTCGACGAGCACGGTCCTGAGTCCCAGGTCGGCGGCGCGGAAGGCGGCCGAATAGCCGCCGGGGCCGGCGCCCAGCACCAGCATGTCGCATTCGATGTCGGCGCTGCCGGCATGGCGGGGGGGCGCCCGCGCAACCCGGCCCCGCAGCCGTGCTCGAAGCGCGCATCGGCACCGGCCTCCGCAGCATCGGCGACGAGGCTTTCGAGCAGCGAGTCGAGGTCCAGCGGCACCGGCTGCTCGGCG
>Ga0182792_1001246_pt1 | contig 21229 bp, 17 predicted proteins | sample Passage237B_FD_130497 | JGI IMG/M metagenome (GOLD analysis project Ga0182792, IMG submission 130497) | Cellulose adapted compost microbial communities from Newby Island Compost Facility, Milpitas, CA, USA - Passage2 37B (version 2) (version 2) ...
CTCCACCGCGGCGAAGGCCTGGCCGGCGGGGACGGAGAAGCCCTCGGTGACGAGCTTGAAGTGGTGGATGAGCGCCTCCATGGAGGTGCCCATGATGTGGCGGGTGTGGGCCCGCGGGGTGCCCCGGCCCGCCGGGGCGCCCGGCTCCGGCGCCGTCCCCGCCGTCGCCCGCTACTACAACAAGCCGCCCCAAGCCGGCCTCGACGGCCACTTCCGGGCGGTCGCCGCCGCCTCCGACCTGCCCGTCATGCTCTACGACGTGCCCGGCCGCACCGGCCGGGCGCTCGCCGCCGACACCATCGTGCGCCTCGCGGCCGAGGTGCCCACCGTCGTCGCCCTCAAGGACGCCGGCGGCGACCCGGCCCGGCCCCTCCGCCTCGCCGGCCGGGTGCCCGACGGCTTCGAGGTCTACTCCGGCGACGAGCCCCTCAACCTCGGCTTCGCCGCCTACGGCGCGGTGGGCGTCGTCGGCGTCGCCTCGCACTGGACCGCACCCCGCCAGCGGGCCCTCTTCGACGCCGTCGCCGCCGGCGACCTGGCCGCCGCCCGCCGCCTCGACGCCGAGCTCCAGTCCAGCTACCGGTTCATGAACACCGACGAGCGGGTCTTCTCCCAGTCCGTGAAGGTGGCGCTGGAGGTGCTGGGGGTCCGGGTCGGCGAGTGCCGCCTGCCCCTCGGACCGGCCCCGGCCGGCTCGGACGACGAGGCCCGCCGGGTGCTCGCCGACTGCGGGTTCGCCCTCTGATGGCCGCCCCCGTCACCGTCACGTTCCTCGGCGGGCTCGGCGAGATCGGCCGCAACTGCGCGGCCATCGAGATCGACGGCAAGATCATGCTGCTCGACTGCGGCCTGATGTTCCCCGAGGCCGACATGCCGGGCGTGGACCTCATCCTCCCCGACTTCTCCTGGCTCCTGGAGCGGGGCGACGACGTCATCGGCTGCATCGTCACCCACGGCCACGAGGACCACCACGGCGCGCTCGCGTACCTGCTGCGGGAGCTGTCCTTCCCGATCATCGGCTCCCCCCTCAGCCTCGGCTTCGCCTCCAACCGCATCGAGGAGGCGGGGCTCATGGACCGCACCCGGCTCGTGACGGTGAGCGACAACGAGCGCCGCCGCTTCGGCCCGTTCGACTGCGAGTTCATCCCCGTCACCCACTCGGTGCCCCACGCGTTCGCCACCGCCTTCCACACCCCGCAGGGCACGATCCTGCACTCGGGCGACTGGAAGCTCGACCTGACCCCGGTCGACGGCCGCCTCACCGACCTCGCCGTCATGGGCGCCATCGCCCAGAACGAGGGCGTCCGCCTGCTGCTGTCGGACTCCACCAACGCGGACCAGGCCGGCCACTCCCGCTCGGAGACCTCCGTCGGCCGGGTGCTCCACGACCTGTTCGCCGCCAACGAGGGCCGGCGCATCATCACCGCCTGCTTCGCCAGCCACGTCCACCGGGTGCAGCAGATCGCGGACGCCGCGATCGCCCACGGCCGCGTCATCGCCACGCTCGGCATGTCGATGAAGAAGAACGTGCGCCTCGCCCGGGAGATGGGCCTGCTCGACATCCCCGAGCGCAACCTGCTCGACATCGAGGACGTGAAGGACCTCGACCCCGGCCAGGTGTGCGTCATCTCCACCGGCTCCCAGGGCGAGCCCATGTCCGCCCTCGGGCTCATGGCCGCCAACGAGTCCCGCTGGCTCAAGCTCGACGACCGGGACACCGTCATCCTCTCCTCGCACCCGATCCCCGGCAACGAGATGAGCGTGTCCAAGGTGATCGACGGCCTGGTGCGCCTCGGCGTGCGGGTCGTGCACTCCGGCATCTCCGACGTGCACGCCACCGGCCACGCCAAGGCCGAGGAGCTGAAGACGCTGCTGTCGATCGTGCGGCCCGAGTTCTTCGTGCCCGTCCACGGCGAGTACCGGCACCTGACCGCGCACGCCGAGCTGGGTCGCCTCATGGGCGTGGCGGAGGGCAACGTGCTCGTCTGCGAGGACGGCGACCGCATCGCGCTCACCGACCGGGGCCTCTCCCGCGACGGCCGGGTGCCCGCCAACTACACCTACGTCGACGGGATCGTCGGCGACGTCGGCCACGGCGTGCTCCGGGACCGCAAGGTGCTGGCCGAGGAGGGCGTGGTGGTCGTGATCGTGACCGTCGACCACGACGAGCGCAGCATCGTCACCGGCCCCGAGGTCATCACCAAGGGCTGGGTCTACGCCCCCGAGGCCGAGGAGCTGCTGGACGAGTGCCGCGACCTCGTCACCGCCCGGGTGCTCCAGGTGCTGGCCGAGTCCGAGCCCGACCTCGAGACCCTCCAGCGGGCGGTGCGGCGCACCGCCGGCAAGTTCGTCAACGAGCGCACCCGCCGCCGCCCCATGATCGTCCCCGTCGTGATGCTCACCTGAGCGGCCAGGGGAGGGCGAAGGTCCGGGAGTCGGCGGGGCCGGGGGCGATGAAGCGCCAGGCGCCGGCCGCGGCGCGGCGGGTGCGGTCGGTCCAGACCAGGCAGCTCGGCTCCTGGATCCGGCGCACGAGCTGGGCCAGGCCGCCTTCGGCCACCGTGTAGCCGGCCCAGACGCCGGGGTAGTCCTTCACCGAGCCGACCTGGGTGGTGGTGATGCCGGCGTGGCGCCAGCGGCGGTGGCGGTGGGTGTGGCCGCTGGTGACGAACGAGCGGGGGTGCGCCCGGGCCAGCCGCTCCAGGAACCGCCGGCCCTCCCGGTGGGGGATGCCGATCGGCCAGCCCTCCGCCCCGGTGCGGGGTTCGAGCTGGTGGTGGATCGCCACGAGGACGGCCACGTCGTCATCCGCGTCGGCCGCCGCGTCGAGGAGGTCGTCGCCCACGCGGTCGAGGGTGCCGCGGTTGGAGCCGGGGATGCACGTGTCGGCCAGCAGGAGGCGCGCCCCCGGCAGGTCGCGGACCAGGACCGGGTCGGCCAGGGCGAGGCCGAAGACCGCGGCGGCGTCGGTGGCGTCCAGCGGCGCGTCGGCGTGGGGGTGGTCGCGGTCGTGGTTGCCGGGCAGCACGTCGACCGGCACCGTCGCCTCCGCCAGCAGCGAGGCGCACCGGCGCCACTGGCCGAGCGCGGCGTGGTCGGTGAGGTCGCCCTTCACCACGAGCCGGGACGCGCCCCACGCGCCCAGCTCGGCCAGCGCCGCCCGGGTGCAGCGGACCGGGTGGGGGCCGTCGGGGTGGCGGGGCTCGGCGATGGTGCCGCGGTGGCCGAACACGGTGGCGCCGACGTGCAGGTCGCTGACGGTCGCGAACCGGCACAGCTCCTCACCCGCCAACCGGGGCGCGGTTCGCAGCGCCAGCCGGACCGGGGGCGCGGGCTCGGGCGGCCGGGCCTCCAGCACCAGGTGGGCGCCTGCGGGGAGCGGTTCGAGCACGGTGGCGCCCGGGGCGCCGGCCCCGGGGACCTCGGGGTGCGGGCCGATGGTGGGGACCGAGGCGGCGACGGTGCGGCCGTCGCCGTCGCGCACCGCCAGGTGCAGGGGGCCGGGCGGCAGGCCCCGCCAGACCACCTGGGCGGAGCGGTCGTCGACCGCGAACAGCGAGAGGTCGCTGCGGCGAACCGGTGCCATTCAGCCGGTGGCGCCCGGCCCGGCCGAACCGCCGACGGCCGGGCCGTTCCCGAGCGCCTCGGCGAGCGCGGCGGGCACGCGCTCGGCGGCGGCCACGCTCACCCACATGCGCTCGCGGTGCTGGGCGATCACCCGCGTGCCCTGCGGCACCGGGTGGGCGTCGAGGAAGGCGGCGATGCGGGTCGCGAGGCCGCGGTCGGTCACGGTGCGGATGCCCTCCAGCAGCCGGGGGATCGACGCGGAGGGGAACCGCTCGGTGATCTCGGCCCACCGGCCCTCGATCCGCTCCCAGACGAGAGCGGCCGCGGCCCGGTTGGCGAGCGCCCGGCGCAGCAGGAACAGGCCGTCCTGGGTGCGGACCTCGTCGGTGAACACCAGGTCGCAGAACTCGGCCACGAGCGCCGGGTCGTCGGTGTCGGCCAGCGCGCCCTGGTGGCGCAGCCGGTCCTGGGCGGTGGCGGCGACACCGGCCCGGCGGCGCAGCTCGTCCCAGGTGGCGCGGTCGGCGTCGTCCGCGACCACCCGCACCGCGGCGTCGGCCAGATCGGCGGAGACCGCGGCCGGGTCGCCGCCGAGGGCGTCGAAGCGGCTCCGGGCGAGGGCGCGCTGGGCCGGGTCGTCCCCGAGGGTGGCGGCGGCCACCGCGAGCGCGGCCCGCAGCGCCGCGGTCCGGTCGGCCTCGCCGGGCACCGGCTCGGGCCCCAGGCGCTCGACGGCCGGGCCGAGGAGGTCGCGCACCCGGGCCCGCAGCGCCGGGCGCAGCCCGTCGCCGGCCAGGCGGTCGATCGCGCCGAGCACGCCGACGATGCGCTGCCACACCGACAGGTCGTCCTCGCCGGCGGCGAGCGCGCCGCAGAGGTCGAGCACCCGGGCGAGGCCGCCGCGCCCGGCGAGCACCAGGGCCCACTCGTCCTCCACCAGCCCGTAGCGCTCCAGGGGCGACAGCTCGGTGAGGGCGACGGCGCCCAGCGCGGCCAGGTCGTCGTCGGCCAGCTCCACCCGGTAGAAGCCGTTGCCCTCGTGGTTGGCGACGATCCAGTCGAGCGGACCGTCGAGGTCGACCCGCTGCTCGGGGCCGTCGAGCAGCACCCGGGTGACGGTGCGCTCGCCGCCCCGGCCGAGGCGCAGCACCACCGGGACGGCCCGGTCGTCCTCGTGCGGCACGGTGACCCCGGCGGCCGGGTCGGCGGCGAGGGTGAAGCGGCGCTGGCGGAGCACGAGCGCCCGGTCGCCGTCGCGCTCGACCGACACGACGGGGTGGCCGGGCCGGTGGATCCAGGTGTCCATGGTGCGGCGCACCGGCTCGCCGGTGGCGGCCTCGATCGCGTCCCAGAGGTCGGTGGTGACGGTGTTGGCGTAGGCGTGGGTGGACAGGTAGCGGCGGATGCCGGCCTGGAAGCGCGCCTCGCCCAGGTACTGCTGGAGCATCCGCACCACCGAGCTGCCCTTCTCGTAGGTGAGCACGTCGAACATGCCCTCGGCGTCCGACGCGGTGACGACCTCGTACTCGATCGGGCGGGTGGTGGTGAGCGAGTCGGTGTCGAAGGCCATCGAGCGGGCGATGCCGAACTCCACCCAGCGCTGCCAGTCGGGCCGGTAGGCGTCGGTGGTCAGCATCTCCATGAAGGTGGCGAACGCCTCGTTCAGCCAGATGCCCTCCCACCAACCCATGGTCACGAGGTCGCCGAACCACATGTGGGCCAGCTCGTGGGCGATCACGTCGGCCACGCGGAGCTGCTCGGCCTGGGTGGCGCGGGACCGGTCGAGGAGCAGCGCCGTCTCCCGGAAGGTGACGCAGCCCAGGTTCTCCATCGCGCCGAAGCTGAAGTCGGGCACGGCCACGAGGTCGAGCTTGTCGCCGGGGTAGTCGATGGCGTACCAGTCGGCGAGGAAGCGGAGGGAGAAGGCGCCGACCTCCAGCGCGAAGTCGGTGAGGTGGCCCTGGCCGATCGGGGTGACGACCCGCAGCGGGACGCCGTCGACGTCGACGGGCTCGGTGGCCTCCAGCGGGCCGACCACCATCGCCACCAGGTAGGTGGACATGGTCATGGTGGTGGCGAAGCGGACGATCCTGGTGCCGTCGCCGAGCGGTTCGACGTCGACCTCGGCCCCGTTGGAGACGGCGAGGAGGTCGTCGTCCACCAGCAGCGACACCGTGAAGGTGGCCTTGAACGCGGGCTCGTCCCAGCACGGGAAGGCCCGGCGGGCGTGGGTGGACTCGAACTGGGTGCAGGCGATGGTGCGGGTGGCGCCCTCGGCGTCGGTGAACGTGGAGCGGTAGAAGCCCACGAGCTTGTCGTTCAGCTCGCCGGTGTAGGTGATGCGGAGGGTCCAGTCGCCCGGCTCCAGCACCTCGGCGGCGGCGAGGGTGGCCGTCTCGGTGGCGGCGTCGAAGCTCGGCCGCAGGGCGACGACCCGGTCGTCGCGCTCCGCGTACGCCTCCTGCACGGCGAGGTCGAGCGCGTGCAGCACGATCTCGTCGGTGGGCTCGGCCACGGTGACGTCGATGCCGCAGATGCCGTCGAAGCTCGCGTCGTCCAGGTGGGGGGCGAACCACAGGTCGTAGTGCGAGGGCACCACGGTCCTCGGCAGGCGGTTCGGGTCTCGCTCGCTCATGTGGCGCTCCGGCTCTCGTCGGCGGGGACCCGGCGAGGCTACCGCCGTCCCGCGGGCGGTCCGTGGCGGCGTCGGCGGCATCGGCCCGGGGCCGACCCGGGGCCGACCGAGGGCCGGCGAGGCCCGGTTCGGGTCCCGGGCGGGGAGCGATCTAGCCTCGTCCCCTTGTGACCGCGCCCCAGGACCAGACCGCCGACTTCGACGTGCTCGGCATCGGCAACGCCCTCGTCGACGTGCTCTCGACCGAGGACGACGACTTCATCGAGCGCCTGGGCCTCGTGAAGTCCTCGATGACCCTCATCGAGACGGAGCGGGCCGAGGAGCTGTACGCCGCGATGGGCGACAAGACCGAGATGTCGGGCGGCTCGGCCGCCAACACGCTCTCGGGCGTCGCCTCCTTCGGCGGCCGCGCCGCCTACATCGGCCGGGTGCGCGACGACGGGCTCGGCAAGGCGTTCGCCCACGACCTCAACTCGCTCGGCGTCCACTTCTCCTCGCCCCGCGCCACGAACGGCGACCCCACCGGCCGGTGCATGATCGTCGTCACCCCCGACGGCGAGCGCACCATGAACACCTACCTGGGCGCGTCCGCCACCCTGTGCGCGGACCACCTCGACCTCGACCTGATCGCCCGCTCCAAGGTGACCTTCCTGGAGGGCTACCTGTTCGACCGCGACGACGCCAAGGACGCGTTCCGCGTCGCCGCCAAGGCGGCCCACGACGCCGGCCGCAAGGTGTCGCTGACCCTGTCGGACAGCTTCTGCGTGCAGCGCCACCGCGCCGACTTCCTGTCGCTCGTGGAGGAGGGCGTCGACATCCTCTTCGCCAACGAGGAGGAGATCACCGAGCTGTACGGCGTCGCCACCTTCGAGGAGGGCGTCGCCGCCGTGCGGGGCGTCTGCGAGATCGCGGCGGTCACGCGGGGCCGCGACGGCTCGGTCGTGGTGACCGCGGACGAGGTCGTGCCGATCGAGGCCCACCAGGTGCCCAAGCGGGTCGACACCACCGGCGCCGGTGACCTCTACGCCGCCGGGTTCCTCTACGGCTGGAGCCAGGGCCGCAGCCTCGCGGATGCCGGCAAGCTCGGCTCCATCGCGGCCGCCGCGGTGATCGGCCACATCGGCCCCCGCCCGGGCCTCAGCCTCGCCCAGATGCTCCACCTGGTCGACTGAGCCGGCGATCCCCGCGGCCGTCCCGCCCGGCCGGCCCGGTCAGGCCGGCGGGAAGAGCGGTCAGACCGGCGGGAAGAGCGGGTGGTCGAGCGGCGCGCCCGGCGCCACCACGCCGTGCAGCTCGTCGAAGGGCGGCGAGGTGACCCACCCGCGGGGCGCGTGGGTGGCGTCGCCGGCCAGGTAGCGCAGCGACAGCACCCGCCGGCGGCCCGCGAACGGGAAGCCCGGCGCGCCGTGGAAGGGGAGGAAGTCGAAGAAGATCGCGTCGCCGGGCGCCAGCTCGTAGGCCCGGATGTCGAAGGCCGCCCGGTCCGCCTCGATGTCGGGCAGCTCCTCCAGCGTCCCCTCCGGGAACCACTTGGCCTCCTTCTCCAGGAAGGTGCGCGGCATCTTCCACGGGCCGACGTGGCTGCCCGCCACCAGCTCCAGGCAGCCGGCGAGCGGCACCGGGTCCACCGGTATCCAGGCGCTCGTGCCGTGGCCGTCGACGTTGTAGTACGGCTGGTCCTGGTGCCACGGGGTGCGCTGGCCGGTGCCGCCCTCCTTGACGAGGACGTGGTCGTGGTAGAAGCGCACGGGCCCGTCGGCCGACCACCGCGCCAGCAGCTCCCGGGCGAGCGCCGCCACCCGGCCGCCGAGCGCGAGCCGACCGATCTCCTCGACGTCCTGCCAGCGGCGGAAGTCCTCCACGAACCGCCCGGGGTCGCCGGCCGCGCTCGCCACCTGCGCGAGGTGGCCGGCGTCGGCCAGGACCCGGTCGATCGCGGTCCGGGCCTCGGCCACCTCGGCCGGATCGAACACCTCGCGCACCACCAGGACGCCGTCGCGGTGGTACGCGTCGATCTGGTCGGTCGTGAGCAGCGCCATGCGGCGAGCGTACCGGTGGACCCCCGACGGCCCCGCCGGACGACACCGCCGGCCCGCGTCGCCGCCAGCACGCGGCGGCCGGCGATGGCATGGTTCAGGGATGCGCCGACGTCCCGCACCGCTGCTCCTGACCGCCGCCCTGCTCCTGGGCGGCACCGTTGCCTGCTCGTCCTCCGACGGCGACGCCGGGACCACCACGACCACCGCCGGGGCCGATACCACCGCAGCGGGGCCCGACGGCACCGACGGGGGCGACGGGGCCGTGAACCCCAGCGCGATCGTGGCGGAGCCCGAAGGTGAGCTGGCCGAGGCCGATTGCTGGTGGCCCACCGAGGAGATCGACCCGGCGGTCACCCTCACCTGCTCGACCCTCACCGTCCCCGCCGACTGGAACGACCCGGGCGACGACGCCGAGGTCGTGCTCCCGATCGTCCGCCTCCACCACCGCGACGTCGAGCCCGACGTGGCGCCGCTCGTCTCGCTGCACGGCGGCCCCGGCGGCTCCAGCCTCGCCGCCGCACCCGTCGGGCTCTCCGAGGACGTGCTCGTGCGGACCCAGGACGTCATCCTCTGGGACCAGCGGGGGAGCGGCTTCTCCACCCCGTCGCTCAACTGCCCCGAGAAGGAGCGGGCGGTGGTCGACACGCTCGCCACCCGCGAGCCGCTGGAGGACGAGCTGGCCACCAACCTCGCGGCCGTCGAGGCGTGCCGCGACCGGCTGCGGGGCGAGGGGATCGACCTCGACCACTACAACACGATCCAGTCCGTCAACGACGCCGAGGCGCTCCGGGCCGCGATGGGCGCGGACACCTGGAACGTGATGGGCGGCTCCTACGGCACCCGCCTCGGCCTCGCCTACGCCCGCGAGCACCCGGACCGGGTGCGGGCCCTGGTGCTCGACTCGGTGTACCCGCCCGAGGTGGGCGGCCTGGCGCGGATCCGCGACGGCGCCGAGGAGGCCATCGCCCGCCTGGTGGACGAGTGCGCGGCCGACGACGCGTGCCAGGGCGCGTTCGGCGACCTGGGCGAGCAGCTCGCGAACGCCGAGGCCGCGCTCGACGGCAGCGACGAGCCGGTCACCGCGACCGTCGAGATCGACGGCGAGCCGGTGGCGCGCGACTTCCTCCTCGCCGGCTCGGACCTCCGCAGCGGCATGTTCGCCGCCCTCTACCAGAAGGACCTGATCCCGCTCCTGCCGAGCGTGATCGCCTCGGTGGCCGACGGCGACCGGAGCATCCTGGGCATCTACATCGACTCGGCGGTCCCGCTGCTCACCCAGCTCTCCGAGGGCGCCTACTACTCGGTCGACTGCGCGGACGGCGGTCGGCTCCTCGACGGCGCCACCCCCGAGGACGTGCTCGGCGACGGCGCCACCGCCGCCTACGCGCTCACCAACGCCGCCACCTGGTGCGGGACCTGGGGCGTGGCCCCGCTCGACGCGTCGTTCAACGAACCGGCGCTGCCGGAGGCGCCCACCCTCGTCTACGCCGGCACGCTCGACCCGGTCACCCCCTACGCCGACTCGAAGGCGCAGGCCGAGGCCATGCCGGACGCCCGGCTGGTGACGGTGCCCCGCGGCGGCCACGGCGAGGCCCGCTGGGACGACTGCACCACCGAGGCACTCGTCGGCTTCCTCACCGACCCCGCGGCCGACCTGCCCGCCTGCACGGCCTCGATCCCGGCCCAGCCGTTCATCGCCGGCGGTTGAGCGACCGGGCAGACTGGACCGCCCACGAACGGCACCCGGAGGACACGTGACCCACCCCGACCCGACCACGCACCCCTTCGAGGCCGCCGAGGCCTCCGCCGCGGTGCTCGCCGAGCGAACCGGGGTGGCGCGCCACGACGTGGCCGTCGTGCTCGGCTCCGGGTGGAAGCCCGCGGCCGACCGGCTGGGCGAGGTGACCGCCGAGCTCCCCGTGACCGAGCTGGGCGGCTTCCCCGAGTCGAGCGTCGCCGGCCACGGCTCCACCGTCCGCTCCATCCGCAACGGCGACCGGCACGTCCTCGTCTTCATGGGCCGCGTCCATCTCTACGAGGGCCACCACCCCAACGTGGTCGCGCACGGCGTCCGCACCGCGGTGCGCGCCGGGGCCGGCACCGTCGTGCTCACCAACGCCGCCGGCGGCCTCCGGCCGGGGATGCGGGCCGGCCAACCCGTGCTCATCGCGGACCACCTCAACCTCACCGGCCACACGCCGCTCCTCGGCCCCAACGACGACCGCCTCGGCCCCCGCTTCCCCGACATGGGCGACGTCTACACCGCGTCGCTGCGCGAGCTGGCCCGCACCGTCGAGCCGACGTTGGAGGAGGCCGTCTACCTCGGCCTCCTCGGCCCCACCTACGAGACGCCGGCCGAGGTCGCGATGATCGGCCGCCTCGGCGGCGAGCTGGTCGGCATGTCCACGGTGCTGGAGGCCATCGCCGTCGCCCACACCGGCACCCCGCTGCTCGCCCTCTCCCTCGTCACGAACCTGGCCGCGGGCCTGGCCGACGAGGTGCTCGCCCACGACGACGTGCTGGCGGTGGCCGCGGCGTCCGCCGAGCGCATGGGCTCGCTCATCGCCGACCTGGTGGCGAGGTTGACGTGACCGCCCTCTTCGACGCCGTCGCCGACTGGATCGCGGACGACCCCGACCCCGTCACCCGCGACGAGTTGGCCGCCGTGCTCGAAGCGGCTGCGGGCGGCGACCCCGCCGCCCGCGCCGACCTGGAGGACCGCTTCGCCGGGCTCCTGCGCTTCGGCACCGCCGGCCTGCGCGGCGCGCTCGGCGCCGGGCCCAACCGCATGAACCTCGCGGTGGTCGTCCGCGCCGCCGCCGGCATCGCCGGCTGGATCCGCGACACCGCCCCCGACGACGGCCCCCGTCGCGGCGTGGCCGTCTGCTTCGACGCCCGGCACCGCAGCCGCGACTTCGCCGCGGCCACCGCCGAGGTGCTGGCCGCGGCGGGCATCCGCGCCCTGCTGCTGCCCGGCCCGCTGCCCACCCCGGTGCTGGCCTTCGCCGTCCGCCACCTCGGCACCGCCGCCGGGGTGATGGTCACCGCCAGCCACAACCCGCCGCAGGACAACGGCTACAAGGTCTACGACGGCACCGGTCGCCAGATCGTGGCCCCCACCGACGCCCACATCGCCGGGATCATCGACGGCATCGAGCGGGTGGCGACGATCGGGCGCACCGGCCCGGACGACCCCGGCATCGTGCGGCTCGACGGTTCGATCGTGGACGCCTACGTCGCGGCCGCGGCGGCGGTCGGGCGCCGCCCCGAGGCCCGGTCGATCACCGTCGCCTACACCGCCCTGCACGGCGTCGGCGCCGCCACCTTCCGGCGGGTCCTCGCCGCCGCCGGCTTCGCCCCGGCCGCCGAGGCGGCCGAGCAGGTCGAGCCCGACCCCGACTTCCCCACGGTCGCCTTCCCGAACCCCGAGGAGCCCGGCGCCCTCGACCTCGGCCTCGCCACCGCGTGCGCCGCCGGCGCCGACCTCCTGCTCGCCAACGACCCCGACGCCGACCGCCTCGGCGTCGCCGTGGCCGACCCCCGCCTCGGCGGCCGCGCCGACCCCGCGGGCTGGCGCGTGCTCAGCGGCGACGAGATCGGCGCTGTCCTCGCCCACCACCTGCTGCGCGACGGGGCCGAGGCCGGCGACGTGGTGGCCACCACCATCGTGTCCTCCACGCTGCTCGGCCACCTCGCCGCGGCGGCGGGCGCGGGGCTGCGCGAGACCCTCACCGGCTTCAAGTGGATCAGCCGGGCCGCCGGCCCCGGCGAGCGGCTGCGCTTCGGCTACGAGGAGGCCCTCGGCTTCGCCGTCGCCCCCGACCTCGTGGCCGACAAGGACGGCATCACCGCCGCGGTGGCGGTGGCCGAGGCCGCGGCGGTCGAGGCGGCGGCCGGGCGCACCCTGCTCCACGTCCTGGACGACCTGGCCCGCGCCCACGGCGTGCACCGCACCGGCCAGTGGTCGGCCCGGGCCGAGGGCGTCGACGGCATGGCTCGCCTGGCCGAGGCGATGGCCGCCCTGCGCGCCGAGCCCCCCGCCGACCTCGCCGGGGCGCCGGTCCGCCGGGTGGTCGACCTGGCCGGCGGCTCGGCCGGGCTGCCGCCCAGCGACGTGCTCGTCCTGCACCTCGACGGTGCCCGGGTCGTCGTCCGCCCGAGCGGCACCGAGCCGAAGCTCAAGTGCTACCTGGAGGTCGTGGAGCCCGTCGCCGGCGACGTCGATGCCGCACCCGACGCCGCGCTCGACGCGGCCCGCGCCGCTGCGGACCGGCGCCTCGCCGCCCTCACCGGGGCCATCGCCGCGGCCACCGGCCTGGGCTGAGCCCCGCCCGGCGCCCGGGGCTCCCCGGAACCCGACAGGGGCACTGGTAGCGTTTTGCCCACTGTGACCGCCACCCGACGCACCTCCCGAAGCACCGCCGCGAAGAAGCGGCCGGCCGCCAAGAAGGGCGGCTCCGGCCGTTCGTCGGGCCGGTCCTCCGGCCGTTCGAGCGCCGCCCGCAAGCGGGCCGCGTCCAAGCCCGGCCTCGTCTCCCGGTCCCTCACCGCGCTCGCCGGGGCCAGCCGCGGCCACGGCTTCGACTTCGCCGGCCTGTTCGTGGCGGTGATCGGCATCGTCGCCGGCCTCGGCGTCTACGCCGGCGCGGGCGGCCCCGTCGGCTCCTTCGCCGCCGACGCGTTCGGCGCGCTGCTCGGCGCGGCCCGGGTCGGCGGTCCCCCCGTCTTCCTGGCCGTCGGCGTCCTCCTCGTCCGCGGCGCCCCGCCGCCCGAGCCCGCACCCGCCCCCAAGCGGGGCCGCCGGGCCGCCGAGGAGGACGACGCCGAGCCCGTCGCGGACCGGCCCCAGCACCCCGTCGCCCGAATCGTGCTCGGCAGCCTCCTCCTCATCGTCGCCGCGCTCGGCATCCTCCACCTCGCCCGCCACGCACCCGCCTTCGGCGCACCCCGCGCCGAGGTCGCGGACGCCGCCGGCTACCTCGGCCAGGTCATCGGGGAACCGCTCAACCGGTCCCTCGGCACCGTCGGCGCCGGGCTCCTCCTCGGAGCGGTCGGCCTCGCCGGCATCCTCGTCATCAGCCAGACGACCATCCGCTCGGTCGCCGCCCGCACCGCGGCCGCGGTCGGCGCCGGGGCCCGCCCCGTCGGCGGGGCCGCCCGCCGCGCCGCCCGCCAGCTCTTCGACCTCGGCGACGAGGAGGCCGACGGAAGCGCCCCCACGACCCGCGCCCGCCGCCGGGGCAACCCGTCGGCGGGCGGGTCGGCCGAGGACCTCGCGGTCGGCGGCGCCCTCGCCGAGGCGTCGATCTACGACCAGGCCGCCGAGGAGGAGCCGCCCGCGCCCAAGGCGCGCAAGAAGAAGCCGCCCGTCGCGATCCCCGAGCCCGATCCCGACGACCCGCCGGAGCAGCTCGCCATCGACCTGCCGGGCACCGAGCCGTCGCAGTGGAAGCTGCCGCCGCCCAGCCTCCTGCAACGCTCCGGCAGCCAGGCCGTCGACCGCCAGATGGTCGAGGAGACCGGCCGCCGCCTCGAACACGCCCTCGCCGAGCACGGCGTCGAGACCCGCCTCGTCGGCATGACCGTCGGCCCCACCGTCACCCGCTACGAGCTGGAGCTCGGCCCCGGCGTGAAGGTCGCCCGGGTCACGAGCCTCCACAAGGACATCGCCTACGCGATGGCCACCCCCGACGTGCGCATCCTCGCCCCCATCCCGGGCAAGCAGGCCATCGGCGTCGAGATCCCCAACGTCCGCAAGCAGCTCGTGACGGTGGGCGACATCCTCACCTCCGCCGAGGCCCGGGCCGCCACCCACCCGCTGGAGGTGGCGATCGGGCGCGACATCGACGGCAAGGCGATCCTCGCCAACCTGGCCTCGATGCCCCACATCCTCATCGCCGGCGCCACCGGCGCCGGCAAGTCGTCCTGCCTCAACTCGCTGCTCACCTCGATCCTCATGCGGTCCACGCCCGACCAGGTCCGGATGATCCTGGTCGACCCGAAGCGGGTGGAGATGGGCCAGTACAACAAGCTCCCGCACCTGCTCACCGAGGTGGTGACCGTCCCGAAGAAGGCCGCCAACGCGCTGGCCTGGGCCGTCCGGGAGATGGAGCGGCGCTACGACCTGCTGGCCGAGTGCGGCTTCCGCGACATCACCGGCTACAACGCCGCGGTCGACCGGGGCGACCTGACCGACCCCAACGCCGAGCTGCTGGGCGACGACGCCGAGTCGGTCACCACCTACGAGCGGATGCCGTTCATCCTCGTGGTCATCGACGAGCTGGCCGACCTCATGATGGTCGCGGCCCGCGACGTCGAGGAGTCCATCGCCCGCCTCGCCCAGATGGCCCGAGCGGTGGGCATCCACCTGGTGATCGCCACCCAGCGGCCGTCGGTCAACGTCATCACCGGCCTCATCAAGGCCAACGTCCCCGCCCGCCTCGCCTTCGCCGTCTCCAGCGCCACCGACTCCCGGGTCATCCTCGACCAGGTGGGCGCCGAGCGGCTGCTCGGCAAGGGCGACATGCTCCTGCTCGGCCCCGCATCGTCCATCCCCCAGCGCATCCAGGGCTCGTGGGTCACCGAGGACGAGACCCGCACCATCGCCGCGTTCTGGAAGCGCCAGACCCCCCAGCTCGACTACGCCGCGGACGTCCAGGGCGGCGAGGACGACGACGCCGGCTCGGCCGGTGCCGCCGCCGGTGGCGGGGGAGCGGGCGGCTCCGGCGGTGGCGACGGCGACCTGGTGCAGCAGGCGATCGAGCTGGTGGTCCGCAGCCAGCTCGGTTCCACCTCGATGCTCCAGCGCAAGCTCCGCATCGGCTTCGCCCGCGCCGGCCGGCTCATGGACGAGCTGGAGGAGAAGGGCGTCGTCGGCCCCTCCACCGGCTCCAAGGCCCGCGAGGTCCTGATGACCGTCGAGGAGCTGGAGGGCGGCGGCCAGTCCGGCGGCGGCGACGACCTGGCCGACTGATGCTCGCGCGGACGTCGGGTCGTCACGGGGCGGGGAGGTGGACGGCGTCGCCGGGGAAGACGAGGTCGGGATCGGTGAGCTGGGGGTTCGCGGCGACGACCCGGCGCCAGTAGGGGGCGACCTCCGCGTCGGTCACGGGGCGGGCCAGGGCCTCGGTCAGCCGCTGCTCGGCGAGCGACCAGAGGTGGTCGCCCGGCTCCACGACGTGGTCCCGGGCACCGGCGGCGGCTGGTTCGGTCGGTGGGGCTGGATCGGCTGGTGTGGCCGGGCGGAGCGGGGTCGCGGCGACGGCGGGACCGATCTCCGAAGCGTCCGGGCGCTCGCGGTCGGGCGCCGACGGGGCGGTCGAGGTGGCGCCGGGCTGCGAGGTGGCTGGGCGGTCGGCGGGCTCGGCCGGGCGCGACGACGAGGTTGACGGGTGCGATCCCGGTGCCGTCGGGGTGCCGGCGGCACCGGTCGTGGTGGGCGGGGCCGGCTCCAGGCGGAGCACGGCCGTGCCGTCGGGGTCGTCCAGGCGCAGGACCGCGGTGCCGTCGGCATCGGCGTCGGTCGTGGTCGTGGTCGGTGGCGCCGGTTCCCGGGCCGCCGACGGCAGGGGCGTGGCGAGGACGAGGCCGGCCGAGAGGCCCAGGCTCACCGTGCGCCGCACGGCGCCGCGCAGCGGGGGCAGCGTGAGGCGCAGCGCCAGCCGGGCCAGGTCGGGGCGGCGCACGGCCCGGGCGAGGCCGGCGAGCAGGCTGCACGCGAGCAGGTGGTAGGCGAGCCCGAGGGCGACGAGGCGGAGCAGGGCGAACGCGGCGGTCACCGCGCCACGGTCGCGGAGCCACCCGTCGAGGGCGTCGAGCGAACCGACCGGCGGCGCGGCGAGCGGACCGGTGCCGAGCGCGTGCAACCCGGCGATGGCGATCGCGAGCCCGAGGAGCGGCACCAGCGCCGCCCGCTGCGCCACGGCGCGGGGATCGGGCCGTGCGACGGTGGTGGGGGTCGGGGTCATGGGGTGCCTCGCAGGTCGATGGGGGCGGACGTGCCGTCGCGCAGCCGGACGCTCGGTCGGCACGACCCGTCGGCGGGTGGGAGCAGCTCGACGGCGTCCGCGACCACCGTCGCGGCACGCACCGCGGCGGAGCCGCCGGCGAGCTGCCAGTCGGGGAAGGCGAACACCTCGCCGGTGCCGGGGCGGACCAGGCCGACGGTGGCGATGCCGTCGCAGTCCCAGTCCGCGACGGCCACCCGGTCGCCGGCTCGACCCACCGCGTAGCGGTGGCCGCCCGCGGTCACCCGACGTCCCGTGACCTGCACCGGATCGGCGCACCCGTCGCCGTCCACGTCGAGGCCGGCCCCGTCGCCCCGGGCACCGCCGTCGCGGGCCTCGTCGGCCGTGGTTCCGGCCGAACCGGTACCTACGGAGCAGGGCTGGGCGAGGCCCGGTCGCCCGTCGGGGTCGGTCGGCTCGCGGTCCTCGGGCAGCGCCCCGGCCGCGACCGATGCCGGGGCGGCCGGGGTGATCGGCTCCGGGGCGGCGACCAGCCGCCGCATGCCCGACGCGACGAGCACCAGCGCCGCGAGGCCGAGCACCGCCAGCGGCACCAGCCGGCGCGCCCGGTGGGGCTCGGGAAGCTCCGGGCGGCGGAGCCCGAGTGGCACCGGTGCCCCGACGTCGCCGTCGGGTGGTGATGCATCTGTCGCCGCGAGCGCTGCCGCCGGCGCCGAGGGCTCGTCCTCGATCGCCTCGTCCCACCACCCGGGGTCGACCCACGTGGACTCGTCGGCCGCTCCGTCGTCGCCCGACCACGGCGCCTCGTCGCGCCCGTGCTCGTCGCCCCACCCGTGTTCGTCGTCTTGCCGCCGTTCGTCGTCTTGGACGTGTCCGCCGTGGCCGCGTCCTGTGTCATCGGGCCCGTCGTCATCCGATGACGGGGCCCGGTCCTGCTCGGGCTCGTCGTCCTGTTGGCGCTCGCTGTGCTCATGGTCTGGCCCGTCGTCACCGGGCTCGCGCGCCTCGGCCGGGTCGCGTCGGGCCGGCACCGGTGGGTCGTCCGCGCCGTCCGTCGAGGCGGGGGCGTCGGCCGTCGGCTCTGGACCGCGGTCCGATGCCTCGGGCGTGGCCGATCCGGGCGCCTCGTGGCCGGGTCGGTCGAGGTCGAGCCGGGGCGATGGTCCCGCGCCGGTGGGGTCATCCGTCGGTGGCACCGCGAGATCGTCCGGCGGCACTGCGGGGTCGTCCGGCGGTACCCCGGGGTCATCCGTCGGTGTCGGTGGGGGTGGCTCGGCCGTCGAGGGCTCGAAGAGGGCGTCGGGGACCGCCTCGGCGACCGCCGCCGCCAGCTCCCGGGCGGTGGGGCGGCGGGCGGGATCGGCGTCGGTCGCCCGGTCGGCCAGGGTCTGGAGCGTGCGTCGCCGGTAGCCGGTCCAGCGGCGGCGGCCCCACCGGCGCTCGGGGATCGGCTCCGGCTCCACGTCGCGGGCGACGAGGCGGTGCAGCAGCGCGCCCAGCGCGGCGACGTCGTCGGTGGCCTGCGGCTCGCGCTCGGTGGGGTCGGCGCCGCGGAGGCCGCAGAGGCGGGGGCGGCCGTCGGGGTCGATCACCACGTGGCTCGGGTCGATGCGGCCGTGGATGATGCCGAGGCCGTGCAGGTCGGCGACCGTCGAGGCGAGCGAGGCGACGACCGCGGCGGCGCCCGCCACGTCGGGGTGGTGGGTCTCCAGCGTCTCGCCGCCGGCCCAGGCGAGCACCAGGTGGTCAGTGCCCCGGCGCAGGAGGGTGACGACGCCGGGGTGGGTCGCCCGGCCGAGCCGGTCGGCCTCGCGCGCCAGCCGCTCGGCCCCCAGGTCGTCGAGCGCCCGCCGGACCAGCTCCGGGCCGTGCCGACCCGCCCGCAGCTCCAGCGTTCGGTCTTGAGACATATCGAAAGTATAGGAAGATCATCGAAAGGGCACAAAGAGAGATCAGGGCGGCGAGGCGTCGACCAACCGGGCGCGGGCCACGGCGCGCACCTCGGTCACGTCGTCGGCGCCGGGCACCGCTTGGGTGTAGAGGTGGCGGACCTCGCGGCGCAGCGTCACCACCACCTCGTCGCCGTCCAGCCGCCAGGCCAGCTCGATCGGGTGCTCGGGGTCCTCGGCCAGCGCCACCACGTCGCGGATCGCGGCGTCGACCCGCTGCCGGTCGAAGCGGAGGGGAGCGCCGGTCCGCAGGGCCCGCGGGTCGGCACCGACGGCGGCCCCGTCGTTCGCCGCGGCCTGGGCCGTGGCCACCAGCTCCCGCTGGTCGGCGAAGACGATCGCCCGGTCCACGGCGACGGCGGCGAGGAGGAGCACGATGAGGACCCCGGCCGGCAGCAGCATGAGCACGCTGCCCCGCTCACCCCGTCTCGCCGCACGACCGGGTACCCGCCGCCGCTCAGGTGCAGTCGCCACGGCCGGCCGGCCCTTCCCGGAACGCGTCGATCCGCTCGCGGTGGCGGCCCCGCACCGTGAAGCCCTCCCCGAAGCCGCCGATGAAGGGCAGGGTCAGCGCCGGCACCCGGTAGGTCGCCTCGTGCTCGACCACCTCGCAGCGGCGGAAGGCGGGGTCGTCGTCGCGGAGGTCGAGCCGGTCGGGGTCGCGGCCCGCGCCCCGGGCGACGTCGTCGGCCGCGGCGCGGGCGGCCACCCGGGCGGAGGCGGCATCGCCTGACTCGACGTAGGCCCGGCCGGCCTCGCGCGCCGCGGCGTCGACGGTCATCTTGGCGTCCACCACCGCCCAGACGTTCGCGATCAGCAGGATGGCGACGACGAACACGAGCAGGCCGAACGGCAGGACCTCGATGCCGCCCACCGCGCCCCGCTCGCCGGTGCGCCGCCCACCCGGCACCGGCCCGGTCACCGCGCCCGCTCCCCGGGGCCGTGCTCGACCTGGACCACCACGGTGCGGTCGATGCGGCGCAGGCCGGCGGTGTCGGCGAGGCCGGCCGGCAGCACGCCCGGCGCGTCGGCCACGAGGTGCAGCCGCACCCGCTCCCGGTCCACCTCCCAGCCGATCTCGGCGGTGCGCCCCATCGGCCCGAGCAGGTCGCGGAGCTGCGCCTCGGCGGACCGGGTGGCCGCCGCGACCGCCCGGGGGTCGTCGTGGTCGACCTCGACGGCGGCCACCCGGCGGGCCGCGTCGTGCAGCGCGGCGTCGGCGGTGGAGGTCGCGTAGAGCCGCAGCACGACCTGCACGGCGAACAGCAGGAAGACGAGGAAGACGAGGACGGCGACCGAGGTGGCGAGCAGCCCGGTCCCGCGCTCGCCGCGCCGGGGCGGCCCGCACCCGCGGGTCAGGCCGAATGGTCGGGCGCGCACCGCGTCACCGGCCGATCTGGTCGACCTGGTCCTTGGTCTTGTCGGTGGTGGAGTCGAAGATGTCCTTGAACGCCACCCAGAGCAGGGCGCCGATGAAGGCGAGGATCAGCACGGCGATCGCGGCCGAGATGACGCCCTCGCCCCGCTCGTCGATGCCGACGCGCCGGGCGGTGCGGCGCAGCGAGTTGCGGGCGAGGACGAAGCCGAGGAGCAGCAGGTCGGACATGGGGTTCTCCGTGAGGTGTCGGGGGGATGGGGGGAAGCGAGGAACGGGGGAGCGGCCCTCAGCCGCGGAACACGTCCAGTGCGGCGAGGAAGGGGATGGCGAGGAAGATGGTCCCGGGCACGAGGGTCGCCACGGTGACCGGGATCCAGACCTGCTGGGCGCGGCGGTCGATCGTGGCGGCGAGGCGGCGGTGGACCTCCAGGCGCGTCGAGCGGGCCTCCTCGGCGATCAGGCGGCCCAGGTCGCCGGTGTCGCGGTTGAGGGCGAGGACGCCCACGAGGCGGTGCACGGCCGGCACGCCGGACAGCTCGGCCCACTCCCGGAGCGCCTCGGTCTCGTCCAGGCCCTGGCGGATGCGGCGGCCCACGCGCCGCAGGTCCCGGGCGCAGCAGCCGTTGCCTCGGGTGGCGATGCGGTCGAGGGCGCTGCCGAGCGAGTAGCCGGCCGCGAGCAGCATGCCGATCTGCTCGCAGACGATCGGCAGCTCCAGGAAGAGGCGGCGCTGCCACGCCTCGGAGGCGTCCGCGATCTGCTTCTCCACGAGCAGGTGCGCGAGCAGCGGCGCGCCCAGCACGACGAGCAGGCCGAGGTGCGCCGGCAGGCCGAGCAGGAGCGACAGCGCCGCCGCGCCGACGAGGGCGCCGAGCGCCCAGCCGAGCTGGCGGACCCGCACCTCGGTGGGGCTGCGGTCGCTGTGCAGCCGGGTGAGCCGGGTCGCCAGGTCGTCGTGCAGGCCGAGGAGGCGCCCGACGGCGTCGCCCAGGGCCGAGGCGAGCGGCGCCACGACCTCCCGGAACGACTCCACCGACAGCAGCCCGGCGCGGGCCGGGCGGGCCCAGCCGCCGGGGACGTAGGGGCGGAGCCGTTCGTCGAGGGGCCGCCGGGCGAACCAGCGCAGCTCCGACAGCAGGAGCGTGACGCCGACCCAGAGCACCACGGCCCCGACGAGCAGCCACCGGGCGCTCATCGGTCGAACACCCGCTCGTCCTCGGGGAGCCGCAGGAAGCGGCCGGCCCACACCCAGCAGAGGACGACGACGCCGAGGCCGACGGTCACGAGCACCTGGCCGAGCGGGCTCCGGTACGCACCGCGGGCGTCGCCGATGGACAGGCCGGCCAGGGTCATGCCGAGCGGCACGAGGAGGACGAAGAGCCGGGCGAAGCGCACGCCGGCCTGCTTGGCGCGGGCGTCGCGCCGGGCGTTCAGGTCGAGCAGCCGGTCCTCGGCCAGCGCCTCCAGCCGCCGCCCGAGGTCGGTGCCGCCCAGCTCGTGGGCGACGAGGAGCGTCTCGCAGGTGGCGTCGGCGGTGGGATCGGCGGCGTGGGCCTTGAGCACCGAGACGGTGCGCTCGAAGTCGGTGGTGATGAGCCACTCCCGCTGGGCCGCCTCGAAGGCGGGGCGCAGCTCGGCGGGGGGGGGGCGCCCCGGCCGGGAGAGGGGCCGGGGGGGGGGACGGGCCACCCCGC
>Ga0182792_1001247_pt1 | contig 21224 bp, 22 predicted proteins | sample Passage237B_FD_130497 | JGI IMG/M metagenome (GOLD analysis project Ga0182792, IMG submission 130497) | Cellulose adapted compost microbial communities from Newby Island Compost Facility, Milpitas, CA, USA - Passage2 37B (version 2) (version 2) ...
CCGCGAAAACGAGACCCCGGGGGGGCTCGCGGGCGGGGGAGCCGGTCTCGGTGGTCGGGCCGCTCGCGGATGTGCCGGAGGGCGCGATCCCGCTCGCCGCGGTGATCCCGAAGGCCGGCACGATGCCGGCCAAGATCCACCTCACCACCGAAGAGAAACCGGTGAAACAAGACGGTAGGGCGACCTTGCTGGTGCTGGACCCTCCGGCCTAGCCACGCCATCTCCGTTGGAACGGGAGCCGCCAGCGGTGAGGGGCGATCAATTCGTGGATCTCGCCCGGACCCCAGGTGCCGCGCTCATAGGGCAGCGCTTCCGGTGGCTCCTCAAGCATCGGCGCGGCGGTGTTCCAGAGTTCCTCGATTCCCTCGGCCGTGGTGAAGAGCGTGTGGTCGCCGCCCATCGCGTCACGGATCAGGCGCTCATAGGCTTCGAGCGTGTCCTCCTGGTTCTCGATCTCACTTAGCGAGAACTGCATGCTCAGCTTGTCGACGAACATGCCGGGTCCCGGACGCTTGCCGTAGTAAGAGAGCGAGATCCGAGAGGATTCGTCGAGGTCGAAAGTGAGGTGGTCAGGGCCCTTGCGACCGACACCGGACCCTTCAGGGAACATGCTCTTCGGCGGTTCGCGGAAGGCGATCGAGATGATCCGTGCGCCTTCCGCCATCGCCTTGCCGGTCCGCAGGTAGAACGGTACGCCGGACCAGCGCCAGTTGTCGATCCGGCACTTCAGCGCGATGAAGGTCTCGGTGTCCGAGTCGGCCGAGACCCCCGGCGCGTCACGGTAGCCCCGGTACCGCCCCCGGACCACGTCCTCCGGTCCGATCCCTTTCATCGAGCGAAACACCTTGTCCTTCTCGACCGTGATCGCGGCCGGCGCGAGCTCGACCGGCGGTTCCATCGCGACGAACGCCAGTACCTGAAAGAGGTGGGTGACGACCATGTCCCGGAAAGCGCCGGTCTGGTCGTAGAAGCTGCCGCGGCCTTCCACGGTCAGCGTCTCCGGCACGTCGATCTGGACGTGGTCGATGAAGTTGCGGCTCCAGATCGGTTCGAAGAGCCCGTTGGCGAAGCGCAAGGCGAGGATGTTGAGTGCAGCTTCCTTACCGAGGAAATGGTCGATGCGAAAGACCTGCTCCTCGTCGAAGACCTCGTGGACCATCGCGTTGAGCCTCTGAGCCGAAGCGAGGTCGGTGCCGAACGGCTTCTCCATGATGATTCGGGAGCGATCGACCAGGCCGGCATCACCCAAGGTCTTGATCACGGAGGCCGCGGCGGCGGGGGGCACGCTCAGGTAATGGAGCCGGCGGCAGCGTTCGCCGATGTCGGCTTCGGCCTGGGCCACAGCGTCGGCCAGGCCTTCGGGCCCGGTCGATCCGTCGACCCAGGAAAGGCGGCGTTCGAATCGGTCCCAGTCGGCTTCGTCGACCCGGCCACGGCCGAACGATTCGCAGGACTCACGGGCCAGACGCCGGAACTCGGCATTGCTCATCGCGTCCGGCGAGGTGCCGACGACCCTGCAGTCGGAGAGGTGCCCAGCGCGGTCGAGGTGGAAGAGTCCCGGGAGTAGCTTCCGCCGGGCCAGATCCCCCGAGGCGCCGAACAGCACGACCACATGCGGTTCCGGCGGGGCCAGCGTGGCGGGGGAGACGTCCTGGGGTCCGATATCAGCCATGCCCGAATCTACCCGTTGGTGGAAAGCCCAGAACTTTCGACCCGGTTGAAGCGTTTCGACTCTCGCGTGTCCCGACGCCGTTGGGTGGCGTCTCGCTTGGTCTCGTTCTGCCGGAAGATCGAGATCGGGACGCGGCGGAAGTAGTCGACCCACTGGTCACAGATCTGGCCCATCTCGACCTTGCGGCGCCCGATGCCGCGCATCGCCGCGACCCGGCCCAGCTTGGTGATCCGCGAGTAGCCGGTCAGGCGCTGGATCTTGGTCGGGTCCTTGGCCTTGACCGTGATCGTGACCGGCCCGGGTTTCTCGACCTCGATCACGCCGGCCGGCCAATACTGACCGTTGCTTCCGGTTTCGAGGTTGGCCAGGCGCTGGCCGTCGATCGCCGGCTTGAAGATCCGTTTGAAGCCGGTATCGGTGGTCAGGGTGAAGCCGCGAGGGGTGAAGTACTGCATCGAGAGCCACCATTGGCCCGGGGTGAGATTCAGGGTCATCGTGGCCGAGTCACCGGCTTCGAGATCAGGCGAGGGCTGCCACTTGTCGCGAAGGGCGACGACGGTCGGAGGCAGGATCGTCGCGGTGCCGTCGACTTCGGTCGAGAAGTACTTGCCACCGCCGAATGAGCAGTCGGCCAGACGGGCCGGGAGCGTCGCCTCGTTGAGGATCGGGCGGTTGACCGCTTCGCCGACCCGTTTCCAGAGGGTGTACGAGTTGGTGCGGGCAGCCACCTCGAAGAAAGGCGGAGCCTGGCTCTGGAACGCGGCTGACGACGTGATCACGTAGTCGAAGTTCCGCAGGCTCTCGCCGTCGAAGGAATCGAAGTCGATCACGCCTTGGCCGGTGTCTCCCTGGAACGGCTTCTTCTCGTTCTCGACCACATCGGGGTCGGGGAACTCGGCCAGCGGCACGGACACCTTGGCGCCGGTCAGGTAGTAGGGGGCGAAGCGGTCCTGGTCGGCGTAGAGGACCCGCTTGCCATCCACCGTCTTCTTGAACGCGCCGAGTTCCTCCGCGTGACCGGGTGGGGAGACCGATGCGTCGCGTAACACGATCAGGCTGGAGGCGGTCGCGCCGACCACGAACAGGGCGGCGAGGGTGACCCAGGCACCGAAGTCCATGCCCTGGCTCGGTTTCCAACCGTCCTTCGGGCCGCTGAGCAGGGCGGTGAGGATCACCACCATGGTGACCGGGGAGGCGATCACCAGGGCCTTGGCCAGCGAGTAATCGCCGACCCAGGGCAGCGAGATCAGGTAGAGCACCGCACTGGCGAGGAAGGCGAGCGGATATGGCGAGCGGGGCTGGCTCCGCCACCACCAGAGCGCGACCAGCAGAGCGAGGGCGGAGATCGCTCCGAGCAGAGCCGGCACGGGCGTGTCCAGGTTGCCGGCCAGACGGTAGTCGGAGGTCAGCCAGATGCCCAGCCCTTCGAGGACCGAGACCGGTCCGAAGGCGTTGCTGGTCGCGACCTCCGAGAAAGCGTCGCCGAAGCCGAAGGGGCCGAGGAAGGCCAGGACGGCGATCAGACCCAGGCCGAGCAGCACCGCGACCGCGAGAGCGGGTCGACGCAGCCATCCCCAGACCGCACCCGGCCTCAGGCGAGCCCGGAATCCGGGGTCGGCTAGCAGCCAGGCAAGCAGCGCGGCGGCCGGCCAGGCCAAGCCGGGGAAGCTGTAGGTGAAGACGATGCCGAGCAGAAGCACGGCCAAGGGGAAGACCGCCCGCATCCTTCGCTCGCCCGGGAGCGGGCTGAGACGCGGCAGGGCGATCACGAAGGCGAGCAGGAACATCGCCGCGGCAAGTTCCTTGAACGCGGCTTGCGCGTAGTAGGAGACCATCAGGTATGGCAGGCCGACCAGCAGCGCGGCCAGCAGGCGGCGCCAGCGCCCGAGGGGCTCCACGGAGGCCCAGGCGGTCATCACAGTCAGCACGGCGATCGCCATCACCTGGCCGATGAAGACCCTGCCGAGTGCGAAGTCAGGGATCGAAGAGAGAGCCGCGGTCAGCCCGTGGGGGCCGAGCGGATAGCCGTCGCTGGGCTCGGTGCCGAACCCGGAGCGCAGCCACTCGGCCCAGGCGAGGTGCAGACCGAGGTCGTTGTTGTAGCCCATCCCCAGCAGGCCCCAATGGGCACTGATCCAGAAGGGGATTGTGAGCAGCCCCGCGGCGATCAGGCCGGCGAGCCAGAACAGGGGAGATCCGGGTAGGTCCGCGCGGCGGGGGCGGCGCAGCACCCAGAGGCTGGCCGCGGCCAGCACGACCAACCCGGCGATCAGGGCCGCACGGGTGCCCGGGATCCGGGCGAGCAGCCCCTCGACGGCCATCAGGGCGGCAAAGCCGACCGCGGGTTCGATCCCCCACCATTTCTCCTGTCCGCAGGCCCGGGTGATCGCGCGACCGATCACCAGCGACGCGCCCACGATCAGGAGCATGGGTAGCCAGCTATAGAACATCCCTGCCCGAACTCCTTTCGGCTAGTACTTGTCTGCGGCCCTGAGCAGCGTCTCGCTCAGATCCTCGCCGCGCAGCGGGTGTTCATGTCCGGCAGCGACCACCTTCGGCTTCAGGGCGGCCAGTTTCCGCAGCGACTCCTTCGCCATCTGGTGGTTCCAGGCCCAGGCCGGGTGCGGTACCGACGCCTCGCCCTCCGGCAGTGGCTTGAGCCGGGCCGAGTCGACGAAGTAGACCGTGTCGCTGACCAGGGCGACCCGGTCTGATTCACGCCAGAGGCCGATCAGGCCCGGGGCGTGCCCGGGGAAGTGGATTACCTTGAACCCGGCGATCTCTTCGCCCTCCTCGACCGTGCCGGCGATCTCGACCGCACCGCCGTCCCAGCGACGGAGCAGGAACGGGTAGATCCAGCGCACCGGGGCGAACTCGAGTTCCTTCAGGTTCATGTACGGCGCGATCGAGGCCGGCGAGGTGGCGTCCGCGACCTCGTCGGGGTGGCAGTAGACCGGCACGTCGAGCCCGGGGGCGGTGCCGCGGTGGTCGGCGTGAGCATGGCCGAGAACCACCTTGTCGATACCACCCCATTCCGCGATCACCCGGCGGTTTTCCTTGGTCATCGAACTTGTCGCCGCGTCGAACTGGACGACCTCGCCATCCGGACCTTCGATGAAGTAGATGTTCATCGCCTTCTTGATGTCGCCGGTCAGCAGCCAGACGCCTTCGGCAACTTCCTCGAGTCCATTCGGTACCGCTCGCGCTCTGTTCATCTACCGGCTCCCAGTGTCATGTTGCGAGTCATTTCCATACCCTGCCTTCTGTGCCGGCCAATTGGAGAATCCTGATGATCGTGATCTGCGTCTTTCTGGTCGCCTCGGTCGCGATCGGCACGATCCAGATGCTTTCCACCCCGACCGAGATCTTCGGGACCAGCTTTGAAGGTTTGCCAAAGCAGGAGTTTCCCAGATAGGCCCCGGAACCGGGGGGTAGGATGCCGTTGACCGCCCACGACGATTGGAGCACGATGTCCCTGTTCAAGCGCATAGTTGTCGGTACTGACGGTTCGGATTCCGCCCGGGAGGCGATCCGGCAAGCTGCTGCGCTGGCTCAGATGTCGGGCGCTTCGCTCGATGTCGTGAGCGCATATGAGCCGGTCCCCAGTCGACGCTCGCAGGAGGCCGCCTCCGGGGCCCCGGCCGATGTCGCCCACGAGTTCGGGCCGCGCGAAGACGTGAATTTCGCGCTCGACGGCGCCGCCTCGATCGCGGCGGACTTCGATCTCGACATCGCCCGGCACCCGATGGACGGGGACCCGGCCGATGCGATCCTCAAGGTCGCCGAGGATGTGCGCGCGGACCTGATCGTGGTCGGCAACAAGGGGATGACCGGTGCCCGTCGTTTCCTGCTGGGTTCGGTGCCGAACAAGGTTTCGCATCACGCGCCCTGCAGCGTCTTCATCGCTCGCACCACCTGAGGTCCAGACCGGATCAGTCTGTTGACACGGCAGGGTTGGTCGCCCGGCCGAGATCGACGATGCCTGCTCCGAACCCGGCGGCGGGATCTCCGGCCGCGTAGGCGGGCAGCCGGGCGGTTCCCGTGAGCCGCGCAGCCACCTTCCCGGGGCCGCTCCGATCACCGAGCACGCCGGAAGCGATCACCGCTGCCGCCGCACCGGCCACATGGGCGGCCGACATCGAGGTCCCGATCCAGGTCGGCTGGATGCTGAACCGACCGGGGTTGTGGGCGACCATTCCGAGCTGCAGGATCGGCCGGTTGCGAGACGTGTATGGGCACCCGTCGCGGTCGCGGCCGCCGCCCGGGGCGGCGATGTCAACCGCGGGGCTCTGGAACGAGTAGGTGGCGACGCAGCCGGACTCGGTGGTACCGCCGACCGAGATCACCTCGGGTGAGGTGGCGGGCATCGAGGGACAGGTTTCGTTGGGAATGTTGCCGGCCGAGCCGACCAGCACGACACCCTTCCTCCAAGCCTGCCGGAGCGCCTCTTCGAGCGGCGGCACTTCGACCCCGCAGGCGAAGTTCAAAGACATCACGATCACCCGGGCGCCGTGGTTGGCCGCCCAGCGGACGCCAGAGACGATGTCGGTGGTGTCGCCGTCGCCGTTCGAGTCGAGCACCCGCACCGGGATCAGCTTCGAGCGGTAGGCGATGCCGGTCAGGCCGCGCCGGTTGTCGGTCTGCTCTCCGATCGTCATCGCGACGTGGGTCCCGTGGCCGAAGAGATCCAACGGCATGCGGTCGCCGTCGATGAAGTCACGGCCGGGGAGAAAGCGGTTCGAGGCGATGTCGGGGGCGCGCCGGAAGCGATGTCCTTTGCGCCGGTAGGCGATACCGCTGTCGAGCACCGCGACCTTGACCCCGGCGGCTCCGGGCCGTCCGGCCCGTCGCAGGTTCTGCCAGGCACGGACCACATTCATGCCGCCGCGGGACTGAGCCCGACCGGACGGCAGCGACGAGCGGCACAGGCTGAGGCAAGGCAGGAAGTTCCATTGCTTGCTCCGCCAGCCAGCCCAGCTGCCGTGCCGCCCGGGGTTGACTCCACGGTCGTTCGGCAGCCAGCCGGAGGAACTGGCGATGTAATTCGGGATCGCGTACCTGACCCCGGTTGTCTCTTCGATCCGTTCCGCCACCGCCGCGGGGTCTGAGGATTCCGGGACCTGCACGGTCTGGGGAACCGACGAGCCGCCGTAGCCGACCAACACCTCACCGGCCACGGCGGTCGACCCGTCGGCCAGGACCGTCGTCTGCTGGTCACCGACTGCCTCGGCGAGCGAACCGTCCCCGGACGGCGAGGTCTGATCGGCCGGTGCCGCCGCGGGCATCAGAAAAGCGGCCACGCAGATGGTGGCCAGCAGGACGCCGAAAAAGGCGGAGCTGAGGTGGGTTGCTCGAGTCAAGGAAGTGGCGGGGAGTTTCCCGGTATCTGGATAACACCGCGTAACGGCCCAGGTTGCTGGAGACATCGCCAAACTCCTCCCAGATCTTGGAGATGTTTCCGCCTCAGCTCCGGCGGGCGCTTCTTTGCCCTGCCCCATGACTTACCCTGATCCGGTGATCTCCGAACCGGAAAATGGCTCTTTCGCGACCCAGCCAGGGGACGAGGAGATGATGCTCCTCGCGATCGATGCAGCGCGAACCGCCGAAGCCCACGGTGATGTGCCGATCGGTGCCGTTATCGCCCGGGACGGTGAGCCGCTCGCGGTGGCCGGCAACCGACGTGAGCTCGACCGGGATCCCACCGCCCACGCCGAGCTGATTGCAATCCGGGAGGCCGCCACTACGCTCGGTGGCTGGCGCCTGCCGGAAACCACCCTCTATGTGACCCTGGAACCCTGCGCGATGTGCGCCGGGGCGATCGTCCTCGCCCGCATCCCCCGGGTTGTCTTCGGCGCCACCGACCCCAAAGCAGGTGCCGCCGGGTCGATCATGAACCTCCTCGACGACCCGGCCTTGAACCACCGACCACGAGTCGAGTCGGGCCTGTTCGGTGAGCAGTGCGGAGACCTACTCCGCACGTTCTTTTCAGCTAGACGCTGATCCCGCCTGCCGGTGGAGTCCGATCATCGGATTGTGAATTTCCTGACCGCGCGGGTCCTGTGGTCATCCGGCGAAGGCCGGATGACAACCAGGTTCTGTACGGAGGGGGTGGGATTCGAACCCACGGTACGCCGAAACGCACAACAGTTTTCGAGACTGCCCGATTCAACCACTCTCGCACCCCTCCAGGGTGGACTCAAAGGCTAGCGATTCGTGGCGTATGAGGGCGCCTTCAACGGCCTTGGTCGGGTACCCTTCGCTGTCCCCGGAGAGGTGTCCGAGCGGCTTAAGGAGCGCGATTGGAAATCGCGTGGGCGGGATCTCTCGCCTCGTGGGTTCGAATCCCACCCTCTCCGTCGTCCCGGCCGCCGCGATTGGCGGCTTGTTCAAGCGTCGAAGCGGCGGTGGATTCCGAGCACGTTGCCGTCGGGATCCTTGAAGTAGGCCTGGTAGCAGACCGGGCTCTCGATCTTGTCGGTCACGAACTCGACCCCGGCATTCTCGAGCTCCGCCTTGGCTGAGTCGAAATCGTCGACCTGGAGAACGATGCTGCCGCCCCCGGTCTGGAAGGGCATACCGAAGGCCGAGGGATCCATCACGGCGATGGTGAGATTGCCGGTCTCGAACTCGAAGGCGGGCAGCTCACCCCACTGCGTACTCTCCTCGAGGCCGAGCGTGTCCCGGTAGAAGGTGCGCGCCCTCTCGATGTCCTGGGTTTGAAGGGTTACGAAGTCGGTTCCGGTGACGGCCACTTTCACTCCTGTCGTTGGGTGGACTCCTCCGATCGTAGCCGTGGCTGCTCGGGACGGCCAAGCAGGTACGCACAGACGCCGGTCAGAGTGATCGTCGCGACCACGATCAGCAGCGGTCCGGAATCTTCGGTGAAGGACCCGACGAGTCCGCCCGCGAGGCCGCCGATCAGGGCGGCCGGCCAGATCGGTCCCGCCCACGGTTTGAACATCTCGCGATTGCGGATCGCGTAGGCGGCGGCAAGCAGGCAGGCCAGCGTGATCACCGGCATGTTGCCGTTCCAGAGTTGCTGCCAGGCCAGGGTGGTGCGGCGCCGTACGTCATCGAGAAAGCCTGATTCGCCTCCGGAAAGAACCGAGCTGTAATGCCCTTGGCCGCCGGCTGTGGTCAGGTCGAGGATCGCCAGCAGCGCCAGGCCGATCACCGGAGCGGCGACCACGATCGCGCCACGCCGCCAGGTCAGCCTGCCGGGCAGCATCATCAGGGCCGCTACCGCGGTCGCCGAGGCCACGATGATCGCCGCGCCGACGCCGGCCCCGAGCCGCCCCGAGCCGAGGATCATCCCCAGCCCGAGTCCGAACCCGAGCACGACCAGTGCGTTCTTCCTCGACTTCGGGCGACCGGTGAGGGCCGCGCCGAGGCCGGACAGGAGCAACACCATCAGGGCCGGTTTCAGCTCGTTGCCGACTCCGTAAAAGCGGGATCCGTACCCGGGGTTGGGCCCGAGTATGGATCTGGTGATCAGGTGCGAGCCCAGCACCAGATCGATTGTGATCACGGACAAACCGACGACCGCCGGGACCAGCGTCGCACGGGGCCAGCCGAGGAAACGATCGGACAGGAAGCCGAAGAGCAGGGCGAGGCCGGCGATCAAGCAGTACTCGACCTCGGCCGAGGGGTTGCCGAGCGCCGCCGGCACCAGGATCACGGTCGGGATCCAGAGCACCGAGAGCCCACCGATCCGCCGCACCCGGCGGAATACCTTCTCGCGCCCGGCGATCGCGCCCGCAGCCAGATAGAGGATCAGCCAGCCGACGAAGACGAAGGCCAGCGCCGCGTTTCGACGCGGTCCGAGCTCATCCAGGCGATCGCGGAACGGAGTCAGTTCTTCCGGCTGGCGCTCCCCCTCCGCTCGGAAGGGCTTGCCGGTCATCGCGTCGGGAATCGTCAGTCCGAGGTGGTCGAGGATGGTTGGCGCGATATCGATTCCGGCGACCAGATTGGGGAGGTTGGTGGTGTCCGAGGTGAGCCCCTTGCCCGCGGTTTCGGCCCGGTCGCCGGCGTTCTCGCCGAGCCCCGCTGCGGCGATCGGCAGGAGGGGGAGGATCGGCGCCAGCGGCGGCGTCTGGGTGGCGATCACCAGCTGTCCGGGGCGTCGCAGGCGAAGGATCTGGCGGAGTTCCCGCAACCCAGTCCGGCCGGGAGTGGTCGCGACCACCACCAGGCGGTACCGGTACGACTGCCGGATTGCCCGGCGGGCGGTGTCGGTCGTATCGGCGAGGGCGAGCGAGGAGACGTATCCGAGCCGGTTGGTGGCCGGGATCACGGTTTCCTGCAGCTTGGTCGCGTCGCCCACATAGGCGGCACCACCGGGGATCGAGCTGGCCAGCAGTCCGGGCTCGATCGTCTGGGGGGCGGTCTCGGCCCGGTCCAGGATCGCATCCCAACCCTCGACCACGCCGCTGCCACCGACCATGCGGGCTAGCCCGACCGGGGGCACTTCGGAGGGGTCGTAGGTCGAGCGGGAAACTCGAGTTCCTTGGCTGATGTCGAGCAGGGCTTGCTCACGCCGATATGAGCCTTGGGTAGCTGAGGTCAACCCGACCGAGAGTTGGGGTACCTCCGCGAAGCCGTCGGCGATTTCCTGGCTATAGGAGGGTGGAGTCGAGCCGTCCTGGGGGATCAGGACCAGGATCGCCGTGTTCTCGCCACGGTTCGCGGCATCGTCCGCTGCGGCGGTTGCAGGGAGGGTCAGGGCCGAGGCGGCCAGGCAGATGATCGCCGCGAGAGCTGCGACGGCGGGGCGGAACACGCGCCCAGTCTTTCAGAGCCTCGGCGGTGCCGGTCGGGATCGAGTAGGCCGGTAGGGTGACTGCATGAGCAATGAACCGGAGCAGTCACCGTCGGCAAGAATCGGAGCGCTGGCCCAGGAGTTGATGGAGCAGGTCGAGCGGGACACGCCCGGTGCGCGACTCGACCAGCTGGTGATCTCCGCCGTTCTCAGCGAGGACGCAGGGATTGACGAGCAGACGATGCACGTCCAGCTCGTATCGGACTCCTCCGACCCGCTCTCGGTGGTCGGTCTCCTGACTGTGGCCCTCGAACTCGCCAAGGGCCAGCTGACCGGCGGCGAATAAGCCGGGGCGACCAGTGAAAAGACCCCGGTTTCCCGGGGTCCCCGAAGTCCTGCTCTTCAGTGCGGTCTAGCGCGAGTAGTGCTCGACGATGAGGCGCTCTTCGATCGGGGCGGCGATGTCGCTCCGATCGGGCAGGCGGTTGACCGTGCCCTTGAGGCCATCGTGATCGGCCAGCAGCCAGGCCGGGGTGGGGCCGGCCGACTCGGTCGACTGGCGGGCCATGGCCTCGATCGCGGTGCCGGGCTTGACGGCGATCTCGTCGCCGGCCGAAACCTCGTAGGAGGGCCGGTCGAGGCGCTTGCCGTTCACCTGGATGTGCTGGTGGACGACGAACTGGCGGGCCTGGGCGCGGGTAGAAGCCAAGCCGAGGCGGTATACCACGTTGTCGAGACGCGACTCGAGGTGACGCATCAGGTTCTCGCCGGCCATGCCCTCTTCGCGGTTGGCGCGGTCGAAGAGCTTCGCGAACTGCTTCTCACGCAGGCCGTACATCGCCTTGGCGCGTTGCTTGGCTCGCATCCGGACCGAGAACTCGGAAGCGCGGCGCCGGCCGCGGCCATGCTGGCCGGGCGGGTAGGGACGACGCTCCATGGCGCTCTTGCCGCCGAGGGCCCGTTCGCCCTTGAGTCCGAGATCTACGCCCTCACGGCGCGAAAGCTTTTCTTTTGGTCCTGTGTATCTACCCATAGTGCGGCGAAGGAGCCTACCGGATTAGCGAATTTCCCGCTTCGCGCGGGGTCGTACCGGCAAGTATGCATGCCGGCGCCGAACCGAGTCTTATAGTCGGGGTATGGAGTCGCTCAAGGGACGTCTGCTGGTAGCCGCACCGAGCCTTTTTGATTTCTTCCGCCGCTCGGTCGTGCTGGTCGTCGAGCACACCGAGCAGGGTGCTTTCGGGGTCATCCTCAACCGCCGGGCCGACACCGAGGTCGCAGAACTAGTGCCGGATCTCGAGCCGCTGGTCGAAAGAGGCGCCCCGCTCTGGGTCGGTGGCCCGGTCGGGCCCGACTCGATCGTGGTGCTGGGTGATTTCGACGACCCGACCCACTCGGCCGGCGTGGTCGAGGGCAGCATCGGGGTGGTCGATCCTGACGGCGACGCTGAGTTTTCCCGGGCCCGCGTCTTCGTCGGACACGCCGGCTGGGGTCCGGGACAGCTTGAGGGAGAGGTCGAGCGGGACTCGTGGATCGTCTCCGATTTCGACCCTGAAGACGTCTTCGCAGAGGGCGATCTCTGGGCCGATGTGGTGCGGCGCCCCGGCGGTGACTTCGCCCTCCTGGCGACCATGCCGGACGACCCGAGCTTGAATTGAAACCTCGCTCTGTCCCCGCAAAGTAAATGAACCGTTCGGTGTTTGCTTATGCGCACGGACGGGAATATGGAGCAATAAGAACAGGTACGTCCGTTCCCACGTGGAGCGGTAGGTAGCCCCCTCGGTCTCACGGTGTGGGGCGCCAACTCGAACAAGAGGAGTTACAACCAACAATGAACATTCTGCGAAGCAGATCAATGACCGCTGTGGTCTTCGCAGCCATGGCGTTCCTTTTCGCCTGGCTGGTGCCGGGACAGGCAGGGGCGGCAACCGCCGACTATCCGAGTGGAGACGCGAGCACCTTTGCGACGAGTGATGGCGGGTGGACTGGTGAGGCCGAGTACGGCGGCTTGTGCGTACCGGCAGTGACCTGTCCCCAACTGTCGGGGAGTTATCAGCCGAGCGGTGGTGAGGGTGGCCCCGACGATGGCTACATACAGACCAATTCGGGGGCGCTCACCCTGATCTCGCTGCTATCGACATCGACCTTCACGTGGAGCAGCCCGGCCTTTACCTATGACGGTGTCGGCGGTAAGCAGCCGGACGAACTCGGGTTCTCTGTGGGCGTCAATCCAGGCGTAACGCAGTTGCTGAACCTTGGGGTCACCGTCGAGGTCTCGGCCACGGCGATCCCCGTCTCGGGCGGAAGTGAAGTGACTCTCCTCGACGCCGTCTCGCCCGGCACGACCGCCGGCTGGAATCCGCTCACCCAGAAGCAGGCGCAGTCGAACGCCCTGGAGGTCGGCAAGCAGTATCGGATCGAGCTTTCGGTCGCGATCGGTGGCGTTGCCGCAATCTTGCCCGCCGGGTCGATCGGGTTTGACGACGTCCAGCTCAAGGCGACCCTCGACGACTCGGGCAACGGCGGCAACGGCGGCAACGGTGGCAACGGCGGAAACGGCGGCAATGGTGGCAATGGCGGCAACGGCGGCAACGGCGGCAACGGCGGTAACGGTGCGGCCCTGCCTCCGCCCAAGGTCATCCCGCCCGGTGTCGCCTACCTGTACCGGAACAAGCTTTTCGTCCGGGTCAAGTGTCCGCGGAGATTCAAGCCACGGTGTCGGGTGAATTTCTTCGCTGTGACCAAGAAGCGCCACGGCAAGAAGATGACTCCGGTGAGAAGGGCGAATGTCCGCCGGGGTAAATCCGTGCGCAAGGTGCTCGGAGTGAAGCGCCCCTTCCGGGCCAAGGTCAGGCGCATGGCCAAGGCCAAGAAGCGGGTTCTCGTGCGGCAGCGGATCTGGACGATCCGCGGGCCGAGGAGCAAGAGGAAGCACACCGTCCGCTACCAGCGGCTGCGGGTCGTGATCCGCACCCGCAAGTAACGGCGCAGACAAGATGATTGGCACGGGCCAGGCCTGAGTAGGCTTGGCCCGTGTCTTTCTCCTCTCCCCAACGCCAGGCGCTTTCCCGCACCGACCTAGACCCGGACCCGATCCTCCAGTTCGAGCGTTGGTTCGAAGCGGCCGGTCAGGTGGTGCCGCTGCCGGAGGCGATGACGCTGGCCACGGTCGATGACCAAGGCAGGCCTGATGCGCGGATGGTGCTGCTCAAGGGGTTCGGGCCCGACGGCTTTCGCTTTTTCACGAATTACGAAGGGGCCAAGGCACGCCAGCTCGTCGCGAGCGGCGCGGCCGCGCTGGTCTTCTTCTGGGCGCCGCTGGATCGCCAGGTGCGAATCCGCGGAGCTGTCCGTCGGCTGGACGCGGCGGCTTCGGACGAGTACTTCGTGAGCCGGGACCGGGCCAGCCAGATCGGCGCTTGGGCCTCGCCCCAGAGTCAGCCCTTGCCGGACGGTCGGGAGGCCCTGGAATCCCTCGCGGCTGAGGTCGCGGAGCGTTTTGGTGAGGGAGAGGTCCCGCGCCCACCGCATTGGGGCGGGTTCGTGGTCGAGCCGCGATCGATCGAGTTCTGGCAGGGTCGAGGCGCCCGGCTGCACGACCGGTTTCAGTATGAACGCCGGCCCGATGGCGTCTGGGGCGTCACTCGGTTGGCGCCCTGATTGCTGCACAAGCTCTCGCAGCGGGCTGGACAGCCCGGCTCGAACCCCGTTAGCCTGAAAGGCTCAGGGTTGATGTCCGTTTTTTCGCGCACAGTCGGGTTGGCCGTCCTGGCCGCCACAGCGATGCTGTTGATTTCGTCCAGTTACGGGGCTTCGAGCCGCTCGGGCGGAGGAATCACGCTGCCCGGACCGACCACCTCGCCGAAGATCGGCAAGATCCTCCCACTGGCTCGGCGCGAGCTCTCGCGCAACGTGGTCGAGCGTCGCGGCAACAACATTCCCCGTTACCGCAAGGGCAAGGGCAAGATCGCGCCGTACAGCATCGCCAACCAGTGGTGTGCGGCGTTCTCGACCTGGATCTGGAACAAGAGCGGCTTCAAGGCCTACCTTGGTACGAAGATCCTTTGGCGGGCACATGACGGGACCATGGTCGGCGTGCAGGTGCGAGATCTGACCAACTGGGCGATCAAGAACGGTTACTTCTCTTACCGCGCCAAGCCGGGCTACCTGGTCGCCTATGGCACCAGTCACATCGGGATCGTCGAGAAGATCAACCGGGTCAGCGGCCAGGCCGTCGGCTCGATCGAAGGCAACATCGGCAACCGTGTCGCGCGGGTGACTGTGCCGATGGAACGGGTCACCGGCTACATCAGCCCGGTCCGGCTCACTCCGATCCAGCTCGACAAGAGCGCCGCCTATGCCGACATGACCGTGCCGCCGGCGGTGCTGCGCAGGATCGACAAGAGCCAGTTCGGCCAGCCTTGACCGATCGGCACGGCCGCTGGTTCAGCCGGCTGTGAGGTGGTCCATGATCGACACGCAGCCGGAAATCTTCGGCGCGGCGTCGGGGTGGGCGGCGGCGGAGCCGAGCAGTTCGCCGGACCAGCAACCGGCCCAGTCGACCTTGACGTCATAGCGCGCGGTCTTTTCACCGGCATCGGTGGCGCAGATCCAGCCGCTGCCGGCGGGCCGGCAGTCTCCGGCCGAGGCACCACCGATCGAACTCTCCAGCGCCCCGTGGGTGGTGCCGAGATACGGAGTCGGGGCGAAGAGAACGATCAGGCAAACGCTGAGCAGGAGCAGAGCGAGGGCGAATCCACCGACCAAGAGCACCCGGGTCCGGTGGCCGCGGTGCGGGTTCTCTCGCCGCTGCGACCATTTTCGGTCGAGGCGCTCGAGGCGCCGCTCGCCGCGGGTCTTGTACTCAGGTAGTCCGCTGAAGTCTTCGCTCAGGCCATCCATCGCGCGAGCAGGGTAGATCGGCCCGCATCACGCGGTCGGAAAGTCCTGCTGGTGAATGGAAATCTGCCGCTGCGGCAGAGGTCCGCTAGCGGACCTCCGGTGATTCGACCACGAAGATGTTGTTGCCGTCCGGGTCACGGAGGCCGAACATCAGCGGAGCTCCGGGCATCTGCATCGGTTCTGCGTCGATATCGATGCCGCCGATCTCGCTCAGGCGGCGATGCTCGCCGAGCACGTCGTCGGATTCGACACCGATCGTGCTTCCGCCGGGCTCGTCCTGCATCGGCGAGTTGAGAGCAAGGCGGGCACTGGATCCGGGCGGCGCGACTTCCAGCCAGCGCATGTCCCCGTCTTCGCCGAAGCTGACATCGCTGCGTACTTCGAACCCGAGTTTCTCGGTGTAGAAGGCGGCCGCGTCGTCCTGGTCGGAAACGGTGAACATGGCTACGCCAAGGTTCTTGATCGTGGGGAGGTTTTCAGACATCAGGCACCGTTCTGGTCGGGGATCGGACCTCCCTTGTATATCCGATGGGTACCCGGATGGAAACGGCAGGGCCAGATTCGGCCGCTTCGATGGGCACGGCTGGTTCGAATTGGCTCTGCTAAGGCATTTCGACAGTAAAAAACTACTGGTTGCTACTGAAATAACCGTCGGTTAGCGGCCTCACCAGGGTCCTGCTTCGTCGTCCGGCCATTCGCCCTCGCGATACTTGATTGCGTAGCGTCCGCCCGGAAGCAGAGAAATCTGAACCTCCAGAGTGTGGGTCCCTCCGTCTGCCAGGAGGAAGGGCTGATCGAACTCGAAATGGAAGGTTTCGGGGCCTTTAGAGATGCAATCACCGTGCGCCTTGCAGAATTCGTCGTCCAGGGTTTTCGCGGTGAAATACTGCCGACCACCGTTCTCGTTGTCTCTGCGTGGGTTTATCCTTCCAAAGTCAGGGATGGTTATCCAGCCGGTTCCCTCTTTGACTCCCCATTCTTCTTCTGCCATCAAACATTCTCCTCTAGCTCTAGGCAAGCCTTAGATACTTGCGCCTTTTTCGTTGTTGCATTTGGCGCATAGAAGCTGGATGTTCCTCACGGTGTCTGCGCCTCCCATGCTGTGCGGGATGATGTGGTCGAACTCTAGGTCTTCGTTGCTGCCGCATTCGACGCACTTGCCCTCGTCGCGCTGCCAAACCTCCATCCGGACTTCGCGAGAAATGGTGCGCCTCACTTTTGGTCCCTCAGCATCTTCACCAACGGAGGCGATGGTCCTCGCTCTGTCGATTCGGCGTCGCTTCTTGGCGTCTTGTTCTTTGACTAGAACAAGCGTCTCTTCAGGTGCGAGTGTCTCGGTGCTTGAATAAAAGGTGTCTTCAAAAAGCCACCAATCCCGAGAGCCATCACTAGCGACGAGTATCGGCAGTGAAGTATCCTCTGTAAGGGATTGCCAGTCGGTATAGGGCATCCTGAGAATAAATTTGGAAGTCTCGATCTTTACGTGAGGCAGCAGGTAAGGGTCATCATCAGTGTCCATTAGTCCTGCGTCAACAAAGACATTCCTTGTTTCGGGGTCGCCTTCTGTCCAAGTGTTGAGCGCAGTCTCAATTATTTGGATTGCAGCTTCCTTGTGGAGCAGATCGTCCGCAATACGCTCGAAGTGCGGGTCGAATCTTTCGGCCAGTTCGGTAGAACTTGGATCGTCTTGTTCAATGACATCCTTCATTATCTTCTCGACGTCTTGGCGCTTAGAAATAAGCTTCTCGCGCTCGTCGTTCAGGATGTCAGCGATGCCCTCTAACACCGGTACGTGCGAACTATTCTGTTCGTCCAAGTAGAACGCCGTAGTCTCAGGGTCCCAAATTTCTAGTTCTACTTCGCGTTCTCTGCGCAGCAATGTCTCTCCTTTGACCATTGGTAGAGCCGCTCGTATCGAGCGTCGATCCTACTCCACCAGCTTGAGCCGAGATGCGTTCGAGCTAGTCTCGGCCCAAGCAACCTTAATCCGCTCGCGGGCCTTCTTGTCCGAAGGGTGGCCGTAGGTGCTCATAATCAGAGCGCCGCCGTCGGTGTGGCCGCACTGGAGCGCCACGTCGGCCGGGGACAGACCCTTCTCGTCCAGCCAGTAGGTGCAGCCAAAATGCTTCAGCTCGTAGAAATCCATTCCAGGCTGACCGAACTTCGTCCGGACGGGGTTCCAGGCGTAATGGAAAGAAGACTTGGCGAAGCGTCGGCCTCTCACCGTGGAGAACACGCGGTGAGTTCCAGCTATCCGTTCCATTCGGAGGAGTGCCAGCTTTACGGGAGGGGGCAGGGTGATGATTCGAACCCGCCCATTTTTCGGTGGCTCAACGAAGCGGTCGCCGGAAAGGGTTTTCGAGACGGTGATTTCGTTCGTCTCAAAGTTGATGTCGCTCCATTCCAGAACGAAAAGCTCACCTGGCCGCATCAGTGTGTAAGCGGCGGTCAAGATGAGCGCCTCGAAGTTAGCTCCATAGTCGCCGTGGACTTCCAACGCGCATTCGCAAAGCTGGTCAAGCTGCTCAGAGGTAATTGGCACGAGGTCTTTTCGGCCTCTTGACTGTGGGAGCCTCAAATCGGCGAAGGGGTTGGCGTGGCATAGCTCGTCTCTGACGGCATCGTTGAACATCGCCCTGAGAGCAGAGTGCTGTGAGGGGTTGTCCATCACCCATTCGCGAGCGGTGCGGCGGTCGAGGTCATCAAGCTTCAGGGAATGAAAACGGGCGTCCTCTGAGAACTTTCGAACCGCGTTTGCGTTGGTCGCGTTAGTGGATGCTCGCGGACGGGGGTAGTCCCTCACCCACCTCTCGGCAAAGGACTGGCAAGTCTCCTTCCCGTAGCCGCGCGGTTTGGAGAGCGCCTTGCGCTCCGCCTCCTTGGCCTCCTTCAAAGTGTCGAAGGTGCCGAGCCATTCCTGGACGCCGCCTGACCGGGATACCTTGACGGCGTAGCGGGTCTTCTTTCGCTTGCTCTTCCTCTTAATGATTGCCATCGCTGGCGCTCCTTTCCAGCAGCCACATTTCGCATTCAGAGATGCGGAACCGCTTCTGTGCCCCGAACTGCGCGTGCGGCAATCCTTCGCAAACGCGCTTCTCAACCCAGCGGGTAGAAAAGCTGAAGTGATTCGCTAGTTGTTTCTTGGAAAGCCAAGCCTCCTTGTAATACTGCGTCGTAGGTGTATTTATCATAGTAAAGCTATTGTATATTAAATATGTGCAAAAGTCAAGTGCAAGAGCATATACTTAATATTCAATAGGACGCTCACTCTAATAGGTGCCCTGCAAACACCACCTGACTGCAACTCGCCTGAACACGAGATAAGCGAAAAACACACCTAACCAGGTGCGCCCGTGGCATGTTCAGGTAGTGAATACAAATAAGAGCAGTTCCACAAGTAATGTAAATGTCCCTCTAGGTGGCCTGGCGGTTAGCTGGTTTCTGGGGGATGACCCAAGCACCATCACTACCAAGGCGGGTGATGTGCGAACCGTGATTGAGCTTCGCGACCCAGCTCGGCTGTCTCGTTCCGTTGCTATCTGGCTAGATGGCGACGGCAAGGAGTTCGAAGGGGTTCGGCCAGGAGCGGTGATTTCGCTTCACCTTGAAAGTGTCCGGTCTGGCCGGGGTCGCGGTGAACTTGTCGCGGAGGTTGACCGCCCTCAAGTCGAAGCCGCTTTCAAGCAGGCGCGGGGACAGCAATGAGTGAGCGTTGGTCTGCGCCGAAGGTCTGGCCACCCGGCACGAGAATTTCCAAAGCGGGCGACTTTGCCCTGCTTGGTGATGATGTTGTCGAGAAGCCGTGCCCGTTTCCGGTGCTGGAAGTCGAGCTTGACTTCCTCGACCGGCCATCGGCGTCGAAAGTGCTTCCAGTTCATCCGTTCGGCGCTCAAAGGCTCTTCGAGCATTCGAGGGCAGCCGCTCACCGGCTGCTTGACCGCAAGGACTTAACCAAGGACGAGGGACGGTTGCTGATGGGCATGGTCTGGAAGAAATGCCGGGCCTGCTATTGCCCCGGTGAGCCTGTCCGTGCTTCTTTCGATCGCCTGACGGAACGGACGGCGGCTCCGCCGCCCCCGACCGGCAAACCAACAGACGATGATTTGCTCGGGCTTCGGCTTGAGTATCTGGCGGTCGTCTGTGTTGCTCAGGGTTTGTCCACTTGGGCTGCGCCGGGAGGAAGCGATGTCCCTGCTTGAGCTTGCTCCCGGTGTCTTTCTCGCTTCTCACCACGTTGACGCCCTTGAGATTTCCTGCGCGGTCGACCAGGTGCCCCACCTGGTCGGAAAAGAAGCCTCACTGCCAACCCATAAAGGTCAAGGCACCGAAACGGTACGGCGGGACTACAAGACCGCCGCGACGGTCTGCGAACTGGAAGCAAAGCTCGACCAGCTAAAACGCCACGGCGAAAAACTCAACCTGGAAGGAGAGCGGGCAACGGGCTGGCTCTGGCGCGAGGGCGATACCGATCAGCAAGTCAGGCTTCTACCCACAGCTAAGAGAGCGGGTCATGCCTTTGCCCTTGAAACCGACGACTGGCTCTTGATGATTGAACGGTTCAAGAGCGTCCGACCGAGGTTCGCATTCCAAGTCAGGGCGGACTACCTGCTGGAAACAGGGGCAGCCGAGGCGTATCGCCGAGTTGTCGAATGGTGGACGGAGAACATCCGACCGCTGCTGGTCGGAATGATGGAGGAAAGCCCCCCGGTGTGGCGCATCTCGCGAATTGACCTTGCATCCGACCTCGCCGGAGCCAAACTTCTCGCAACCGACCTCAACTGTCTTACGACCCGTGCGCGCCAACGCAAAGAACACCACACGACCCAGGACACAACCGGTCGGCACGTCGGAAGGCGGTTCACCGGGTTTGAGATTGGCAAGCGGGGCGCGGCTTTCTACGCGCGCATCTACGACAAAACCATTCAGGCCGCCCCGGACGCTTTGGTCAGGAAGGTTTGGGAGACCAACGGCTACAAAGCTCAAGCCCACGGTGAAACGGTTTGGCGGGTCGAGTTCGAACTGCGCTCCCAGCTTCTCCGAGAGATGCTTCGAGAAGACGGCACCAGGCTGAGCGATGACCCCGCCCGAACTCTTGACGAAGACCTGGACGGACTCTGGCGGGAAGCGGTTTCGAAACGACTGCTCCTGAAGGAACGAACTGGCAACGCTCGTGTAGAGCGGAGGCCAGTTCGCGACTGGTGGGAGCAGATGAAAAAACTCGATGAGCACTTGCCGCTAACAGGTCAAACCGGCACCCGGTTAAAGCGGCAGGCACCGGTATCCAACGACACCGAACGGTTCCTGACGACAGCGCTCCAGTCGCTGGCAACAGTTGGACTGCTCACCGAAGACCCAAAGCTGGCGGATTGCCTCAAGCAGTTGACCGACCACTACTTCGAGTCCGGCGGCGACAAGGCTTTCGCGGAGATGATCGCCAGAGCGGAGGCAAGACGCGACCCCTCGATGCCAATCTCAAAGCAGGCAATCGCAATTCGGGCAAATGAAATAGTGGCGTCCGGAGGCTTCGCCGGAACAACCGCCGAAACCGAACTGAAAACTTGCCGCGCTCGGCTCTCTTTTCGAGCCAAGCGCCAAGTTTCGGCCCGACAAATCAGCTCAAGGCCATTTGCTCGAAAGCTCGCCCTCTCTCGCGGCTAGTTGCTGCTCGGAGAATTGCTACTGCAACCGTGCCCGTCTCGCTACCATTTGCTACCGATTTAGCCGTTCGAGCCATGTTTAAGCCGTTCGCACTCGTTCGCGGCTGTTCCCCAACCCCAGAGCCAAAAGGATTCCCGCTTGTTCGCGGTCTTTCGTGGGGGTTCGTTTCCGGAAGGGAATGGGCACGGCTGGTTTCGAACCAGCGACCTCTCGCGTGTGAAGCGAGCGCTC
>Ga0182792_1001259_pt1 | contig 21031 bp, 19 predicted proteins | sample Passage237B_FD_130497 | JGI IMG/M metagenome (GOLD analysis project Ga0182792, IMG submission 130497) | Cellulose adapted compost microbial communities from Newby Island Compost Facility, Milpitas, CA, USA - Passage2 37B (version 2) (version 2) ...
GAGCGGCGCGAGCTGGAGATTCGTGACGAGGTCGTCGTAAGCGTGGGCCGCGTTGTTCACGAAGCCGTGCAACGGCACCGACAAACCCGCGAAGTCATCGCCGATCGCGGCGCACGCGGCTTCGGGCGACGTGAGATCGACCGCGCGAAACTTCATGCGCTGGGGGAAACGTTGCTCGAGCGCGGCGATCGCCTCGCTCTTCGTGCGGCTCACGCCGAGCACCGTGTCGCCCGCGGCCAACAACGTCTCCGCCACGGCCAGGCCGAGTCCGCGCGAAACTCCGGTGACGAGAATAGTGCGATTCATGAGCGAAGCAGTTTGCCGGTGCGGCTGGATGGAAGAGCGGACACGAACGAAATCAGGCGCGGCACCTTAATTGCGTGCAGACGCGCGGCGAGAAAATCCCGGAGCGCCGTTTCTTCGCGCACGCCCGTGGCGACGACCTCCGCGCAGAGGATCTGGCCGACGACAGAATTTTTTCGACCGAAAACGCGCGCGGCGGTCACGCCGGGAAATTGGAGAAGCTGCGCCTCGACTTCCTGAGGGTTCACTTTTTCTCCGCCGAGATTGATCCAGTCGCGATCGCGTCCGACGAAACGAAAACGCAGCGGTTCCGTGGTGACGATCTCCACCTTGTCGCCGGTGTCATACCACTCGCTCGCATCGGTCGCGCCGTGAAACTCGCCGAGCAACGAGCGATGCAGTCGCAGCGTGCCCTGCTCGATCGCGATCAATTTCGCGATCCCCTCGGCCGGGAAGAAGGTGTCACCGTCGGACGCGAAGAGCGTGCCGGCCTCGGTGGACGCGTAGAGATTGGTGATGCGCGCGTTCGGAAAGACTTCGCGCAACCGCGCGTGCAGCGCCGGGTCACTCGCTTCGCCGCCGAGCGTTATTGCGCGCACTTGCGGGAGCGGTTCGCGCACGTCAGCAAGCAGCAGACGATAGAACGTCGGCGTAGCCGAGAGGTGCGTGACACCGTGCCCGACGATGCGCTGCTGAATCGTCGCAGGCGACTGGCCGAAAAGATCGATCATCGCGTTCGCGTTGAGGAACGCCTGGAGAAAAACCTGCACGCCCGCGATGTGCGTGGGGTTGTAGCAGAGCCCCCACACGTCGTCGCGATGCCGCGGACTTGTCCGCAGAAAACGCGTGAGCCCCGCGAGGCGATGCACCACGCGCTTGGGCAACCCGGTCGAACCCGACGTGAGCAACTCCAGTTCAAAACCCTCGCTCGTGCGGCAATGCTCCACGAGCGCAGCCACGTCGGCGATCGGCATCGATGCGAGTTGCTCGACGGGCGCGTCGCGATCGAGTCCGAGCTGTTCGAGTTCGTGCGGTTTCAGTTCCGGATCGACCAGCAGCAGCCGGCGGCCCCGCGAAAGTGCGAGAGCCACTTGATAGAAAATCTCCGCCGCACCGCGCGCATGACAGACCGGACGAAAGGACTGATCCGCCGCGAGGCGGGCGCACAGTTCGCGGTAGCTCAGGCTCTGCCCCGTCGCGTCGACGACGAAAGGCTTCTGCTCTGCTCCGGGAGTCATGTCACTCGAACCGCCCCGAGCGGTTCGTGTATCCAGTTTATTGATGCGACCGGGTAGTCGCTAAAATGCGCGGATTTCGCTCAGGTGCACTTGCCGCGCTCGAGCTTCATCTGCACTTCGCCGACGGTGCGAACCGCCGAGTCGGCAAACACGTCGACGCCGGTTTCCATTTCCAAAACGACGGTGAACTCGGCGAGATCCATGGAGTCGAGACCGGCGTCTTCGCGCAGACGTGTTTCCGCCGTCACCGCGACCAGCGCGGGGAGGTATTTGTGTTGGCGCACGCGGTTGATCGCTGCGCGGATGATCTCGAGACGATCGGACATGAGAGTCGCGCAGATATGCAGGCTTTCGGGGCTACTTTCCAGCCTTTGCGGTCGCAAACGGCTGTCTTGACCAAACATTGACTGCAAGGCGTTGCACCTCAGTCCATCGCTCGACCGCGAGTTTTCGGGCGGTCTCCCCCCTCATCCCACACGCCGGGAAGGCGTCGAAACATGGAGGGAACCGGCTTGAATATCACGACTAGCAAACGCGGTGGCACCCAACGAGGACCATGCCTCCATCTTGACTCGCGGAGCGAGAACCGCATTGGAGCCAAGAAAGACGCCCTCCTCCAAGTTGCAGCCGCCCGAAACACGGGCACCGGGAGACATGTGCACAAAGTCCGCGGCCACGCTGTGGTGCCCCATGCTCGCATGCACGTTCACGAGCACATGCCGTCCGACCTTCGCCTCCGGTCCGATATAAGCGCGCGACGCGACGAAGCTGCCTTCGCCAATGATCACATCGGGCGACACCGTCGCCTGTGGCGAAATCAGCGTCATGGGCGTGAAGCCGGCCGCTTCCATTTTGAGCGCGACAGCCTTTCGCGCGTCGTTCCGGCCGATCGCGCAGTGAAACGAGACCGCCTGCTCGCGACGCTGCGCGATGAACTCGTCGACGCCACCCAGCACCGTCCAGCGACCGACTTTTTTGCCCGCGGCGCCCGGCGCATCGTCGAGAAAACCGAGCAGATTGAAATTCGCCCCGATGGCCGCCGATATCTCGACCGCGATCCAAGCCGCCTCCAGGCCCTGCCCTCCGGCGCCAACGATAACAAGATCAGTCGCAGTGGTGTTCATATGAGCTGGGAGCGCGAGATGATGAAACTGGCGTCTGTCTTTCAACAAAGTTTAGAACGGCACACGAACAACGAAAGAAACGGCGCCAGGTCTCCAAAGTCCGAACTCAAAGCTCCCGGCTCATTTCGTCCAGGTAGGGCTTCAGTCCACGGCCGGCGATGATTTGAGGGAAGACATGCCCCCATCCCTCATTGGCTTCCACGATGCACGCACCCTCGGGGAGAATAGCGATGTCCCACCCAATGCTGCGAATTTCAGGCAGGGACTTGGCCGCCTCCACGGCGAGTTGCAGCACCGCCTGCCAGTTGGGCAGCACTTCCCCGCGCACACGCACGCCGGTCCGCGGATGGCAGTCGAGTAAAGCAGAAGCGTTCTTTTGGTGAAGTCCCCCCAGCACGCCGGAATTCAGATCAATCGAAGCCGCCAATCCGCCCCTTGGGATATTGTCGGCCAGCGTGCCGTTCCCCATGCCGAAACGCGCACCCATGATCTCAACGCGATCTCGATAACTCAGCGTGATCACTCGCACCGTATTCACAGATTCGGGGTGGAATCGCGCGACCTCCGGATGCTGCACGATGAGTTCCTCGAGGAATGTCGCGCCTGACTCGACGAATCGCTTCCAAGCGGCCTCCGCTCCTCCCACTTCTTGCGGCGCGATTTTCACTATTCCAAGGCCCTGCAACCCCAAGGGAGGTTTGCCCACGATCTGCTCGCGCCTTCCAATCCACGCGAGAGCCTCATCCTTGGAAACGCGCCGTAAATCACAGGTTTCGCGACGAAAAAACCTCCGAAAGTGCTCTGCAAAAAGCCCCTTGTCGTGAGTAAGGTTTACATGCGACTTCCGATTGAACTTCTTTCGATGGTGTCGCCAGGCGCGTAGTGTAATATACGTGCTCCGCTCGGCGCCGGACTTCTCGTAGAAGTGCAACGGAAAGTAGTCGTCGAATGTCGCCCCATAGCAAAAGGCGCTCCAAAACAGATCGCACCAGAGGTGAACCGCCGACTGGCCGGTCTCCGCGCTCACCCGCCGCACGTTAGCATGGGTGGACCGCCAGTTGGCGCCATACATGAACCACCCGAAGTAAGCTATCTTAAGAAAAATGTTCATATCTTGCCGACACCCTCGCACTCATCGATCTGATAAGCGATATCGGATATAATTGATATCGTATATCTTGAGACGGGATAGGACAAATTGTCCAGCGGCACGAAACCGGGCCGCAATGGGAATGCGATACTTCGCTTTAAGCAATGGATAAAGTTCGCAAGCATACTCGTCCCGCGCGAAATGCACCCGCACCCAGCACTCCGCCAAATACCTCTTTCGATTTCTCCGATAAGCTGCCACGTCGAAAACCTTCGAGTAGTTGTCCAGCGCATCCAAGATATCCAGCGCATACAAGGTCCTCAGGCATTTGATGCAAACACCACAGTTCACCGCGTGCTCATTGCAGACGTCCAGGTAGTCGTAAGATGGCTTGAATGCCGTCAGCCGCATCGCCTTCGCGAAGCGCGACACTTCCGCACCTGCGGAGTAAAACTCCAGCATGGGAGTCGACAGAACATCCAGCACAAAAATCTCAAAATAGGCCAAGCCCGTTCTAGTGAGATGAAAATTTTCTACAGAAACCCCGGATGAATTGTAATAACGCGCAAACAACTTTGGCAGCGACATGACAGCCGCGGCATTAAGCATGCTGTAATATTCAGCGTAATTTGGAGCATACTCGTTCAAGTTCGAGTCGATTTCTACAAACGGATAACCAAACTCCTCACAAAACCTTCGGGCACGCGCTAAGCGCGATCGCCGGATTTCGTCAGCCGCTTCAGAAGCAATGTGATGCCCTCCCACATTGAACAAACAGAGGTGCGTCAAATTATGTTCCGGGTATTCGGTTTTCGAATACTCGCTGATCGTGTATAGGCTGTCGACACCACCGGTAATCCCCGTGCCCACAGCGGCTGCCGTGCGGACCACCGCGGGAGCGTTCGGAGCTGACACCTTGATGACGCGTTGGCCGTAAATCTTGGCCACTATCCCGCACCAGAAACGATTCAGCTGAAAGAGCAGGCTCTCCGTGACAGCTACACGACTCTCGATGTCGACCCCGTCCATCGCTGCTTGCGCCAATAGTCCGACTACGAAGCAATCCGCGCGCTCCGCATCGAGGTATTCTCCATACTCGGATGTGACCGAGAAGAACAGCTCGCGTTGCTGCCCGCCCTGCGTGATGGACGCCACCACCCGGTGCGCGTGCTCACTGCGATCAAGGCGAACTGATTCAATGATGATTTTTCCGCTCATTCAGATTTGAGTGCGACCAACTGACTCCCGGAGGCTACCTCACGAGAGCCCCTGACGTGCGCAGTTCGGCGCGCCTCGCCCGCTTATTTCGTCACCGCGACGACCCGCTCCTTGAAACGATAAAAGACCGTTTCTCCGTCGCCGACATTCTTGTCGACGATCATGCCGGCCGCGATCGTGTTGCCGTTGCCAATTGAGACTCGCGGCAGGACGGCGCTGTTCAGTCCAAAAAAATTGTCGTCGCCCACCTTGGCGAAACCCGTGAAGGCGACATTGGGAGACACGATGTTGCAGCTTCCGATCTGCGCATCGTGGCCTACGCTCACCCGCGCGTTGAGCAGCGTGTAATCTCCGATCGCAACATTCGGACCGATCGTGACATTGGGGCCCACGAGAATGCCGCGACCGATCTGGCTGGAGGGCGAAACGTAGGCGCTCGGGTGAATGACCGCGCAAAACTCCGCCCCCTTCTCGAGAAGCTGGATGAGAACGCTGCGCCGATGCACCTGGCTGCCGATCGCCAGCACGTAACAGCAGTCGCTGCGCACGGCGTGGTCCTGAATCCCGCCTAGGAAGGGCGCGGAGAATCGATAGCGCTGGTAGCTCTCGGCGTTGTCGTCGATGAAACCGATCACTTTCAGCGCAGTGCCCTCAGCCGAAACCGCACCGCTGCGAACATACTCGTCGACCTCAGCTCCATGGCCGCCGGCCCCCACGATAATGACGTTTTTCATAACAATATGCCGTCGACTTATTGTGCAGCGTAGCCGCCATCCACGTTGAGGTTCGTGCCGGTGATCCAGCGGGACGCGTCCGAGAGCAAAAATGCGCAGGCATTGGCGACGTCGTTAGCCTCGCCGAATCCCAGCGGATGGGCTTCGGCAACGCGCTGGTGTGCTTCTGGCGTCAGCATCTCGCCGAGAGATTCATACATCTCCGTCTTTACCACGCCCGGAGAGACACAGTTCACCCGAATCCGCTTTGAGGCCAACTCCAGCGCCATCGCACGCGCTCCGTTGACCAAAGCAGCCTTCGAGGCGCAGTAGGCGGCTTTCGCCGGCTGCCCCAATTCGCCCATCGCGGACGCGATAAACACGAAGCTGGCTCCGTCCTCGGCAAGATTCGATTTCTTCTGCAGCTGCCGGCAGAGCTCGAAACAGGAGACGGCGTTCACCGCAAAGCTGCGCTCGAATTTTTCGGGTGTCGTCAACTTAAGCGGGAGCCGAACCGAGATTCCCGCCGAGTGAACAAAGCCCGAGATCGGGCCGATTTCACGCACCGCTTCGGTCACCATGTCGGGTAGCTTGGCGTAGTCCGCCACGTCGCAACTGATCGCGTGGTGCCGCCCGGGAGCCAGCAGCTCGCGCGTGGCGCCGAGTTTCGTTTCGTCGCGCGCCACGAGGCAGACGTTGGCGCCAAGCCGGCTGCACAGGATCGCGGTCGCGCGTCCGATGCCGGACGAAGCGCCCGTGATGAGGACGGAATTTCCTTTCAGGTCGAACATCGGGGAAAGCGGTCAGGCATCGAGTTCGGCCAGTTCGCTGACATGCATCCGCTCGGTCGAGAGCACCGCGCTGCCCCACGACAGCCCGACGCCGAAGCCGGAAAGCAGGAGACGATTGCGCCGTTCGCGAAGCATCGTCCCCAGCTGGGTCACCATCGTGAGCGGAATGGAGACTGAACTCGTGTTGCCGTATTCATGCAGCGAATACGGCATCTTTTCCGCGGGAATGCGTAACTTCCGGCGGAGGTGCTCGTTCATGAACTTGTTCGCCTGGTGAAACACAAACGCATCGATTTCCCCGATCGTCGCGCCCGACGCGGTCAGGATCCGACGAATGTCGCCCGGCACCTCCTCGATCAGGAACTCGAACACGCCGGGGCCGTTCATCACGCCGTGTTCGTCGGACCGCACGCTACCGTTCTCGTAGGTTTTTTCGCGCAGAGTCTCAGGCGAGCTCGGGTGGCGATATCCGCCGCCCTTGATCGAGATGAAATCGCCGCGGCTGCCATCCGAGTTGAAGGAGAAGAAGCTTGTTCCGGCGCCTTCGCACTTCTCGAGCAACGTGGCCGAACCCGCGTCGCCGAACAGGAGTCCCGTCGCCTTGTCGCGGGGCGAATAAGCCTTCGTGCGTGTTTCGCCGTTCAGCAGCAGCACGCGTCGCACCGCGGGTTGCGCGCAGAAGGAGGACGCCATCCACAACCCGTAAACAAAGCCGGAGCAGCCGAGGTTCACATCGAAGGCCCCCGTTGCACGGGTGAGTCGGAGTCGATGCTGCAGCAGCACCGCCGTCGCCGGCATGCGATAGTCGGGTGTCTGCGAGACGAAGATCAACACATCGATCGTCGAACGATCGATCCCCATATCGTTTAGCAACCGGTCGGCAGCCAGATGACAGAGATCCGATGCGCACACCGACGCAGGCGCCACCCGCCGCGTGCGAATGCCCGTCTTGTCCACGACCGCGCGGGCATCCTCTTCCGTGAAGATCCCTGCGGGAACGAGGTTATCGATCCGGTTTTTGGGCACGGCGGCGGCGAGTCCGACCACGCCCACGCCTTCTAGGGATACCACCGCCATCTCAGGAGCGCCGTGCGTTGCGCACGTAGTCGGCCAGTTCCGCTATCGTCTGGATTGCCTTGAAGTCCTCCGCGCGAAGCACCACGCCAAACGCCTCATCCACGAGCGAAACGGTGGAAAGATGCGCCAGCGAATCCCACGCGCTGTGCTCTCGAAATTTCGAATTTTCGCTCAGCTCTTCTTTGGGGCATTCGAGGACTTCGGCCATCAAAGCCACCAGTTCGTCGTTCGAGATTTCGTTAGCCATAGATTGTTCATTATCCGGACTTCCGGACGGTAAGTTGAAGAGAAACCAGTGTTTGCTGAAGACCGCAGTGCGAGAGGTTCTGTGCGCCAGCTTGAGCGGTGGTGGCCAAACCTCAAAGCCAAAGCCAGGTGCTATTGCATTCCTTTTTCGGTAAGCGCTCTACGAGTCTTCATTCGGGCGACTTCTTGTTCAGATTCCGTGCAACATAGAAACCACCATTTCTGCAAATGTATCGCCATTGAAGCTCTCAAAATAGCGGCGTGCTTCGGCTACGTGTCTGGCACGCGACCGCACACTCTCATCGCTCCACAGCTCCCCACAGGTTTTCTGGATGATTTCTGTTTGGAGCCCGCTGCGAAGAGACCACCCTGCGATGAACCGCGTGCAAACAAGGTCGCTATTTGTCTGCGCGGGGCCAATATACAGGAGCGGCAGACCGGCCGCCAAATACGCGGAAAACTTGCTGGGAGAAACTAACCCGGCGGACTCGTCGCTAAGCAACACGATGCCCACGTCCGCGCCAATCGCTTCAAAAAGCGTCGGCATCTTTTCAAACGGGGTTCGCGGGTGCACCTGCAGAGTTATCGGAATCCTCGACACCATTTCGCGAAACCGCGCTTCTCCACTCACCCCCGCTCCGATCACGTGCAGTTCTACTTTGCCCTGTTTCGCAGCATGACCAAGCAACGTTTCAAGCGGTGTGAGATCGTGGGCGGTGCCAAGATTACCACCGTAGACGAAACAGCGTCGCCCCGGCTTCAACGTCGGCACCGACACCACAGCACTGGCCTGCCGACTCGACCATGTTGGATGAATAAGGACAGGACGTCCTGAACTACGACTCAGAGCGATCCGCGCCATCGCCTGATCCAACACGACGATCGCTTGGAATCGCTTCATGGCACTACGATCGATACGGCGAAGGAGCGCAGCCGCAGCAATCCAACCGCGACGCTCCAACGCACGCGCTTCTATTTCTGGATGATAGTCCATCAGCCAACAGAGCACCGGCACGCCTCTGATCCCGGCCCAAAAGCCGGTCCAAGTCTGAATCCCCGGAGGAGTCGAGCGCACCACCACGGCATCAGGTCGCTGGAACAGAAGATGCCCCGCTACCCGCACATAAACCCAAGCCAAGTTCAGAACACGCGACAACCGCGCTCCCCCTGGTCGGTAAGTTCGCAAGTATCCTCCCACCACCCGCACGGGGCGGCCACCCAGGCGGGTTCGAAGCGCATCTCGGGCGGATGTCGTCATGAAGTCGTTTTCGGAAGCACCAAACTCGAAAACGATAGTAATGTATCCGATATCGCGATTGCGGCCCGGCATCGTTCTTATCGTGTCAATATAAACTCCCATCGGTCGATATGCGCGTCGACTGATAGTGTAGCCACATACTTGCGCCAGGCAGTCTCAGCCAACCTTGCCCGCCTCTCATGATTCGCAATCAAACGGGCGAGTTCAGCGCGGATCGTTGAGGGACGCGTATCCGGCAGGAAAGAGGCCGTATCCGAATCGAGGATACTTTCGATCTCTCCCACCCTCGTGGTCACAATGGCACAACCGGTGGCCATGGCTTCGATCAGCACGATCGGTTGAGCCTCCACCGGATATTCTGTGGGAAGAACGAAAATATGCGCATCCCTAAACAAGCGGTTCTTGTCCTCTCCCGCCGCTCCCTTGATCCAGCGAACGTTCACCGCGGACCGCTGGTTGAGAAAGTTAATCTGTTCCTCGATCCAATGGGCAGCGGCGGCCGCGGTCGGGAAGCGCCTAGAATGTTCGCCCACCGCCACCTTTCCGCACAGGACGACGTCGAGATGAATGTCCGCGGGGAGCGTCAGATCCCGAAGTGATTCAAGGAATTGAGGATAGCCTTTCGTATCATACAACGTGCTCAGATGAAGAATTTGCACACGCACTTGGCGGCTTTGCAGTTTGCCTTGCAATGCCCCCGCCGCGAGAGGCGGAACGCCACACGTATTTGGCAGAATGCACAACGACTCCCCCCGCAAGCCGAGACCGGACAGATGAGATCGTTGTCTTTCTCCCAATACCGTGACAACGCCAGCTCGTTTCAGCATCCAAACGAATACTCGTGCATTTAGCGATCTGGGGGACCATTGCATGAAAAGACTTCCGTGCAGCGATACAACCACGTTCGGTCGTCCAACGAACACCGCACCCAACAAAAGCGGCACCATATCGCGGATAAACGACGCACGCGTCTGCCCCAAATTGAGATGCAGTTTGGCTCCCCTAGACCCCACTATCGAGAGACAACGAATCCAAGCTACCAAAAGCTCGCTGCAGTAGCAAACGATCGCCTTCATCCGGCTAGATCTCCCGCTCCTGTTGACAGGCAAAGGAAGTCGGCGACATCGCCATCCTCGAGCGAGCAATCCCTGTATGACAATTTCGCTGGCAATCCGTTGACCTGAAAAACCAGCCGGATCGGCATAGCAGAAAAAAAATACGCGGCGACGTTTCTGGCTCCCGTTCACACTATCTTTGTTCTCCACGACGCTACCAAGAGCTGAGGGTTTCAAAAAAACGTCCCGCCGCAACACTCTGCTCAAACTCTGGCAATCGGGAGGCAACCCACTCTAGACTTCGACGACGATGCTCCTCGTCACAAACGAGGCGTTCCCACTTTCGAGCAATCTCTGAAATGTCAGATGGTTCGGCGCTATAGTCGTCGACCGGCACCAACTCGCCGCAAGCCGCACGCTTGGACACTAAAACAGACACGCCCGCCGCAAACGCCTCGATGATAGGTAGTCCGAAGCCCTCATCATACGACATCAGGAGCAACACTTGAGCATGCTTGAAGAGGCCCCGCATCTCAGCCTCATCGAGCCGCCGATCAATAAAGACTACTTGCGATTGAAGACCTAGCCGCGCGATAAGTTCATGGTCCTCGGGATAAGGTGACGTCTTGAGCACGAGCAAATGTTTCTTGCGCACTTCAGCCGGCAGTTGCGCGTAAGCTTGCACGAGGCCAGTGATATTTTTCTTCGGCAGATTACTGCCGACAAACAGAGAATACTCCCCACAATCTTTTAGCTCGCCTGGGCGAGCTAAGTCTGCCCGAAACGCCGCGTTGTCGACGCCATGATAACACACCGCCGTCCGGCTCTCGCTCCGATTCAAGTGGAGAGCCAACATGCGCTTCGAAAAATTGGAAACCGTCACCGTGCGGTCCGACCTCCGATTGGTCCAGCGCATGGCTAGCTTCAGAATGCGGAGATAGATCGGCGACGCAAGGAGACCGCGGTTGAGTGCGGGGGGAATATAGAATACGCAACAATCGTGAATGCTGTTGACCAATCTTATACCGTGGATCCGGGGAGGGAGAAAATAAAAGGATGAATAAAAAACCTCCACTCCGTCGGTGCGCAAAGCTTGTGGCAACGTCCTCCAGAGCCACCAAAGACGTCGCCAGCGCCCACCTTTCTTTCCCAGCACTCGAATAACCACGTTATCAGCCTCATATTTCGCGGCCCAGTGGACTTCGGGCGGACGGTTAGTATACAGCACGATCTTGGCGGGATAAGGAGACCGAGCATTCTCCCGAAGCAGCACGTCGACGAGTTGACTGTGCGGATGCAGCCATCCGTGGAGCAGGAATCGCCCATCAATACCGATTATCATTAGCTTAACCAGCTCGCCGCTTCGCTCCGTTAGCCACAGGTTTTCCCTCACGCACGCGTAGTCCCACTGATTCGAGAGGACGCATGCCGACACGGACAAACTGCATCGTCGCCTGTGGCCACAGATAAAGCACCACCGCGGGGACAACAGAGAAACCGAAAAGCATCACCACTTGGGGCAAATAACCACGAGACATCAGCACATAAAGAAACGGTATGGCCGCTCCATATACGATCAGAGCGAGCGGATCCTGCTCTCTGAGTCGAAACCATTCCCATAACCACCGGCAGACCCACCCAAGCACAAAATAAGCGACCACAATGCCGGGCCACCAAAACATTTGGTAAATTTCAGCAAAGAACATATAGGCAGCCCCGAAATAGTTGGACGGTCCATAAACCGTCATCAATGTCTCGATCAGATAGGCGTTAGTCGACTTTTCTGGAAAGAGCCGCGACGGAACTGGCATCAAGAGTGTTTGCTTAATGGGTTCTGCCCAGATCAGCGGGCGGTCTTCCGGAACATGTGTCAGCACCGCTCCAGATGTCGCGAAGATGGTCGACTCGCCAAAGCCTCCAACCAACGAGTCGCCAAATGACTGGTGTCGTCGCGAAAGGTCCAATCCGGAGCCGTAGCTCCTGGTAGCACCAATGAGCCCCATCGCCGCCACAAACAGAACCCCCAGCACAGCAAACAAGATCAAATTTGGACGTTTGCGGTGGTGCAGATGATAGATGAACACCAATCCTCCAGTGAGAAGCACCAGCCGGTAACGAAAGCCCGCAGTCGTATAGATCACCAACGTGATAAGCAGCCAGACGCTGAGGCTCGCCCAACTTCCTGCGCCACGTAAGCGCGAAAGGAACAACACAGAACAACCAGCGATGAGGAAGTTGATTGTCAGCGCGAAATAATTCGCAAAGGCACCTTGATAGACAACGCCTCCCAACGTGGGATCATCGAAAGTCGATCCTGTCGGCTGGAAACCAGCCAAGCCCGTTGTAGCAATATACGCCAGTAATCCAGCGAGATTCAAAAGGTGGCCGAGGCGGGCCAACCCGAGGTTATCAGTCCATACCAAACCCGCTCTAGGAGGCCGACGCTTTTTAGTGCGGGCCAGATGGTATCCAGCAATCCACGACAACAGCCCGACAATAGCCCCCGCCCAGGCAATCAGGTAGTAGGGGCGCATATCAACGCCTCTATCGACACCGGTGCCAAAATGACGGATGACAATCGGCCCCAAGACCGTATAATATAGGTAGATGGCCGCGATAAAACACTCCGGGGACCACATAGACATCGGGTCTCGACGAAAGTAGCATCGAACCAACAGGGACGTAACGATGAGAGTATTGGTCCCCCACGCTATCCACTCCACTAAGTTCAAGGAATCGCCCATGTAAAAAGGAGAAAATCAAATTGGAGAAGACCGCAAAAAATCGCAACGGGTTTACTCAGCGGCGCCGAAACTTGGCCCCCAGAAGAAGTGCCGCAAGCGCCGCTCGTCCTCGCCGCGACGGGAACTTCCGCACATTAACGGCTTTCTCAGCCGCTTGCCAAAGTCCCCTGGCAAACGCTTCGAGATTGAAGCGAGAAATGATCTCCCGCGATCGCCCTCCCATTCGATCTCTTCGCTCGGCACTTAGGTTCGCCATGCGGCTCAGGATTGTAGACATCTGGGAAACATCCGTTGGCGAAAACACGAAGCCATTTTCGCCGTCTACGACCAAATCGGGGGCGCATCCACAACGTTCAGATACCAGAACCGGAAGGCCGGACGCCATAGCCTCGTTCACCACAAGGCCCCATTGATCACTCAAGCTGGGCAAAATGAAAGCTCCCGCGCCTGCGTAATGTTCGGGAAGCTGCCCATATTGAGCAAAGCCGGTAAAACGAACCCGATTCAAGAGCCCCGCTGCCTCGACTTGCGCTGCCAACTCAGGACGGAGTTCACCGTCCCCGGAAAGCACCAACGGCCACGCCAAGTCCCCGGCCGCAGAGACATAGCGGGCGTAGGCGCGAAGCAGGCGTTCTAAATTCTTTTTCCGAACGAAACGCGCAACGGTCAGAAAATACGGAGACGAAGGTTCCCTTTTCTGTCCTGCTCCGGCTGCCTCGGCAAAGTAGTCGTTGTCCACCACATCCCACGCGGTAAAGAGTCGATCACGCTCCAAACCGAGACTCACAAGGTAGTCCGCCGAGCGCACACCCGCTACGATGCCCGCGCTAAACAGCCCCACGATCTCGCGTTTCAAACGCTCCTTCCACCACGCGCGGGGTTCATCATCCGCTGTGCTATCACTACACACTACCATGGCCACGCGTTTTTCTGCGGCCCAACGCATCGCATGGTGAATTTCATGATCTGCGTAGCCAACACAAACAAGCACGTCAGGCTGAAATCGCTCCAGCTGCTCAATTATCTGCGACGGTGTATCGGCGCGCGTCCGCACGTAAGCCGACGAATCATTTATCTCATCCCAGGCATAGACCTGACTATTCACTCGAAACTCGATGATGGTCAGTGTGCCGCCAGAACACGCGGCCTGAAACCGTGCATGATGATACGGCCCAATTCGCTGAACCAGCAGCGTTACCTTAGGAGAACGGAACGTCACTTCATGATTCCTGCCGTGTGCTCACAAATCTGAATCAGCATCGCGGCGAATGACAGCCCAACTCGCGTAAGTCAAAGCACCGTGTTTCGCGCGAAGATCTCGGTTTTCTCCAGATATCCATTTATCATACTTTCAACCGTGAACTTCTTTAAATATGCATCCCGCGTCGCAGGGTCACTGAACGATTGCTGTTGTTCCAATTGCTGTATGATCGCTGCCGCCAGCGCCTGTGGATTACCTGGAATGACCATTGTCCCCATCGTTCCATTGTTGAGCACTTCTCGACAGGGAGGAACGTCGGACGCCACTATTGGGATATTTGCCGCCAATGCTTCCAAAAGCGCCCCCGGCAAACCTTCCTGTGGTGTAGTGGAAAACACAAACAAATCACTCTCACCCAACAAACTCGGACCATCTGACCGCGTGCCGAGAAAGCGGACCGATTCAGCCACTCCCAGTTCGAATGCGACACGTTCCAAACGCTCGCGCAAACTGCCATTCCCCGCTAGCAACAACTCAACCTCAGGTATCGCTCTCCGAACATGGACCATCGCTCGCAGCAATGTGGCGTGATCTTTGTGCGGCTCCAACGTTGCTACCATTATTATACGCCGTTTCGTGTCGACTCTGTTGCGCCGCGCTTCATCGGCTTTAGCCGTGATGCGACTGACCGGTATACAGTTCAACACCATAGTTAATACCGTTGCGCAAACACCAGGCAGCGAGGCAAACTCGCGCTCCACATATCGCGAACAACATACCATTTTCGCCCCCGCGAGGCTTAACATAAAAGTAGTATAAGCCGTATACAGCTTCCCTCCCAAGGTAGGCGTTGGCGGATTCCCCCCGTGCGTGAGCAGGCAACGAACGCCAGCAAGGCGTGCCCCCAGCAAGACGGCGCTGCTGAATCCGTTATGCCAGCATATTACAACGTCTGGCTGACGGGTGCTGCATATACGCCTCACCCTTAGGGCCATCCATGGGAACTTGGCTTTACCTGCAGGCATTCCGGACAATGCGTGATACCATCGCGCAGCACTTCTTAGTTGTGGTTCCAGGTCAATAGGGCGATCGCGCAGGGCTAACACCTCTTGGTTTAAACCGCAAAAACCCAACCAGTGTAGCACAAGATGCGGCGTGCCCCCTCAGCGCGAGCTGATCCAATCACGTGGAGAATTTTCACCGTGGATGTATCTGACATGGTAGCCTAGTTAAGGAGTTTGTGTGACTCACAAGGCCAGTTCCGTGAGACGGCGGCCGAGATCGTTGATAGTAAAGTGCCACGGCCGGATATTAGACGAGTAGCGCCGTAACGTCTCAGGTTTCGCAACACTCTCGCGCAACGCCTTCACAATGGCATCCGCCGTTACTTCCTCCAACACCCATCCAGTTTCGCCGTGGCGCACGACCTCTCCACAAAAGCGGGAAGTAATCATCGGCAGTCCCCACCCTTGCGCCTCAAGCTGAGTCAATCCGAAGCCATCGGAATGAGTAGGAAACAAAAAGACGTCGGCCCATTGATAATGGGCTTCACACTCGGCGCGACTCACACGCGGGAAGTAGGAAATTCTAGCTTCACCAAAATGTCCGGAGAAATTCTCGATATTCGTATTTCCAACGAATCTAAACTCTACGGGCGCATAGACCAAAGCTTTTGCGGCTTCGATCACCTCAGCTATCCCCTTGCGCAAGATACATTGGCCAAGGAACAAAACCCGCAATCGACGGTTATCGTCGAGGCGCTCCGGGAACGCGCGAGCCCATCCTTTAGTCCGTTCCGGCGGAGTGTGCACCAGCGGGATCACGGCGAGCTTTTGCGGAGGGACGCCCGCTTGCACGAGCGCGTCAGCCGACCATGTGGAGTTCACGACGATACGATCTGCGAGCTGGCACTCTCTCCGCCATTTTTCGTAATAGTCAACAGCCCCCGGTCGAAACGAATCACGGTAGGCGGAATGCTTGCGGGTGAGTTCTTCCACCTTTCGGTCTTCCACGGGGCCGGGGTCGATTTGTCCCAAGATTACACGCATTCCGTTCGCTTTTGCGCGAGCCACCGCACGGTCCATTCCGTAACAATAGCAGAAAAAGACGTCGGCTGGAGCGAGGTTTCCGCGAAGGCGGCTCAACGTGATGCCCTCCCACCACACGTTCTTCTTCAACACGCGTTCCGAGCCTCGGTGCCGGAACGCGCGCGCATAAAATTCATGCAACAAAAGCGCTCCCATGCACGAACGGACGTGCGACGCCGGCAAATCGCCGTGGAAGTGGTCGCGCAGTCGTCCCGCGATACGCTTGGGCGCAAGACCGAGCCACCCCGCACGTGAGTTTACCCACAGATCAGTCCACAGGGCATTCAGCTGCCCCCGCTCGTGAAGAGCACGCGCGATGGCATAGCGCTCGCGATGTCCCGCCTGATTAACGATCCACTTCATGCTCCCTCCGATTTGGCTTTCTTCTCGGGATTGTCCGCCACCCAGAGTTGGAACGGTTCGAACGCGCCGACCTCGATGACCTTCCGCCACTCGCGGATACATCGATTCCAAGTAACGAACTGCGAGAGAGCGCGCGCAGCTTCGCGGGCCGCGAAGCGCGCTTGGTCATCGGCGAAAAGCGATGCAATCGCGTGGGCGACCTCTTCAGGTGACGCGGTCGGAGCAAATCGCAGACCCGCTTTCGGCGGCAACGTATCAAGCAATCCCTCGACCGCGAAACCGGTTACGGGAACTCCAACGCGAAGAAACTCGAGCGTCGATATCCCCAAGGGTTCCCGTTTCGAGAAGAGACAGCCCAAATCACAATCGGCGAGGAATCGGAGCAGGCGGCCCTCATCCCGCTGTTTGTCGATAAAACCGACATACTCCAGTCCCTCGACCCGCTTGAGCTCCGGCGGGCAATGTCCTACTGCGCGGACAACAACCCGCCAATTCATGCGGGCCAACACGTTTCTCACCGCGAGCAGAAACGGCAGTCCCTTTCGCTGCCAATCCTTGCCGACAAATCCCAGCACAAGCGGACGCTCGCGCCCGGGTTTTCGGTCGTCGTAGGTGAACTGCCAGTTGTGAGGAAGCGTAATGTTCGCGCCCGGAAGAATCGTGAACACTTTTTCGCGCGGCACGCCGCACTCACGGATCACCGATTCCGCCGCCCACCGCGCCATCGTAACGATCCGTGCCGCTCGATGAAAATTATCGCGCTCCTTGTGAAGGGCCTCTGCGCGCTTCGGCGGCGACAGCCGAACGGTTGCCCCCACTCCCGCTGAGAGACTAGCAACGGTCGCATCAATGTAATACGAAACCGAGCCACCCGCGGCCACGATCGTCGCAGCGCGAGGAAAGTGCTGACTGAAACTGATGACCTGACTCGCATGCAGTGCCGCCGGGACGCTCCGTTCGGCAGATGATAAGAAGGCGTCACTATATTGATATCCACCAAGGCCAGCCCCACTCAACCATTGGAACAAGTTCCAACGCCGCCGCGCTCCGACGAAACGGGACAAATCCAAACGCCACGGCTCCATCACCCACCCATCCGCAGTTGCCGCATCAAGAAAGTAAGATGGCGTTCCGCTCCAGCATTCGCGACGCGTTACGTCGCCCACAGCGCCGAGCGACCATCCCGAGACAAGACGCGTTTGCTTTGTGCTCACGTTGGCTGGCCTTCCTTGGCCCACGCCAAGTAGCGACGCGCGATAACATCGGACGCAAAACACCTCCGAGCGCGGCTTGCGGCACTCGAACCGAGAGCGGCGCGGCGCGCCTGATCCGCTATAAGATCACACACACTATTGGCCAACGCCGGCGCGTCGCCGGCAGGAAAATAGGCTGCAGCTTCTCCACATACTTCGCGCATTACCGGCAGGTCACTGGCAATAACAGGCAAGCCGGCCATCAGCGCTTCGGCTACAGCGCTCCCCATCCCCTCTGCTGATGTGGTGCTATATACAAACACGTCCCAGTGCCCGAGCAACCGAGGCACGTCGTGCACACTCCCTAGAAATCTGATGGCCGACGTCAGCCCGAGCTCTTCCACCAACACCGCAAGTTTCTGTTTAAGAACCCCATCGCCCGCGAGCTCCAGAATAGTTCGCGGAAATCGCGCGAGAATCAATGGCATAGCACGAATCACCGTAGCGTGGTCCTTGATTGGATCAAGCCGCGCCACCATACCGATCCGAATTACAGAATCGCTAGCAAGAAATCCATAGATACGTCTGGGCTCTATAGCATCAATTGGATTGAAAAGAACCTCAATCGGCAAACCTCGAAAAAAGGGCGCTGCATTAAAACTAGATGCGACCGCCTGCGAGCAGGCCACCAGCTTGGTCCCCTTCCGCGAGCAATCAAGAAGCTCGTAGACTCTATCACGCCACCGCCCCCACTTCCCTGCACCATAGGGATTGCCTAAATAAACAGTCAGCACCGGAACGCGTCGGTAAAGCGCACGTCGTATCCAAAACAGCCGTGAGTTGCTCCAGTAGAGGACTGTGCCCTGAAATGCTTCTGCTAGCCCCAATGCTCGCAGCCGGCGCGCGAAAGCAAAAGGATTTAGCCGAAGCAGATCGAGATGATCTACTGTGGCTCCCGCGGCGCGCCAACGGTCGGACATTGGTCCTTCCTTCCCCAACACCAGCACGCGATGCTGAAAATCTGGTAACGCAGAAATTACCCGCAGGCAGTTTATCTCGCACCCACCGATCTTTGCCAATGCGACAATATGAGTTACGTCCACCACTTAGTTCTATCTATTCCCGATTTTGAACTTTATTGCGTTCGAGGTGACCACGACCATCGCCAATCCGGCATATGAACGCGCAGCCATTCAGAGTTGATAGTCGATGCGCAACTGCGATCAGCGTGATTTTTCCATGCAGTTGTTCGATCGCGCGCATCACCTCCGATTCAGTTTCGTGATCCAGCGCACTTGTGGCTTCGTCCAGCACGAGCACTTGCGGCCTGTGATACAAAGCACGCGCCAATCCGATGCGTTGGCGTTGTCCGCCGGAAAGTCTCACTCCACGTTCACCGACTTCCGTTTTCCATTTCTGAGGTAACTCCGTCTCAATAAATTCTCGAATCTGCGCGGCACCTGCTGCTTCCATCATCGCCTCACGATCGATTTCCTCCACCGGGATACCGAACGCGATGTTCTCCTCAATTGAGCCGTCCAGAAGAAATATTTCCTGCGGCACATAACCGATCAGCTTGCGCCAAGCAGGAAGATCGGCGATCGTAATTTCTCGTCCATCTACAAGCAATCTGCCTTTCTGGGGAGAATGCAGACCGAGAATTATATCAACTAGGGTTGACTTGCCGGATCCGGTCGTCCCAACGATCCCCACGCTGCTGTTTTTGGGAATCTCGAGCGTAAAGCTGTCCAACACCGGGCGCGGCGCATTGGGATATGAAAATGAAATCGATTCGAGTGTAATAGTCTTCGCAAAGTCAATATGCTGTCGAGGGGCTCGCGGACTACCAGCTGTTGAGGAGCGAAAAACCTCCTGCGCCTGCTCAAGTTCGATCTCCACTTCTCGTGCCGTATATCCCATCGAAACCACTTGTGTGAATTGCGTATAGAACGTTTGGATCGATGGCAGCATGCGGTAGGCCGCCAGAGCAAGCACTGATAGGCGTGGTAGGATCGCATTCAGATCACGCCCGTGTGCAGCTGACCACAATACAATGCCAACCAAGCTACCGAAAACGACAGGTTCCACCAAGTATCGAGGCGTGTTCCCATAGAGGGGCACACGTGGAAGCAGCCGCGCTTGGGCTGATGAAGAGCGCCCAAACCGTTTTTGGAAGTAGTCCGCCTTTCCGTGCACCAAAATCGGCTTGATTCCGCCGAGAAGCTGTTGTGCCCCCGACATCATATCTCGATTGGCCGTCTTCAATGCTTGCCCCAATGCATAGGAGCGACGTCGCAACGCAAAGAAAACGATCACATAGAAGGCGCCAAAGATGGCTCCGGCGGCAGCCGCCGCGCCGGGTTGCACGAAGAACACCGTGCCGAGTAAAAAAAAGATCGTGACTAAACGGGAAGCAGCTTCGAGAAGCGGTAAACAAACTGTGGCTACAAACTGCTGAACATCACCAGTGATCTTCTGGAGGAGGTGGCCAGTATTCCTCTCGAGAAAGTATCCATAAGGACGGTTGCAGAACGCTTCCATGAGCTGAGTGCGCAGAGAGTGCCCTAAAGCATGGGCATACCGCATTCGAAGCACCTCACTTGTTATAGAAATACCGTTAGCGACTAGCAATGCAGTGATCGAAACCACCCCAGCCCAAATCAACAACGTTGGATGATCCATGGGAGGTAGGTAAGAGAGGATCCACCGACCATATTCGCTGTTTGCAACTCTGTCAGGATCAGCCGCGAGTGCAAAAAAAGGAAAAACCGACGTGACTCCAGCCACCTGTGCGAGGCCATTTGCAAAAATAACGACCGTCACCGCGAACATCTTTCCGCGACCGAAGGGGGCCGCGAGACGATAGCATCGCCGCAAGAGTTCCACGGTGTTCGAGTTGTTGCTCATCGACTATGCGGAGAATTCCGCCGCCTCACCAAAGCCTTCGCATCGGCCCTCGCGACTTTCCCTGTTTCGACCGAGCTTCGCCCCGTCACTTCCTTGGCGGAAGTAACCATCTTCTGGATACAGGTCGTGTGTCATCGCGATACGCGCAGACCGCGCGTGCGAAGCTCACGTGAGCTTCAAAAAGGTCTTGGCGACCGGCAGCAGAGCCCTCGCCTTCCGGTGCCAGTCCTGCACCGACTGCAAACGGCTGCGCAGCACCCCGGCTGCGTCTTCATTATTGGTCGGAATTGCCTCGCGCAGGGCCGCGAGCCGGTCGCCTCCTTCGTCGAGCTGTTTCCGCAGTCTGCTTTCAAGAAAACGCTCCACGAGGCGTCGGAGTTCGAGATCGGGGGTGAATCGCTCCGCGCGTTCACTGGGCGCGGA
>Ga0182792_1001260_pt1 | contig 21029 bp, 14 predicted proteins | sample Passage237B_FD_130497 | JGI IMG/M metagenome (GOLD analysis project Ga0182792, IMG submission 130497) | Cellulose adapted compost microbial communities from Newby Island Compost Facility, Milpitas, CA, USA - Passage2 37B (version 2) (version 2) ...
AGAGTGGTTTTTATTTGATAATGCACAACGGGTTGAATGAAGAATATTTTATATATTTATCTCTATAAACCAGATAAATACGCTGTCAAAAATTAAACTATATAAGGGTGTCGTGCACAGATTACCATAACGAGAAGTTATTGTTGGAGAAAATTGCCAATGGGGACCCTGTTGCTTTTAAGCATTTTTTTGATCTGTATAAAGAGAGAATATATATTTTTGTAAAACAGATCATCCATTCTCAGGATGATACAGAAGAGATCGTACAGGACACCTTTTTAAAGCTATGGCAAGCGGCTCCCAACTTACTGCATATCGATAAGCCCGGACAATATGTCTATACTATTGCCCGAAACAAAACATTGAACTATATTCGGAAGATCTCGAGGGATAAAAAACTGATTCAGCAGGTCTGGCAATATCAGGCTGATTATGATAACCATCTGTTGGAAACCTTGCAGTATAGGGATATGAATCAATTGGTCAAGGGAGCTTTAAACCGGCTGTCCACACAGAAGCGACTCATTTACAATATGAGTAGGGAAGAAGGCTTGTCCCATGCCGAGATCGCCGATAAAACCGGGCTTTCCCAGAGCCGGGTAAAAAATATACTTGTCGAAGTCCTGCAACATTTACGTGAATGCTTGCAGAAACATTCGATCAGTATATCTCTTCTCTTTTGGCTGCAATGCGGCTATTTATTTTTTTCATAATTTTTTTGAAAATAATCCGGTCCTTCTTAATGAGCTGGGGTGTCTTAAGTATAGATCAGAATGAGGGAGGTTCCGGTCGTAAATTTTTACTATGTCTGTTAACAGAGAAAGATTAAGGTTTTTGTTGGCCAGGAACATTGCAAAACAATGTACGAAGGCCCAATTGGATGAATTGTATGATCTGATCGCGAGGGTGGACGATGAACAATTGGCTGGGATATTGGATGAAATTTACAAAGAAACCGAATCTGATTCCGTAGAGGATTCGGTAGATTGGGATAAGATGCTGACGCATGTTCTGAATCATCCGCAGTCCAGACGTCTACAAAGAAGAGATAATTTGTTTACGGTCAAGCGTTTGGCAATCGCGGCATCGGTGCTTGTGTTTTTGGCTTGGAGCTTTTTTTACTTACTCAATGGACTGTACAAAAATACAGAGGATAGTATCGTAGCTAGTGAAATAGATGTACAGGCACCTACAGGTAACCGGTCGTACATAACCTTGGAGAATGGGACTGTCATCGTATTGGACAGTTTAGGACAAGGGGGATTGGCCCAGGATGGAAATATGCGGATCGTCAGATCAGGGCCAGGGCAGATAAGTTATCTACCTATAGGAGAGGACGAGACATTGCGATATAATACGATCACTAATCCAAGAGGGAGTAGGGTGGTCGATGTGACATTGAGCGATGGTAGCCGTGTCTGGTTGAATGCAGGCTCATCTTTAAGGTTTCCGGTGGCCTTTATTGGAAAGGAAAGAAATGTAGAAATGACAGGCGAAGGCTACTTTGAAGTGGCCCATGATAACAAGAGGACCTTTCATGTGAAAAAAGGGGATATGGTCGTGGAAGTGTTAGGAACCAAGTTTAATGTCAATGCCTATGAGGATGAACCGGATATAAAAGTGACTTTATTGGAAGGGTCGGTGTCTGTCTCCAACGATAATGAAAACAGATTGCTGCGACCGGCACAACAGGCTAGAATCCTAGGTGACAAGATAGAGATAAACAAAAATGTCCATATCGAATCTGTGCTGGCTTGGAAAGAGGGTTTGTTCTTCTTTTCTGGGGCTACACTACAAGAAGTAATGTCGCATATTGCACGATGGTATGATCTGGATGTAATGTATGAAGGAAAGATGACAGGAAAACGATTTGGGGGTAAAATATTTAAAGACGCGAGTCTCTCGGAAGTCATGAAAATACTAGAGGCAAGTGGTGTACATTATGAACTTAAAAACCAAAAAACAATTGTGATAAAAGAAAAGTAAGTATGAAAAATAAACAAGATTACGAGTAACATTTTAGAATGAAAGACCGGATAGTATTGGAGGTACTACCCGGTAAGAATTTCAGTTATAACAAACATAATAGTCTCTGCAAGACTGTTTATCGCTAACCAAAACTTTACAAAGGTATGCATTCGATTGCTATTTTAAAAATTGCAGCGAAGGTGCGTTTTTTGCCTACGCTGTATCCCCATCTGCTACGGATTATGAAACTAAATGTAGTCATACTCTTATTTTCTTGTCTGACCGTTAGTGCCAATGGATTGGCTCAAAAGGTCACGATAGAAGGAAGGTATCTTTCTATAGAGAAAGTCATTCATTCTATAGAAAAGCAGACCGGATATGTGTTTTTCTATGATTATTCTATGTTGGATAAGGCCAAACCCGTCTCGGTCCATATACAGGGGGCTTCTCTGGATGTGGCGTTGAAAGAATGTTTTAAAGATCAGCCTTTTACCTATGAACGGATCGGCAAGACTATCGTCGTGAAATTGAAAGGTAGCCTTGCCCCCGAAACTAAGGAAAAAGAAAACCTGATGCTGAGAGAAGCATCCGAACAGGAGGGGATCGAAGTAAAGGGAATCATATCCGATATAGAAGGAAATAAACCGTTGTACGGAGCAACTGTATCGGTGAAAAACAGTACTATAACAGTGATTGCCGATAAGAACGGTAAGTTTACCTTAAAAAACGTAGATAGGAATGCTACCTTGCTCGTGTCATTCATTGGCTACGAAATAAAAGAGGTGCCCGTCAATAATCAGACTAATATACAGATACAACTGAAGCTTGCCGAAGAAGAATTAGAAGAACTGGTCATCGGGTATGGTACGGTAGCCAAAAAGGATCTGACAGGATCTGTAGGAATAGTGAATGTAGATGATATTAAGAAAGCTCCTGTAGCATCGTTTGACCAAGCCCTTGCGGGGCGGATCGCCGGTGTGCAGGTATCTTCAAACGATGGACAGCCCGGTGAGGGTATGAACATTGTCATCCGTGGCGGAAACTCATTGACCCAAGATAATTCGCCACTTTACGTGATCGATGGTTTTCCTATAGAGGATCCTTTCAATGAGGCTATAAACATGAATGATATTGCATCTATCAATGTGCTCAAAGATGCATCTTCTACCGCTATCTATGGATCAAGAGGGGCGAATGGGGTAGTGATCATCGAGACCAAGCAGGGGAAGGCGGGTAAGGCAACGGTTAGTTATGATGGTTTTGTGGGTCTTTTGCATGTCAATAATCGCATGGAAATGATGGATCCCTATGAGTTTGTAAAATATCAACTGGAGTTTTCGCCGGAATCCATGACCACATTTTACTTGACAAACCCAGGCCGTGAGCTAGAGGACTACCGTGGGGTAAAGGGTATCGATTGGCAGGACTTATTGCTTCGGGTTGCATCTACTCAAAGTCATAGCCTTTCTTTGAGCGGAGGCTCTGCCCAAACGCGTTTTTCGGTGTCCGGATCCATATTTGATCAGGAGGGCGTGATTCGTAACTCCGGCTACCAACGGTATCAGGCAAGAACTTCCTTGAACCATACGTTCAATAAAAAGGTAAAGATTGGAACTAACCTAAATTATAGTAGAGATTTGAATTATGGACGGATGGCTTCTAGCATCGAAGGAAACAATCAATCGTCATCAGCCTTGATGTATCAGACATGGGGGTACAGGCCGGTTACTGTTGCCGGGGATGATGCCGATCTTATCGATGAACCGTTTGACGAAGAGACAGGAGATCCGTACCGGATCAATCCGGTACTATCTGTCGACAATGAAATCCGAAAGAGGCATCGTTCAAACGTAATTGCCAAAGGTTTTATTGATTATGAGATTATCAAGGGGCTGACACTGAATATTCGCGGCGGGATCAATTACCGTATGATAAAGGATGAGGCCTTTTATAACTCTAGAACCGGTAGAGGGTATCCAAGTCCCAATAACCTACGCGGTATAAACGGCAGCTTGGATCAGCAGGAAATGTTGGATTGGGTTAACGAAAATACGTTGAAATATAAGACCCGGTTCGGTAGGTATCACTCATTTGACGCATTGGTAGGTTTTACTTTGCAGGAGCGAAATAGTTCACGGTTTGGTTATGATGCTGTACAGGTACCCAATGAAGAACTAGGTCTGAGCGGGATGGATGATGGTACTGCAGGCGCCATACGTTCGAACATCGGAGGCAATAGTCTGGTTTCATATTTGAATAGGATCAATTACAATTATCGGTCAAAATACCTGGTTACGGCAACGTTTCGGGCGGATGGTTCTTCTAAATTTTCCCGGGCCAATCGTTGGGGATATTTCCCGTCGGGAGCCGTGGCATGGAGATTTTCACGTGAAGATTTCATGAAAGATGTACCGTTTATATCAGAAGGAAAATTGAGAGCAAGCTATGGTATGACCGGAAACAACAGGATCGGTGATTTTGATCGGTTTCCGGGGCTGGCCATGCCGTACTCGGCTTATTATTCCAATCAAAATTCCACTCCTTTGGTTGGGATTATCGTGAATAGTTTTGGCAATCAGGACCTTAAATGGGAAAGTACGGAGCAGATTGATTTTGGTCTGGATCTGGGTTTAATGAAAAATCGTATCAATCTCGAAGTGGATGTATATCGTAAAAATACAAATGACCTGTTGTTGAGAGCCAATGTCCCGAGAAGTTCCGGTTTTCAGTATATCTATAAAAATATCGGAAGAGTCCGTAACGAAGGGATTGAGTTTACGTTGAATACGGTTAACGTGAAAACAAAGAAATTTAGTTGGGAAAGTAATTTTAATATCGCTTTCAATCGAAATAGTGTGCTGGCATTAGCCGAAGGGGAAGAGCACATTTTGTCCAGGGTAAGTTGGAGTGGAGACTATAACAACTCGTTTTTGTATCTGACAGAGATTGGAGGGGCGGCAGCTGTTTTCTACGGTTACGAGTGGGACGGTGTATACCGGTATGAAGATTTCGAAGATGGGCAGTTAAAACCCGATATTCCTACCAATGGAAATGATCGGGATATCATCCAGCCGGGGGATATCAGATATAAAGATATGAACGGTGACGGCACAGTGAACGAGGAAGACATGGTTTCGATTGGGCGTACACTGCCTGTCCACATCGGTGGATTTAACAACAATTTTCATTACAAAGGTTTTAGCCTAAATGTGTTTTTTCAATGGTCATACGGTAACAACATATTCAATGCTAATCGCTTGCTCTTGGAGGGTAATTCAGTCCATAGACAACAACTCAACCAATTTAAGTCATATATAGATCGGTGGAGCCCTGAAAATCCGGATAGTGATATGTTTCGCACAAGGGGAGGAGGTCCGAGGGGCCGATATTCTTCGAGGACAGTGGAGGATGGATCATTCTTACGGCTCAAAACGGTATCGCTTGCTTATTCTATGCCGAAAAGGGTGGTCGATGTATTGAAGGTCAATATGCTCGATGTGTATATGTCTGCCCAGAATCTGTTTACCTGGACAAATTATTCGGGAATGGATCCGGAAGTTTCGGTACGTAATTCACCCCTTACTCCCGGATTTGACTACTCTGCCTATCCGCGAGCGAGGACGGTTACCGTCGGTCTGAGGACAAATTTTTAACGGCATGTAATTCATTATTTATACACTTCAAAAGAACACCAAAATGAAAAAGATATTAATATTAGTAGCCACATTGTTAAGTATGGTTTCATGCCAGGGTTTTTTGGAGAAAAGACCCGAAGACTTTTTGAGTCCAGCAAATTACTATGAGACCGAGACTCATTTGAATACGGCACTGAATGGCGTCTATTCTACACTTACCAAAGGAGGCTTGTACGCCAACCATATGCTAGGGCGTATGGGACTTGATGCAGATGAAGGATACAATCTGTACAACTCAGATCTCAATACGGTTTCTGACTATAATGTAGTGACGACAGATAGCAAGATCCTCGCTTACTGGGTAGCCCTATACGAAGGGATCAATAATGCCAATGTCTTATTGGCCAATATTGATAGACCGATTATGGATGAAAATAAGAGAGAACAGATCAGAGGAGAGACTCTGTTTCTGAGAGCATATTATTATTTGATGTTAGTCAGTCGGTTTGGTGATGTGCCTTTGATCTTGAACCCCGCACCTTCTGCATCCCCCGAACACGTGCAGATTCCAAGAACCCCAGCCCATGAGGTGTATGAACAGATATTGCAAGATATGGAAGCATCTTCTCATTTGGTACCGGATATCGTCGAAATCGGACATGGTGGCAGGGTAAGTAAATCGGCTGTGTGGGGTATCATGGCGAGAGTATGTCTATATATGGCCGGTGAGCCCATTAACGATGTGACGAAATATGAACAAGCGAGAAATTGGGCTGAAAAAGTCATTACCTCAGGATACCATAAGCTGAATGCTTCGTTTTCACAGGTTTTTATAAATTATGCACAGGATCTGTACGATATTCAGGAAAGTATATGGGAGGTAGAGTTTTGGGGAAATGGTTCAGGCTTATATCCATCAAATGCAGGTATGGTGGGCCGGAATAACGGGATCGGCAATACACAGGATGAAAGTATAGGATACGCAGTAGGTGTACTCAGGGGTACGCGTTGGTTGTTTGAATTGTATGGTTCAGGGGATACCAGAAGGGATTGGACAATGGCACCGTTTAGATATGTGGGCAATCCGGGCGTTCAGACAAATTGGGCATCGAGTGCGATCTATAATCGTTATTGCGGGAAATGGCGGAGGATACATGAGCTTGTGTCACCCCGATTGGCAGCCCGTACACCACAGAATTACCCCCTATTGAGGTATTCGGATGTATTGCTGATGTACGCAGAAGCAGATAATTATGTAAACAATGGCCCATCTGCATTGGCATACGAATACATCAACCAGGTTCGCAGGAGAGGGTATGGGAAACCTATTGACAGCTCTGATCCAGACTTTGACACGAGCGTGGATCTGGCAGACTTGGATCAGGACGGGTTTTTGAAGGAACTGCAGAATGAACGTTCGCGGGAATTGGCTTTTGAATGTTTACGCAAAAGCGACTTGGTGCGATGGGGAATTTTTATTAAGCGTATGAAGGAAGTCATGGACGATGCAATGAATACCGCAAGCACGACTCAGGCGAAGACATACTATACGAATGCTTCAGAAAGGGACGTGATCTGGCCCATTCCTTCGTATGAATTGGGAATCAATAAAAAACTTGTCCCTACTCCGGGATGGTAGAGGATTGTCGTATCGTCATGTTGGAAGATCAAATAATGGAATAAATAAAAAAAGGAATGGATAATAAGTCTTATATAACAAGGAGGAAGCTATTGACAACACTCGGTGCCGCCGGTACCGTACTTGCCTCGCAGGAACTATTCATCAGCCCTGTCGCGGCGGCTACCCCTAGTGAATCCGGTGTGATACCCACGTTGGAGGGAGGAGCCGATGGACGGTCCCTTAAGCAAAGTGTGAATATACAATCCTTTGGGGCAAAGTGTGATGGTGTGACCGATGATACCGAAGCGGTAAGGGCAGCTATAGCTTTTGCAGAGAAAAACCTGTTGTCAGTCTATATCCCGGGAGTTGCTGTTATTTCCGGTGAAATTGAAATAAAAAAACCGATTATGGTTTTCGGTAACGGAGCAGGGGGTGGATACGGTGCAGATGCACTTATAAAATATAGACAGGTTTCCGGTTTTTTGGTTAAGGGAGTAGGCGAAAAGAGAATCAGAACGAGACGTCTACACCGGTCATCGGACAGTGATCCTGAGGATGAGCCATTGTCCGTAGCTCTGAATGTACAAAGTGAAAATGTAACTTTTAGGGATTTCTCAGTATTCCTTGATTTTGACAGGCAGGAAAGCAGCCCGGATCACTACGGAGCCGAATGGGATTGTGGAATTTTTGTAGGATGTCGGTCACATTTCGTGCAGCAAAATATTCATGTATTGGGATATTGGCGTGTTGCTTCCTGGTATTATGACGTGACTTATGGATCGGGACTTCGACGGTTTACTGATCTGGATGGCAAGGCATATGATAATAGAATAAGTATCAGTGGTGCTGATGGTTGTACGATGATTAAATGTTTCTGTATGGGAGGAAAGTGGGGAGTATTTGTGGGGGGAGCTCTGCCGAAGGCAGGAGAAGAAAAATACGGGACACCTTACTACGATACGTTCCTGAAGAGAACAAAATCTGATAACAGAGGAGGTTTTGGATTTTCGGATTTTACGACTGTGGCGTGCTCATTTTATGGAACAGAGCACCATTCCAGATACCGAAGAGACAAGGCCACAGGAGATTATCTAACCGATACTGCGGGTGGGGTAATGTTTGTCGATGGCATTGCGGGAAACCGAAGTGGTGTCTTGCAGGGGCATAGACATCTGAGTACACGGTTTGCTTCATGGGAACCCTTCACGGTAAAACTCGATCGGGTGCAAAGGGTTCAGTTTATAGGTTGTCATTTTGAAAATAGAAGTGGCAACAAGGTGTTCAATCAAGACAAAACGATGGTGAATATCCAGCAGGAAACTTACGGTCTGATCACCGCGACCGATAGGACAAAGAATCTAATGCTGATCGGTGCTGGTGGACGGATAGACAAGCGGTATATTCCTGAAAAATTATCCTTTCACAATCTCTTCTCTTCGAGTTCACCCAAAATCTCTGAAACGACAGATGTCTTGGTTGCAGATGGATTTAGGTCGTTGTCGGGAGAACTTGACCTACGATCGGATACTGATCAGGATGCCGTGTTGATTAGAAAAGGAAAAGAGATCAATGTATCTTTTAAAGGTGATGCTGCCATATTTGGCGGTCATATTTTACCTGCTCGTGATAATCAGTTGTCCCTTGGTTCTTCTACTGCTCGGTTTGAGGATATATATGCTACTAACGGGCCTGTTGTATCTTCTGATCGCCATGCCAAACAGCAGATAGAGCCGATACCGGAAGATGTGCTGAATGCTTGGTCTGAAGTTAATTTTTTACGGTTCAAAATGAATGATGCTGTTGAAAAAAAGAGAGGTAAAGCACGCTGGCATATTGGTGTGATTGCTCAGGAAATTGAAAGTGCATTTAAGCGTCACGGATTGAATGCCTTTGAATATGGACTCCTTTGCTATGACGGGAAAAAAGATACAGATAATGTAGGGGAATATAAAAATGTTGATGCCTCCGAAAGTGGTCTTTATAGTATCAGGCCTGATGAATGTTTGATGTTGGAAATGGCATTGATGAGAAGGGAAATCCAGAAACTGAAACAAAAATAAAACTATGTAATGCAGATGAAAGATCTTCCACTGCTTGATATATTGATTATTCTTTTTTACCTCCTGACCATGGTGTTGGTTGGGGTATGGCTCTCTCGGAAAAATAAAAATGCCGAGCAATTTACCAAAGCTTCCGGAATGATTCCGGGTTGGGCCGTCGGAATTTCTCTATATGCCACATTTCTGAGTAGCAATACATTTTTGGGTGTTCCGGGCAAAGCCTTTGGGGGGAATTGGAATGCCTTTGTTTTTAGCCTTTCTATGCCTATTGCCGCATGGATTGCTGCTCGTTATTTCGTTCCGTTTTACCGTGAATTCGGGAGCGTTTCTGCTTATACTAATCTGGAAAAACGCTTTGGCTTATGGGCCAGAACTTATTCTGTCGTGTGCTTCTTGTTGATGCAGATCGCAAGAATGGGATCCATTTTTTTTGGAATCGCGTTGAGTATTCAGGCTCTGACGGGATATGATATGATAACAATCATGATCGTTGCGGGAATCAGTGTGTTGATCTATACAGTTTTAGGCGGTATAGAGGCCGTGATCTGGACCGAAGTTGTACAGGGTATAATCCAAACGTTTGGCGGTCTTTTGATTTTATACCTGATTATCATCAATGTGGATGGAGGAGTCTCTTCGATTGTTGATATTGGTATTAGGGACAATAAATTCAGTTTGGGCAGTTTCCATATAGATTTGACGGCTTCATCATTTTGGGTTGTTTTACTTTATGGCCTATTTATGAATCTCAAAGCATTTGGTTTTGACCAAAATTATGTACAACGGTATCATACCGCTACTTCGGCAAAGGAGGCAGCCCGATCTGTCTGGCTTTGTGTCAAAATATATATTCCTACTTCGCTATTGTTTTTCATTATCGGTACAGGATTGTATGCCTATTATGCCCAAAACCCTGAACTTACAGAAACAATACGGCAACAGGCAGCTCTGGAACAGTTGCCGATGGGAATTGCGAAACATGAGGTAGATAAGCTGGCAGCTACCTTACAGATCAGTGATTATGGCGATAAGGTGCTGCCCCACTTTATGGTGACGATGATTCCTACCGGTCTGGCTGGTCTGGTGATATCTGCCATTTTAGCGACCGCCATGAGTACGATCAGTTCAGGGATGAATGCCTCTGCGACAGTCTTTATGGAGGATGTTTACAAAAGACATATCAATCCCAATATAGGCGGACGTTGGAAACTACGTCTACTTTTCATCGGGACTGCCTTTTTCGGATTGTTGGGCATGTTTGCAGGAATAGCGATGATAGGTGTACAAAGTATATTGGATGTTTGGTGGGAACTGTCGGGGATATTTGCCGGAGGTATGTTTGGATTATTCCTATTGAATATCCTAAGCAAAAAAACAGGGGGAAGAGAAGCTTTTTTTGCTGTTTTATTTGGAGTGTTAACTATCCTATGGATGACTTTTTCCTACCTCATACCTGACAGCTACTCTTTTTTGAGAAATGCGTTGCACGCCAATATGGTGATCGTGGTGGGGACATTGGTCATATTCCTTAGCGGTATAATAATGACAAAACTAAAATCACGACTTAAAAAGTAATTAATTATAATGATAAAGAAATATATGCAGCTCATGCTGCCAATAACAATCGGCTTTGTGATATGTAGCTGTACATTGAATAGTTCAAGAAGTAATCCGAAAGACAACATGTTATCGAATAAAGATAAACATGTGAAAGTGTTTTATAAAAAAGAAAAGTTTGCCGGATGGCCAGCCAACTGGGGAATGTGGAATTGGGGAGACGAAATATTGATAGGCTTTGCTATGGCAGACCATAAAGATCGCAAAGGGCATACCTTTGATCAGAAGACAGCGGTAAGTATGTTTTCAAGAAGCAGAGACGGAGGGCTGACATGGGAGCTTGAAGATGCATATAGCCAAGGGATTACAGAAGCTACATTTGAACATAATGTAGGCGAAAAATCTATTGAAGCGACTATATTGAAAGAGCCAATTGATTTTTTGCATGCGGATTTTGCATTGACATTTCGTATGCATAACCTGAAGGATGGCCCGACATCCTTTTACTATACCTATGATCGCGGGAAGTCGTGGAAAGGAGCGTATGAGTTACATGTGGATTTTCCTGACCGTCGACCGTCCGGTATCGTCTCAAGAACAGATTATCTGATTGATGCAAAACATGAAATGACGGCCTTTTTGACTGTAGGATTTAGAGAAGGTAAGACCAACTGGCGGGAAGTGGCCTGCGTCCGCACAACAGATGGTGGCATTACTTGGCAGTTTTTGGCGTGGATAAGTCAACGTGAGGTCAATTCCATTATGCCCTCATCCGTAAGATTGGGCTCGGATAAAATCCTGTCTATAATCAGGTGTACGAAGCCGGCAGAAATGGTCGCATTCGTATCAACAGACAATGGGTTGTCTTGGTCCAAACTGAAAAATCCGGTAAAGGTAGATAATACTGGACATCCGCCGACACTATTGAAACTCAAAGACGGACGTTTATCTCTGATTTATGGAATCAGACAATCCGAAACTGCTTCTGATGGTATAGGGATGTATGTAGTATATAGTGATGATGAAGGTCAAACATGGACCCAACCCCGGCAGATCCGCGGGAGAGATGGGGCGATCTGGGATATTGGATACCCGAGATCAGTCGAATTGCCGGATGGAAAAATCTTAGCAGCCTATTATTATAACAACGCGGATCTTGGTGATCAATACAGATACATTGCAGCAACAATATTTGACCCCAAATGAATTATTCTAAAGAAATAGATATGAAATCTGACAATAGCAATGACAAACGGTATGATGTAATTGTTTGTGGAGGTGGGCCTTCGGGAGTAGCAGCAGCTTTGTCGGCAAGCAGACAGGGACTTAAAACATTATTGGTAGAGCGCTATGGGTTTTGTGGGGGAATGTCTACTGCAGCATTGGTAAACCCTTGGTGTGGACATGAGTTTACAGATCCCCAAACCGGAAGACACGGCTCTATTATCGGAGGAATTTTTAAGGAAGTAGTACAGTGGCTAAATGATAGAGGCGGGTACGGCTCCTATTTGTCCCCTGCGGCATTTGACGATGAATTGCTGAAGCATGCCTATGATATGATCTTGTTGGCATCGGATGTAGATATTCTTTATCACAGTTATCTCAAATTGGCTCATGTAGAACACGGAAGAGTGAAAGCTATAGAACTGTTTTCCAAGGGGGGGACAGCTGTCTACACCGCAGAGTATTTTATAGACTGTTCGGGCGATGGTGATCTGGCAGCCATGGCAGGGGTGCCTTTTGAAGTAGGTCGGCGTAAAGATGGACTTACACAGGCGATGACTGTAAGTTTTCGTTTGGCAAATGTGAATAAAGACGAGATGCTGGCCACCAGAAACATCAGAAAAGCCAGAGCATTGGTAGAACCATATTTTCAGGCTGCTTTACGGAGCAGGGAATTGCATTACCCTTACAGGCCATTTATCCACTTTTACGACTATCCACGTCCGGGTATTTTGCATTTTAATATGACAAGAATAAACCGTGTGTCCGGTTTATCAGTTGAGGATTTAACAAAAGCAGAAATAGAAGGTAGACGTCAAGCATTTCTAATCAGCAATTGGTTGATAAAGAATGTTCCTTATTTTAAAGATGCATTTTTAGAGAAAGTAGCCTGTCAGGTTGGTGTGAGGGAAACCCGTCATATTATCGGTAAATATCGCGTAGAACAAGGGGATATTACGACGGCTAAAAAATTTCATGATGGCATAGCCCGTTCCCGGTATTTTATAGATATTCATAATCCTACCGGAGCACATGATGTACAGCAAAAACACGGAACCCAGGGGGCTTTAAATAAATCTTTTGGACCGCCGGATGGTGATTATTACGAAATCCCTTACCGTAGCCTGATCGCAGATGGGTTTCCTAACCTGATTGTCGCTTGTAGAGCCTTGTCTGCATCCCATGAGGCATCTGCTGCTATTCGGGTCATGGCTACTATGCATGGGATCGGAGAAGCGGCTGGAATAGCAGTAAATATTGCAAAAGAACAAGATGCGGCAGTGAATGAAGTAGATGGTAGACTTATAAAATCCAGGATTGATTATATGAATGAGGGAGCAGATTTTGATGAATTATGGAACGCTGAATGCGGGTTTCCCTGGACAGACTCAGCAGTACATTGATCGTATAGCAAAAGGGGTAAATTTTATTCGTTGCAATACGTTTCAAAGATTCCTATCTTTACTATAAAACTAAAAAATATGATATTGATGAGAATAATACCTGTTTTGATCGCAACCTTTTTTTTGTGTGGTTCCAAAACTTTTTCGCAAGAGACAATGCCATTGTATGCAAATACAATTCCCAATAGCATTGTTGTAGAAAACCAGGAAACTATTACAGCGAGAAAATCTGGAGGAGAGTGGGTTGCTAAAGTTTCGGTTCCGACACTTACCTACTATCCTGCATCGACAGGCAACCAGGTTTCACCGGCCATTTTGGTCTGTCCCGGAGGTGGCTATGCCGGTCTAGCAATAGAAAAAGAAGGTCATCTCATCGCCAAGGAATTTCAGAAAAACGGTATAGCTGCTTTTGTCCTGAAGTATAGGATGCCTTCGGATGAAACAATGAAAGACAAATCCACAGGGCCATTGCAAGATGCGCAGACTGCATTGGTGACAATCCGGAAGAACGCTGCCAAATGGAATATAAACCCCGATCAGGTCGGTGTGATCGGTTTTTCGGCAGGGGGTCATTTGGCATCTACGGTAGGCACTCATTTTCATAGACCTGTTGTCGATACCCAAGGAATAAGCGTGCGTCCCGATTTCATGATATTGATGTATCCCGTCATCAGTATGAAAGATTCGTTAACCCATAAGGGCTCACGCAATAACCTGGTCGGGGATTCGCCATCGGAGAAAAAGGTATATGCTTATTCAAACGAAGAGCAGGTCACACCGGATGTTCCCCCGGCTTTCATTGTCCATGCCGGAGACGACAAAGTCGTGAAGGTCGAAAATGCTTTACGGTTTTATGAAGCGTTGCAGCAGCATAATGTAAAGGCGCAAATGATTCTATATCCGGCCGGAGGTCATGGGTTTGGTCTGAACAACCGTACGACATCAGACAAGTGGATGCATCGCTGTATGGCATGGTTGGAAGATTATGTGTTTATAAAGAAATCTGAATAGATGTTGTTCTTCTCATGTCAAAATATTAGATAATTTTGATAAATTATAGGAGTATTGCCTTCGAATAAATTGCGATATTCGTATTAACCAATAACAGTTTGTGTACTATCCAAAAAGATAGTATTTTCGTTAACAAACCTTATGTTTCATTGAGTAGGATATATACGGATATTGAATTACTGGACTTGTTGAAATCGGGCGATAGATCAGCATTGGATGAAATCTATAAGAGATATCATGGTCTGCTGTATAACCATGCTTACCGACGACTACCAGACCGGGAAGAGGTAAGAGATATCTTGCAGGAGATCTTTATTTATTTGTGGAATAAAAAAGAAACCTTAGAGATCACAAGCTTATCGGCGTACCTGTATACGTCCGTTCGGAGCAGGGTACTGAATGTATTCAGAAACCAAAAGGTCAGGGAGATGTATATGCAATCCTTGCAGGACTTTATGAATGCAGGTGAATATACCTTGGATGAAAAAATACGAGAAAAAGAACTAGTTCAATTAATTGAAAAGGAAGTAACTTCATTACCTCCACAGATGCGGCATATATTCGAAATGAGCCGTTTTCAGGAGAAGTCCCACAAAGAAATAGCAGAAGAACTGTCTATAAGTCCTCAAACCGTACGCACGCAGGTCAGAAATGCGCTTCGGGTGTTAAGGGTAAAATTGGGAGCAGGTATTTTTACTTTGTTTTTTTGAGACCGAAATCTCTCAGGTCTCCGAGATATGAGCACTCTGTATTTTCGTAAGTTTTTTGTATATTTGTCATAAGTGGATATTGTCATGACTACGATCACTATAAATAAAGGAAAAAAAAGCGATATTGATTTTTTGCTGGATATGGCAAAGCGGTTAGGTATTGATTTTTCTGTAATAGACACTAAACCGAAGACAAAAGCAAAAAAAATGTCTTATGCTGAAAAACAAAAAGCTGTTAAAGAACTTTCGGCAGAGATAAATCGTACTATAAATAAACGATTGTACACACATCACAATTTGCCAATTCCCGAATGATCGTTATTACAGATAGTAATATCTTTATTAGTGCACTCATTACCCCTCGAGGAGTTGTGGCTTCTGTCCTGGCTGAAAAGGGTAGAATACAATTTCTTGTCCTGGATTATGTCATTGAAGAAGTAGAAAACCATGCACAAAAAATTGCTGATATTTCAGACAAAAGCAAACAACAGATTATTACCAATTTTAGAAAGTTAATTGCCGGCATTGGAATCATTGATAAGGATGAAATCCCTAAAAAAGATTTGATAGAAGCTAAAAAGATAGTACAGGATATTGATATAAACGATGCTTATTTCGTTGCGCTCCACTTGTACAAACGACACAAAATATGGACAGGTGACAATGCTCTTGCCAATGCCTTGAAAAAAAAGGGATATAACTTCTGTATCACCACTGCCGAACTTAAGAAGAAACTCTACAAAAAATAGAAGAGGCACTCACTGCTTTAAGACCAGACAGGTGTTGGAAACCTGTCTGGTCTTTATGTGTATAGATAACTATAAAAAAAATAACCTCGCTATACCCCCTCTCCCTACCTTGCGTGTCTACCTAATAAACGCAGTAAATTTTAACCATTATAAACACGCATGAAAAAAGCAGAGGAATTGCTTAAGAAGTATAATGACGGTACCGCCAGTGCAAAGGAAAAGGCTATTGTAGAGAGTTGGTATCTCAACTACAAAACGCCTCCTTCGAATCTCAAATCTGAAGAATTACAGGAAGAATATCAAATGGGTCTGAAAAAGCTACATGAGTCTTTGGAGGAAAGGAAGGCTATACGTCTTTGGCCGCGTCTAGCGATTGCGGCATCGTTGCTGATTTGTATCGGATTGGGTTGGCTTCTTTTTCGGTCAGAAGATAAAGCCGTAATGGAAAACACACATATCGCTGTTCTGTTGCCGGAAACCAATTCTGCTGTCTTGACATTGGCGGATGGAACCCAAGTACGTATCCAAGACGGTAATATTGGTGAGATAGCTGAAGAACACGGTATAAAGATCAGCCAGACTGCTGATGGACAGCTGCTTTATACGGTAGTAGACGCAGGGAAAGGTGAGTTAACGGACCATTACAACACCATAGAGACACCCACGGGCAACCAATATACAGTAGTATTGCCGGATGGCAGCAAAGTATGGCTGAGTTCAGCTTCCAAACTTCGTTATCCTGTGCATTTCTCCGAAAAAGAGAGAAAAGTAGCACTTGCCGGAGAAGCTTACTTTGAAGTAAAACCAAGCTATTCTTCAAAAAATACCCGAAAAATCCCTTTCATAGTCTCGTCTGGACACCAAGATGTAGAAGTATTGGGTACAGCATTCAATATAAGTGCTTACGAGGAAGACAGAACCGTCAAAACTGCTCTGGTAGAAGGTAGTGTGCGGGTATCGTTACAGGGAAATTCCGCCCATTCACGGGGTACATTGCTAAAACCGGGGCAGATGTCCGTGACGGCGATGAATAGCGGAGAGATCCAAGTGGTCGACATCGATGTGGACGATATAAAAGCTTGGAGGGAAGGGTATTTTATCTTTAATAATGAAAATATTAAGGATATCATGAAGAAGCTGGCCAAGTGGTATGGATTTGCGGTCGAATACAGGGGAGATATGTCGGGGGTAGAATTTCAAGGCAATTACCTACGTACCCGAAACCTAAATCATCTGTTGGAGACCATGGAAATGACGAATAAAGTGAAATTTGAGATAAATACTGAAAACAAGGAAAGGAGGGTAGTTGTCAAGAGAAATAATTAAACTGATTGCATAATGTATTCCTGTTGAAAGAACAGAAGTGTTGCGAGCACTCCTGTTCTGTAAAGCGTGAAGCTTCAGCAGGATAAATTAATAACTAACTGTAAATAGTAAAATTAAATCCTAATTCAAATGTATAAAAAAATAACCGCATTGTGGTGCGGTAAATCTTATCGTATTCTAAAACCTCTCATCATTATGAAGCTTAGCTTTATTCTTTTGATAGTCACGTTCTTTCAGGCCAGTGCTATGACATTTGCCCAAAAAGTAAGTATTCAGGTGGTAAAAGCTCCTCTTAAGACCGTTTTTTATCAGCTTTCCAAGCAGACGGGTTACAATTTCATGGCGGATGCCAATCTGTCCAGAAAGATAGGGGTAGTCACATTGGATGAGCAAAATACAGACTTGAAACACGTCATAGAAAAATGTTTTGCAGGAATAGACGTCGAAGTCATCTTGAATGCTGATCACAAGACGGCACTGATCAAAGAAGTGCCCGGCACAAAAACAAAAAGTCAGCAAACGAATGTGGTCGGTAAGGTGCAGACGGTGGACAATCAACCCATGCAAGGTGTGAGTATCGGTTTGAAGAATAAACCGGCTAAAGCCTTTACGGATGACAAAGGTCACTACAGTATTGCGGCCACTCCGAGTGATACCATCCTCTATTCTTTTATCGGGTATGCTTCGCAAGAGCAGGCCGTCAGCGGACGTAGCATTATCAATGTCGTTTTGAAACCTGTGGAAGAAAAGATCGAAGATGTGGTAGTCGTCGGTTATGGGCAGACAACCAAAGAAGATCTTACAGGCTCCGTCGCGACAGTGGATGTCGGGGCACTCCAAAAAGCTCCGGTCGGCAATTTTGACCAAGCATTGGCCGGCAGGGTGGCCGGTGTGCAGGTCACCTCAAATGACGGACAGCCGGGCGATGCCTTTAATATCGTTGTCCGGGGAGGAAATTCGTTGACACAGGAAAACTCACCCTTATATGTTATTGATGGATTCCCGGTCGAAGGCACGTTAAATTCCATCATCAGTCCAAATGATATAGAGACGATATCCATTTTGAAAGACGCTTCGGCTACAGCGATATATGGTGCGCGTGGAGCCAATGGTGTCGTCATCATCGAGACGAAAAAAGCGAAAGTCGGTAAACCTAAAATAGATTTTAACGCTTATTATGGGCTGAGTTCCATCACCCGTAAGCTGGATCTGATGGAGCCTTACGAGTTTGTCAAATATCAACTGGAGCTATCGCCTACCATTGCTTCGGCGTTGTATCTGACCAATCCCGGATTGACATTGGATGACTATAAGACAATAGACCGTATCGATTGGCAGGATTTGATGTTTGATGTGGGGAATGTCCAGAATTACAATTTGAGTTTGTCCGGAGGAAATAACGATACAAAGTATATGATTTCCGGAAACCTGTTTGACCAACAGGGGATCATTATCAATTCGGGCTACAAAAAATATCAAGGGCGTTTCCAGCTGGATCAGAAAATATCGGACAGGCTGTCTTTAAACCTCAATTTGAATATCGGTAGAGATCAGGCTTACGGGGCATCCCCCTCCTCGCCGAGAAACTCCAGTTCCCAACCTTATTCTACCCAATTGATGTATCAGATATGGGGTTCCCGGCCTGTTTCGCCGGGACTGGACCTCATGGATGAACCTGTTGATCCAGACATTAATGATACCCGTTTCAATCCCTATTTGTCTACACGCAACGAGACGAAGAACAGATATGTCAATACCTCACATTTCAACGGGAGATTGATATACAAGCTGTCCGACCATTGGAGTATCAACATACGAGGAGGTCTCAGCAATGCCAACACATTGGCCGAAGAATTTTATAACTCGCAAACGTCCAAAGGGTATGCGTTTCCGGATAATATCCTTGGTGTGAATGGATCAACTTATGAGACTAAACTGAGTAGCTGGGTGAATGAAAACCTGTTGAACTATGAAAGACGCTACAACTGGAAGCACAGGCTAAATGGGTTGGTTGGTTTTACGATGCAGGAAGTCCGGACAGACAGAAGAGGCTATCATGCCAAAAATATCGAAAATGAGGATCTAGGCTTAGCCGGGCTAGACGAAGGAGAAGCCAATTCTCTGGTCTCGACACCCTCGTCCTTTGGTTTGATGTCGTTTCTCGGAAGATTGAACTATTATTATAAGAGAAGTCTGATGGCCACCTTCTCCATGAGAGCGGATGGTTCTTCCAAATTCTCTAAAAATAACAGATGGAGCTATTTTCCGTCCGGAGCATTGGCTTGGAATATGCACGAGGAGAAATTCCTTAAAAATACAGCCATCTCCAATAGCAAAATACGGGTCAGTTATGGCCTTACCGGAAATAACAGGGTAGGAGACTTCGCTTACCTGTCGTCCATGAGCTTCCCTTACAATTCCTATTATTCATTCAACAATGCCGAGCCGGCGCAGTCTGCCATGTTCAATCGGTTTGGCAATGAGGATCTGAAGTGGGAAACGACGAGGCAACTGGATATAGGGTATGATTTGGGGTTATTTAAAAATAAGCTCAACCTGACCGTAGACCTGTATAAAAAGACGACTTACGACCTGTTGCTCAATGCCAATGTGCCTATGAGCAGTGGTTTCACGACTATTCTCAAAAATGTCGGCAAGGTGGGCAATGAGGGGATTGAAGTGACGCTAAACTACAACTGGGACGTATTTAAGGATTTTAATTGGCGTACGGATTTCAATATTTCTTTCAATAGAAACAAAGTGCTGGAATTGAGCGACAATCAAAACATGATGGTATCCTTTGTCGGATTTCCGGCTCCTTGGAGCAATGCGCAGTTGTATCTGGCACGGGTAGGCCATTCTGCCGCTGAATTTTTCGGATACCAGTGGGATGGCAATTACCAAGTGGAAGACTTTGACGTGGTAGGTGGCAATTATGTGTTGAAAAGCCATTTGCCGACCAATGGCAATGCCCGCAATGTCATTCAACCCGGAGACATCAAATATGTGGATACGAATGAGGACGGTATCGTCAATGAATTGGATAGAATAGTCATGGGCAATGCCCTGCCGAAGCATTTTGGCGGTTTTAACAATACGTTTTCCTATAAAAACCTATCGCTTGACGTTTTCTTTCAATGGTCTGCCGGCAATAAGGTGTATAATGCCAATAGGGATATGTTCGAGGGCAATATTTATGGTCGTCCCGGGTTGAACCAGTATGCCAGCTATATCGACCGCTGGACGATGGACAATCCGTCCAATGAATTGTACAGAACAGGAGGGCAGGGCCCCACGGGAAGATTTTCTACCCGTACGATCGAAGACGGCTCTTTCCTGAGGTTAAAAACGGTCATGCTTTCCTATAATCTTGGACAGATCAAGAGGTTGAAACTGGCGAATGCATCGGTATATGTGTCGGGCCAAAATCTAAAAACGTGGACAAACTATTCGGGTATGGATCCCGAGGTTTCGGTAGGTCGCACCATATTGACCCCCGGTTTTGATTATTCGGCCTATCCCAGAGAGAAGACTTTTGTTTTAGGGTTCAAATGTACATTTTAAAACTATTGAAGATGAAGAATATACTATATATCACGATATTATTATTGACGGTTTCCTGCAATAAGATATTAGACCGGGATCCTGAGGACTTCCTAAGTCCCAAAAACTACTATCAGACCGATAAGCAATTGCAAACGGCACTCAATGGCGTGTATTCTACCTTGGCGAGCCAGAGCCTGTATTGCAATAATATGCTGGCCC
>Ga0182792_1001262_pt1 | contig 21021 bp, 19 predicted proteins | sample Passage237B_FD_130497 | JGI IMG/M metagenome (GOLD analysis project Ga0182792, IMG submission 130497) | Cellulose adapted compost microbial communities from Newby Island Compost Facility, Milpitas, CA, USA - Passage2 37B (version 2) (version 2) ...
ATCCCGACGGGTAGCATCCTCCACCGGATACTCCTTACGCAGCGGGAAGTAATCCATTTCTTCGATATTCAGGATGCGGATCAGATTGGGGTGACCGTCGAAAATGATGCCGAAGAAATCGTAGGTTTCTCTTTCCATCCAGTTGGCACTGGCATACAATTCGGTTGCCGTAGGGACGTGAATGTCGTCCTTCGACAATGGCACTTTGATACGCACCCGGAAGTTGTTGATCAGGCTGTGGAGGTGATAGACCACGACAAATTCCCGCCCGGTTGCATCCGGATAATGGATACCGGTGATGTCGGTCAGGAAGTCAATTTTATATTGTGGATGCTCCTTCAGGTAAGTCAGGAGCGGAATAATGATCTCACGCGAAGCGGTGAATGTCAGTAAGTCAAAAGGTTGTTCAAATTCGCCTACCTTCCCCTCAAACTTCTCCGCAATATGTTCGGCTACATCCTTATTATTCAGCATTTTCCCAATTATTGAATGTTATACGATGCCAACAGCTCCTGATATTCCGGGGTATTTCTTCTCCGGAGGGACTCATTGCGGGCCAGTTCCTGCACCTGCATCAGCCCTTCAATGATTTGTTCGGGGCGGGGAGGGCAGCCCGGTACGTACACGTCTACCGGAATGATACGGTCGATACCCTGCAGTACGCTGTAAGTATCGAAAATACCGCCACTGCTTGCACAGGCTCCAACGGCGACTACCCAGCGCGGTTCGGCCATCTGGATGTAGACCTGCTTGAGGACCGGCCCCATTTTCTTGGCGATGGTACCCATCACCAGCAGCAGGTCAGCCTGCCGGGGTGAGAAGCTGGGTCGTTCCGCACCGAAACGGGCAATATCATAATGGGCACCCATGGTTGCCATAAATTCGATACCGCAACAGGAAGTGGCAAAAGGTAACGGCCATAGTGAATAGCTCCGCGCCATCCCAATTACCTGATCGAAAGAAGTAGCAAAGAAACCGGCTCCGCTATGTCCAGCCGGCGGCTCTACCATTTTAATGGGTTTCATGCTTTATTACTATGATTATTCGTCAACACTAAAAACTATTCGGGCAGACGCTTAGTCTTCCCACTTCAGTACCCCTTTCTTGAATTCGTAGTATAAGCCAGCCAGCAGGATTACCAGGAAGATTGCCATGGCACCCAGACCGGTAGCTCCGATCTCCTTGAAGTTCACTGCCCAGGGATACATAAATATTACTTCTACATCGAAAAGTACAAATAAGATGGCCACCAGGAAGTATTTGATGGAAATGGGAGTCCGGGCGTCCCCCACACTTTCAATACCACACTCAAAAGGATCGTCCTTGACAATTCCCTTTCTGCTGGGGCCTAAAAAGTGGGTTGCTACCAGTGTTCCTCCGACAAATCCAACGGCCAATAAAAATTGTACTACTATGGGCAGGTAATCTATGGGAAGAAAGGAATTATTCATTGAATTTTATATTTACTATTAGCTTAAAGGCACTCTCGCAGTAATATACAATTTTACAATCTTGTCAAATTTACTGGCTGTATCAGAATCTACCAAACGGGCTTCTTTATTTAGAACAAGCATAAAAAAGCCATCCTGTATCATAACACTTCTGCCATGCACCCGAGTTCACACCGGGGTATATCCGTACATTTCAGCTTATACCGGTTTTCGACTGCAAACATACTCGTTGAAATTGTAACCATCTTTAAAACGGGCCATTTTTTTGTATATTTGATCAAATCTGATCCCAAAGAAAGTTCCGTTTTTTGGTAAACCTCAGTCCGTTTGTCCCGCAGGGACCAAAGGGGAAGCTTGAGGCATCAGGTTTCTTTGAAATGTCTAACTTTAATACAACCAGAAACGAATGAGTACTTTAGGAAGGGTAGCCTTTATTACCGGTGGGTCGAAAGGAATCGGGTACGGTATTGCCGAGGCTCTGATCAGGGATGGTATCAAGGTAGCTTTCACCAGCCGTTCCCAGAAAAACGCAGACGAGGCCGCCGACGCCCTGAATAAAATAAAGGACGGTTTTGCATTGGGAATAGAGGCTGATGTGCGAAACCTGGAAGCCCTGCAGCGGGCTGTTGACCTGGTCATGGTGAAGTGGGGGAGGCTCGATTATGTGGTGGCCAATGCCGGCGTAGGCTATTTTATGCCCATTCAGGATATGACCCCGGAGCTCTGGCACGAAACGATCGACATCAACCTCTCCGGAGTTTTCAATACGATCAAGTGTACGCTCAACCCCCTGATCGAAACCAGCGGTTATTTTATTACCGTGGCCAGCCTGGCCGGAGTGAATTTCTTTGCCAACGGTACGGCTTACAATGCCAGTAAGTGGGGGCTGGTTGGTTTTTCACAGGCGCTGATGCTCGATCTGAGGCAGCATGGGGTGAAGGTAACCACGATACTGCCTGGCTCCGTAGCCACCCATTTCAACGACCGCGAGCCCACGGAAAAGGATGCCTGGAAAATCCAGCCCGAGGATATCGGTCAGATCGTCCGGGATCTCATTAAGATGCCGGCACGGACCCTGCCAAGTAAAATAGAGGTCAGACCGACGAATCCACCTGTAAAAAGCTGAATCGGAACCCGGGTAATGCCGGGTTTTTTCTTTTGCTAGAAACTGAGAAAGCCGCTGGTTGGTCGGAGTATAATTTCGGGTTTGATGAAAAACAGTACAACCAGCACCAGGACCACTCCCGCGACAACAAGGGATGATCGCCGGTAGACGGTTGGGGTCTGTTCGGTGTTACGGAAGAATAACAGATAAGGAATCTTCATGTAATACGCCAAGGATATCGCTGCGTTCAGTATCCCGCCGATCAGGAGTACCATTACCCATTTTTCGCCGGAGTAGCTTTCCCAGAGGGAGGAGAATACCAGCCATTTGGCGGTAAACCCTACGGTAGGCGGCAAGCCGGCCAGTGCTACCATGACCCCTGTGAGTGCGGCTCCTCCCAACGGCCAAAATTTACCTTTCCCTTCGAACCAGGAGAAATCGGTATCGGTTTTTGGAGCAAAGAGATCCAGCAGCAGAAAGGCTGACATGGAAAGCAGCACGTAGGCACTCAGGTAGAAGGCAGCGGCCTGCAATCCGGATGGAATGATTAGTCCGACAATCATGTAACCGGCCTGGGCGATGGTGGAATAGGCCATCAGGCGTCGGGCATTCTTCTGCCAGAGGGCTCCCACGTTTCCGGCTGTCATGCTGATCAGCGCTATGCCACCAACGACCGGGTAGATCTCTGCAGGCAGTGTCGTCAGCAACCGCGACAGGGCGATCAGGACTGCAATTTTGGGGACAGCCGACAGAAAGGATACCACGGGCGTGGGAGTAGCTTCATAGGTGTCGGGCGTCCAGACGTGAAAGGGGATCAGGGACAGCTTGAACAACAGTCCGCCCAATGTCATAAGGGTCGTAACGATCAAGACCAGGGGTTGGGTATCGGCAAGTGCCGACTGGATGGCAATGCTCAGGTCCAGCGTACCGGTCAGGCCGTAGAGCAGCGAAATGCCGTAAAGCATCACGGCTGAGCTGACCCCGCCAAACAGGAGATATTTCAGGGCACCTTCCGAAGCCTTTACGTCCCGATGCAGGCCAACGAGCAGGTATGAGCACAGGGATATAAATTCAACGCCCAGGTATAGCGTCAGCATATTGGACGCCATACAGAGGATCAGGCCTCCGAGAACTGCCCCGCTGAAAAGCAGGTAGACTTCCGCCTGGAACTGGTAACGCAGTTTCCGAATATGGAACAGGGTAATGATCCAGGCAATGGCGATGATAAGCTTGAAGAAAACCGCCTCCCTGTCCAGGACCAGCATTTGCCCGAACAGGCGCGTGTCGGAGACATGGAACCACTGATAAATTAGTATAGCGAGCAGACCTGCGGCTCCCGCCCAATGGGCAGCGACCAGGGTTTGGCTCGTATTTTCCGGATTCTTCCGGAGAAAAAGTTCCAGGATTAAGATGAACAGGAAAAAGGCGGCCAGATACAGTTCAGGGTAAAATCCTGACAGACTACCTGCAATATGTTGAAGTTGATCCGTTAGCGACAAAACGACGTATACTTTTTCTGCAAAGCTAATTTAAAGTAAGGCCTGAAGAAAACGGAAAATGATATTTTTACAGAAAGATGCCTAATCTCCCCGGTATTTGACGGCCAGTCCCCGCATGCTGTAACCCTCGTAGTCTTTGGCGGTATAATACTGATAGTTCACGTTGACCAGGGCATCGGCGCCGATCTGCTGGGCTTTCATGACCAGTTGGGCGACAATCAGGTTTTTCACTTCGACATTGTTTCCTCTTTCGAGCATACGCTTATCACTGGCTTTCTGAGCAGCATGCAGCACGTCTTCCCGGCTGATCTCCAGCCATTGCAATTCGGAATAGGGACGATCGGGCGTCTGGTTTTCATAATAGACATCCAGCGGATAATTCGGATTCTGGGTGATAGGTACTACACAGCCCGCCAGTCCGAAGATGAGCAGACCAGGGATCAGGAAGGAGAGGATTCTGTATTTTAACACTGTTGTCATCGTCTTAACGGCTAGGTTCTACCATTTGCGATCTGGACACTGAATATAACATATTCTGAGGATATAAGGTGCCCCCGAACACCGGTAAAAAACATGATAAAAAGCAGAAAGCCCATTTCAATACGAAACGGGCTTTCCGAAGCCAAAACAGCTAACAGTGTAAGTTTTGATCTTACAGACCGAGTTCCTTGAGAACTTCGCTCACCTTGGTAGCTGCTTCTTTAAATTCAATTGCCGAATAAACTTTCAGCCCCGACTCATCGATGATCTTCGCACCTTCCGCTGCGTTGGTTCCTTGTAGACGAACAATAATAGGTACAGGAATTTCACCGATAGCACGGTAAGCCTCAACAACTCCGGTGGCCACGCGATCGCAGCGGACAATACCTCCGAAAATGTTGATAAGTATAGCTTTTACATTCGGATCCTTGAGAATAATTCTGAAACCGGCTTCCACGGTTTGAGCACTTGCTCCACCTCCTACGTCGAGGAAGTTGGCAGGTTCACCCCCTGAAAGCTTAATAAGATCCATGGTTGCCATCGCAAGACCGGCCCCGTTGACCATACAGCCAACGTTACCGTCGAGTTTGACATAGTTAAGATTATTGGCACTTGCTTCAACTTCCAAAGGATCTTCCTCGTTGGTATCGCGCATTTCGGCCAGTTCAGGGTGGCGGAAGAGCGCGTTGTCGTCCAGATTAACCTTGGCGTCTACAGCTAATATTTTGTTGTCAGAAGTTTTGAGTACGGGGTTGATCTCAAACATGGAGGCATCGCTTTCGATATAGGCCTTGTACAGGGCGGAAATGAATTTTACCATTTCTTTGAAAGCCTCACCTGAAAGACCCAGTTCGAACGCAATTTTACGCGCCTGGAACCCCTGCAGTCCGATGTGCGGATGTATCCACTCCTTGATGATTTTGTCGGGATGTTTCTCGGCTACCTCTTCGATATCCATACCTCCCTCCGTACTGGCCATGATCACGTTCTGGTTGGTGGAGCGGTCGAGCAGGATGGAGAGATAGTATTCTTTCGGTTCGGAGGGACCGGGATAGTAAACGTCTTCGGCGATCAGGACTTTCTTGACCTGTTTGCCGGCGGGACCTGTCTGATGCGTTACCAGCGTTTTGCCCAGAATATTTTTAGCGATGGTTCTTACTTCGTCTACCGACTTGGCCAGTGCAACACCTCTCTGCTCACTTCCAGCTATTTTCCCTTTACCACGGCCTCCGGCATGAATCTGTGATTTTACCACATACCATTTGGTACCGGTTTGCTCAGTGAGGTTTCTGGCGACCTCTACAGCGATATCGGGTGTGTCAGCCACGATCCCTTCCTGTATGCGTACACCGTATTTCTTTAAAATGCTTTTGCCCTGATATTCGTGAATATTCATGAGTAATATGGTAAGAATTGGTATTTTCACGCCAAATTAGCGAAATATTCAAAATACGCGATAGATTTTCTTCACATTATTCTGAACAAAAGCGGTTTTGTGCATTCAAAATAGGATTAGGTGCAATAGGTACCCGTGAACAGGATGTGAATGAAGACCCGATATCTAAGCAATGAACCTGATAGAGATTAAAGGAATACGCAAAACTTACGGGGTTCTGCCGGTGCTGAAGGGCATCGACATGACCGTAAAAAAAGGTGAAATCGTCGCCGTGGTAGGGGCGTCGGGAGCTGGGAAAAGTACGCTCCTGCATATCATGGGTACGCTCGACCGGCCCGATGAAGGAACGGTTCTGTTCGACGGGACCCAGGTGTTTGCCCTAAGGGAAAATGAACTTGCCGATTTCCGAAACAAATACATCGGCTTTGTCTTTCAGTTTCACAATCTGCTGGGAGAATTCACAGCGCTGGAAAATGTCTGTATGCCTGCTTTTATCGGAAAAGCGGCAGATGAAAAGGAAGTTCGGAAAAGAGCCGGTGAACTGCTGGAAGTATTGGGGTTGTCGGGCCGGGCTGATCACCTGCCTTCGCAGTTGTCGGGCGGGGAACAGCAGCGGGTAGCCGTCGCCAGGGCACTGATCAACCGTCCGGCAGTGGTATTTGCCGACGAACCCAGCGGAAATCTTGATTCCCGGAATGCGGAAGAATTACATCGTTTGTTCTTCGACCTGAGAAAGGAACTGGGTTGTACGTTCGTGATTGTGACGCACAACGAACAGCTTGCCACGATGGCGGACCGAAGACTGGTTATGAAGGACGGAATACTGATTTAAAAATAGTTGTCCCCGGCCCTGATTCGGCATGTTCCATCTCAAGGACGGGGACCAAAGTACCTTTGCGAAGTACGTCGCTATTAGTATTCGTTGTGTAACCAAGCTTTTTTAGCCAGCAGTGTTTCGCGGTCCTCGACATAGTCGGGATCAGGTACGCAACAATCTACCGGACAAACTGCAGCGCATTGCGGTTCCTCATGGAAACCCACACATTCGGTGCATTTATCTGAAACGATATAATAGAATTCATCCGAAATCGGCACCTGCTTAGCTTTGCCACTCACTACAGTACCGTCTCCAAAATCAACCTCATCCAGGCTGGTGCCATCACCCCAGGACCACTCAATTCCTCCTTCGTAAATAGCGGTATTAGGGCATTCCGGCTCGCAGGCTCCACAGTTGATACATTCGTCTGTGATTTTAATAGCCATGATAGACCAATAATTAATATATTTATATTCGTGTTCTATAACTGGAATACAAATGTAACTATTTTTAGGTTCACAAAACGATATTTATTTAAATGTTTGTGACCAAAACAGCGTAATTTAGACAAAATACATGATTTCTGCGGAGCAAAGAATCAACGCATTTGTTGGATTTAGTGAGTTTATAAAAGCTGAGGAAAATGCGGCGGCACTAGGGGAGTGGGCGGAAGCTGCCTATAGGAAAAATAACTGGTTTGTGCCTGAAAATGTGCGATATGCCTTAAATTCCATCGCCGACATGACGGCCGATAAGGCCGCCCTTACCCGGTGGGTGGAGTCATACCCATCAGTCAGACAGCCCTCGAAAATTGGACTTGTCCTGGCGGGAAATATTCCCGCAGTAGGTTTTCACGACATCCTGTGCGTGCTCATCAGCGGCCATCAGCTGCTGGTCAAACCCAGTTCGGATGACTACGTGCTCGTCCGGCTGATATTGGACAAACTCTGTGAAATTGAACCCGGTTTCCGCGATTCTGTCCATTTCGTCGAGCGCATCAATGAAGCAGATGCCTATATCGCCACGGGAAGCGACAATACCGCCCGCTATTTTGAATACTATTTTGCGGCCAAACCCCACATCATCCGCAAAAACCGGGTCTCGGTTGCGGTACTCAACGGAAGCGAAAGCGGGGAGCAGCTCAGCCGTCTCTGCTCGGATATCTTCCTCTACTTTGGACTCGGCTGCCGTAATGTCTCAAAGCTCTTTGTTCCGGCCGGATATGATTTTTCCGGTCTGTATGACCAGGCCGAATCTTATCGTAATTATGCGGCCAATCATCACAAGTATTTCAACAATTACGAATACCACAAATCCATCTTGCTGGTCAATCGTGAGCCGCATCTCGACAACGGTTACCTGATACTCCGTGAAAGTGACCAGCTGGTGTCCCCCTTAAGTGTGTTGTATTATAAGGAATACAACGGTACCGACGAAGTAGGGGCTTTGCTACAGGATAACCGGGAGAAAATTCAATGTGTGATTTCGGACGGGAAACTTGCCGGTTCCGTGCCGTTTGGCGAAAGTCAGAAGCCTGGACTTACCGACTACGCCGATGGCGTCGATGTAATGGAATTCCTTAGTAAACTGTAAAATAAAGCCGGTTATCGGAAGATAACCGGCCGAATGTTGAAGGTTTAAGCGGGAATCTTTTTATCCTCTTGATCTCCCGAATATCAGACTGATTATAAAGAGTACCAGGAATAGATAGAAAAGAATTTTCGCAATTTCAGCGGCTCCGGCAGCTATACCACCAAAGCCGAACACTGCCGCAATTATGGCGACTATCAAAAATATTACTGACCATCTTAACATAAAATTAAAATTTAGTGTGGATATCTGATTATAAAAAATATTCAATTATCAATTGAATATGTCAAATATAAGCTGAATTCTTTCAGAAATTGCAAGCTTTTGCCCAATTTCTTTTTCGAATTTTCCAAAATTTCTGGAAAACTCCTCACAATAAGCTGATTTAAAACATCCAATTATATCCAAATATTCCACCAAAAAAGTCTGCCAATTAATTGCCGGTTTGCGCATTGGAGAATATGCCGTAATTTGTGGGTTTGCATTAAAAAAGAAAAAGTAGATAGAGAATGATGAAGAAAAACCAGGTGTTAATCTGTATCCTCTGTTTGTTGTCCCTGGGTGTGGCGGGGCAATCTGATCGCTGGCAGCAGCGCGTCAAGTATGAAATGGATATTCAGTTCGACGTTAAGACACACCGCTATTCCGGTAAGCAAAAACTGGCCTATACCAATAATTCACCCGATACCCTGTACCGGGTCTTCTATCATCTCTATCTGAACGCCTTTCAGCCGGGGAGCCTGATGGATGTACGGTCTCGCACCCTACCGGATCCTGACTCGAGGGTGATGGATCGTATCTCCAAGCTGAAACCCGACGAAATCGGCTACCAGAAAATCAACAGTCTGAAGCAGAACGGAAAGGTATTGCGTCATCATGTGGAGGATACCATCCTTGAGGTAGAACTGGCTGAACCTATTCTGCCTAATACCACACACGTTTTTGATATGGAATTCGATGCGCAGGTTCCGGTCCAGATCCGTCGTACCGGCCGGATGAACAAGGAAGGAATCGATTATTCCATGGCTCAGTGGTATCCCAAAATGTGTGAATATGATTACGAAGGATGGCATTCCAACCCCTACGTAGCCCGGGAATTTTACGGAGTCTGGGGAGATTTTGATGTCAAAATCACCATTGACGCTTCCTACGTGGTGGCTGCAACCGGTTATTTGCAAAACCCCGACAAGATCGGGCACGGTTATTCCAAAAAGAAGATTACCCATAAACCCGGAACCCAGCTGACCTGGCATTTCAAGGCCGACAATGTACATGACTTTGTTTGGGCGGCCGATCCGGATTACGAGCATACCACTGCGCGGGTCGACGATGACCTGGAGCTGCATTTCTTCTTCCAGCACGATTCGCTGGGTAACTGGAAAAAACTGGAAAGTTATGCGGTTGACTGCTTTAAAATCATGAATGAGCGTTTTGGACGCTATCCCTATAAAGTATATTCCATTATCCAGGGGGGTGACGGCGGCATGGAGTATCCCATGGCTACGCTGATCACCAGCGGCAGAAGTCTGGGTGGCCTGGTAAGTGTGACCGTCCATGAAGCTGTGCACAGCTGGTTCCAGATGCTGCTCGGCAATAACGAATCCAAATATGGCTGGATGGACGAAGGGTTTACCAACTACGCGCAGAACGAGATCATGTCGAAGATCATGCCTTCCCCGATAGACCCGCATATCCGCACCTACTCCGCGTATAAGGAACTGGTTGAGTCGGGTCTGGAAGAGCCCCTTACTACCCATGCCGATCATTTTGAAACCAACCGGGCGTACGGAGTGGCAGCCTATTCGAAGGGATCCGTATTTCTGCATCAGCTTTCCTACATCATCGGAAAAGATGCTTTCGACAAAGGTATGAAGCGCTATTTCCAGGAGTGGAAATTCAAGCACCCCAATCCGACCGACTTCAAAAGGGTGATGGAAAAGGTATCGGGGCTGGAGCTGGACTGGTATTTTGAGAACTGGATCGGAACGACCAAGGTTGTCGATTACGCAGTGGATCTGGTAGGAGACGAAAGCGGAAAGTCTACGGTCCTCATCCGAAAAACGGGTACGCATCCCATGCCGCTGGATATCCGGGTAACCTATCAGGATGGTAAGGAAGAGTGGTATTACATTCCCCTCGACCTGATGCGGGGAGAGAAAAAGGAGATCGCCAATGCCATTGTATTGTCTGACTGGGGCTGGACCTATCCGCAGTACACCTTCAGCCTCCCAAGACCGGCGGGTGAAGTGAAGCAGATTTACATCGATCCCTCACGTCGAATGGCCGATGTGAACATGAAGGATAATCAGTATCCCCGTGACACACGTGAGGAAAAAGTACCGGTATTGAAAGGTGTCCGGAAATAAACTCAGAAACTAAATACAGTACCTACGCGAAAGCCCAGCCCCCGGTAGACGTCCTCATCAAAATGAGTGACCAGTTCCAGACGGAATAGTTTCAGGACTCCCTCGAGACCATAAACCTGTTCGGAATAAAACTGGGTGTTGGGCGTTCGTAACATATGGAGCTGAAGATATTCTTTCAAACCCAGCATTCTCAGCAGGGGAATCTGAGACAGGAGCAGCTTGGGCGAATTGAAGGAAACATGTCCGAGCATAAAATTCCGCGGTGTACTGTACTCATAATAAGGCAGCATCCGGAATGAAGAAAGCCGGTCACCGGTTTGAAGAATGGTACGGTTTCCACTGAAATGTTTGAAATCGGGAAAGGCCATCGCTTTATTGGTCAGAAAGCGCCCGATCACCCCTTCCAGCTGCAGCGTCGAAGCTGCCCCGATTTTGGGTTCATAGCGGAACCCGCCTTCCAGAAAATCATAGTCCACCGAACTGTCAAACAGGGTCAGTCCTTTCCGGTATGCGATATGGAAGGTCGGCTGACTGCTGCTCAAAAGCGTTTTGCGGCCATTCCGAACCAGATAACGCTGCCAGGGACGGATATCGACCTGGGCTGAAAGCGTGCTGTACCTGGCCGGGTAATGGAAGTAAAAGGAGGGGTAATCGAGATAGTACGGCTCGTTGGAATTGCCTTCGGCGTTTGGTTTCCCCCAGAGGAATTTTCCGCCTTTTTCCAGATTCTGCAGCCATCTCCGGCTGCCGCTTTCAAAATCGACAGTCAGATCGAGGAAATCCCAGATAAACCGCTGCCGCAACTCGGCCCTGATGAAGTTCTTCTGGTAAAGACGAATATGGTTCTCATTGAAAAGGGAATAATAGGCCAGGTTTACGAGCGGATGAATCGGATTTTTGGGGTTGAACTGGCTTATCTTCTGTCCTCCTTCGAGTGTAAAACGGGTGTTCTCCAGCCCAAGCTGGAATTTCAGCTGCGGACTCAGCCGGTTGCGCCCGGTTGAATAATGCAGCAGCGGGGTAAGGGCGACCCGTCTCCGGTCGGTAAACCTTTTTTGCCACTCCGCAGTGAGATCGATGTGAAATGCTTCGACCGGATTGAAATTAAGGGAACGCAGAGGGGAAGAAAAGATTAGCGCATGCCCGTTGCCATACCGGTACCTAGCACCGGTTGCCAGATGTACGAATTTGAAACGGGTGCTGTCCTGAAGCGGGTTATTGATATTTCTTCGGGAAAGAAGACTGTCGCTAACCCGGTAACTTACCACTTCATTCTGGGTGAGTGGGATAGCCCGTACAGAAGCCCAATAGCTCGAATCCCGCTGATTGGCCAGCGGTTCTATCCGGATCGTGTCACGCCGCACTTCCCGGGCTGTCTGGCCGGTATTCGAAGCTTTCCGCTGTTCCTTCTCATATTCCTTCACCAGCTTGCTGAATTTACGGGTATCCACCTTTTGGCCCTCACTCACCAGTTTTTCCAGATCGGCTTTGGGGGGTAAACTGGGAGCCGGTTCCTTTCGGGTATCTACCAGCGGTACGGCTTCGGTAAGGGTCGGATCGATTCGCAGATTATCGTATTTAATGGAAACGATGTAGGTGAATTTTCCGGCAAACCCCAGATAGGTGCCGTTGATGTCGAAATGCTGACTGGACGGGATCCAGACATTCTGCATCGGAGCGTAAATTTGTTTGACCCTGATATTGAATCCCTGCCAGATCGTCTCCAGATTAAAGCTATGAATAGACCAGCGGTCTTCCACTATGTAAATACTTCCCCTGAATACCCCCTGTTTGTAGGAACGGGGAGTAACCTTGATTTTATTGATGATTTCACCGTGGTCTTCGAAATGACCTTCATACTCGAACTTGTAGACACTCAGCGCTTTAGGGGATAAAGGGGTGACGGCTCCACCGACCTCGGGATTATAAAAGCTCGCGAAAATGAATTCATTGGGGGTTGGGGCGCTGTTGTCGAGGTTGTTCTGAGTGGAAATGATGGTCTGTTTGAAACTGTTGGGGCGGTTGTAATCGACTTTGGTCACACTTTCGTTTACGAAGGCCACTCCCTCGCTGATGCCCTGTTTTTTGAAGCGTTTCCGCATCATCAGGGGGATCTTGGTCGGCATAGCGGTGCTTCGCGCATACACGGTGGCCGCGTAGGACTGTACCTGGAGCTGATGGTAGCGGGCTTTGGCAATGGCCTTCCGCATGATCGTCACCGCCGGATCCTCGAAATCCTTTCCCACCTGCAATTCCCTGAGCAGGAGAGCCTGCTCCGACAGCGATACATTCCGTACCGCCATTCCGTTTTCTACCTGTATTACCTGATCGACGGCTTTAAATCCAAGATGTTGGTAATGGAGGGTATATTCACCCGGATCCAGAAAAAGCTCGTATTCGCCCTCCGAATTGGCGAGGGTGCCGTGCTGGGTTCCTTTTACCAGAATGCCGGCAAAGGGCAGGGGCTTGTTTTGAGTATCGGTGACCTTACCCCTGATTCCGGAAGTTTTAGGCTGGGCAGTTAAAGCAGAAAATAGTACGATGTATCCAAACGTGAAAAGGAGTCGCATAAGGCAATAGTTAGAGCGCATCAAAGTAGGCTGCCATTTTTTTTCTTCCGGCTTCATCCGGTAATACGCCAAAACCGGCACTCATGTTGTCGGTGGCGTGGTTCGGATTGGAAGTTCCCGGAATTGCACAGGTGACCGCCGTATGCGCCAGTATATACTTGAGGAAAAACTGCGCCCAGCTGTTTATTTCCCAGTCCTTCGCCCATTCCGGCAGTTCTTTTCCCCTCACCCTTCGGAAGAGGGTACCCGATCCGAATGGTTCGTTGATGATGACGGCTACTCCTTTGTCGGCAGCCGCAGGCAGCAGCCGTTTTTCGGCATTCCGGTCCCCCAGGTTAAAATTGAATTGCAGGAAGTCGAGCCTGTGCCTCGCTATCAGTTGTTCAAGTGTAGGATGTGCGGAAGAGGAATAGTGGGTGGCTCCGATGTACCGGACTTTCTTTTGTTCTTTCCAAAGTTTGAGGGTCGTCAGATGGGTTTCAACGTCAAGCAGGTTATGTACCTGCATGAGATCCATAGTTTTCCGTTTCATTTTTCGGAAAGAATCTTCCATTTGCCTGATTCCCTCCAGTTTTCCGGAGGTCCAGACCTTGGTGGCATAGAAGAAGTCATCTGCTTGTCCGCCTGCCTGTGTCAGGGTGCCGATCATGGCTTCGGCCCGGCCGTACATAGGGGAGGAGTCGATTAGGCGCCCCCCTTTGGCAAGCACGTTTTTCAAAACCTGCGCCAGCTGTCCGGCTTCCGCACTGTTTTCATCGACATCGAACTGCTGCCAGGTCCCGAGTCCCACGATCGGAATTTCCTCTCCGCTGGAGGGAATAGGTCTGCGAAGCATCGCATTGGGACCTGTCTGCGGCAACACGGGGTTTCCCATGGCAGTTACACCGGCAGTTATTCCCGCCGTTTTCAGGAAATTCCTTCGGCTGATATTTTTCATAAACTTATTTCAGTTCAACCAGATACCCTCTGATGTCTGAAATCAGATGTCTAATGATCTCTACCTTCTCCGCAGGAATCTGGTCAATGGATTCAACTTCCGCCAGGAGAAGCTCCAGATTTTTCCGTAGAAGCTCCTCTTGTCCCTGAAAACCACCCAGCCTTTTAAAGTCGAGCGTGTATTTGTTGATCGAAATCTCGTAGGCATAATCGTAACCTGAATGCCCCCGGGTCAGGATCTCAATGAGGCCTTTTTGTTTTAGATCGTCCAGCACCGCGTCAATCGCATCGACGGTCAACTGGTCTGAAAGAGGGAAATCATGAGATCGAAATTCTTCATAATCACCAAGTTGAATCTTTTCAGTGAGGAATGCAATGTATTTATCAGAAAGTTCAGGCGTGATCAGCTCGTTCATAGTTTTTTTAGGGAATCATGCAGGTCAGGTTATGAGTTACTGGGCTCTAAGTTAACGGTTTTAGGGATTTTTCTCTTATCAATCAGGTCACAAATCTCCCTGTATACGGTATGCCGTTTTCTCGGTGTGAGATGGAGTCTGTCCAGATATTGCGTATCTTCCCGCAGATCTTTTACCATGATGCAGTTCATACTTAACAGGGCTTCCTTTTCCTTCTGCGTAAGGGTAGTCAGGCAGGTAATCGGGTAGAGCGCTTTCTGATCGACCAGGTTTTTGATGGACCTTCCCTTGGGATAGTCCCACGACAGCATCTCGATGCCATAATATTCCCCAAACTGGATGGAATCGCTGGTCAGGTTGACATTGGTAACCAGCCAGCCTTTGGTAAATTTGGTAAGTTCGCCAAAGAGCTTGTATTCCTTCACGGAAATATCCTTGATGCGGGACAGGAGATACATGGGAGTTGTTACACTGATTTTGGCATCCGGCGTGTTCCGGAACTTACATTCGATCCAGAAAGTGTCCGACCCCTTGCGGGCAATTACGTCGGCTTCGTGTCTGACGGCCATGCCCGGAATCAGCTGACCCGTTAGGGTCTGGAAACCGTAATTTTGGAAAAAGCTGGCAATCCATTTTTCGAAGTAATAGCCTGCCGGACCAAGTTCCATCAGGGCCTGCTTCAGGCTGTAACGGGCGGCCAGGGAGTCGGCCAGTTTTTTCATATGACGGAATGCAAGCTTGTAGAGATGCTGGGTGGACATTCCTTCATAAATCAGGGGCTTTACCTGGCTCATGACCTGAGCAGCTTCGTCCTCACTCGCACCCGATTTGATCAGGGAGTCTCTCAGTTTATTCTCCTCAAAGGGGACCAGTTCACCCGTGTATTTGGTTAAGTTCAGGTTATCACTCATAGGGATTAAAAGATGATGCACTTTACAAAAATAGACAGGATTCCCTTATGTAAACCGAAACCGGTAGTGCTGAATACGGACGCCGCTTGTGCAGGAAGCGAATGATCTCGGCAAATGGTCGTTCATCGGTTCGAGGTAGAATAGAAATATTCCTGGTTGGGGATCCTTTCGCAACAGGTATTGCGGGACTGATGCATCCCCGGCAAGGGGAAAATTACTCCAAATACTTGATGGATGAGCCGATGCGTGAGGAGTTAATACGTGTAACTGCGATGGGGGTTTGAGGAATTAAATTGGTATTATTTTAATGAGCATCAGACGTCGCTAACCGGTGGAATATGGAAAAAGTAAATTTACCATCGGCATAATTGAGTATATTTCAGGCTGGATCAAACATTAAAGTGACAACGTGAAAAGATTATGTATTCTCGCAGGATTCTTACTTCCCGGGTGGTTGTATGCCCAGCAACTGGCACCGCTGACCGTGGAGAAGATCATGAAGGATCCGAAAGTATTAATGGGTACCTCTCCTTCCGGTATTTACTGGTCAGAAGATTCCAAAACCATTTATTTCCAGTGGAACCCGGACAGAAACAAAGCCGATTCCCTGTATGCCTATTCCCTGGGGGACAGGAAAATTACCAGGGTATCGCTGGCACAGCAAAGGGAGATGCCCTCAGGCTACGGCGTATACAACCGTGACCGCAGTCTGAAACTCTACGTCAGGAATGGCGATATCTACCTCTACCGTGCTTCCGATGCATCAATCCGACGCCTAACTCATACCGTGGAGGAAGAAGATCAGCCAGAATTCAGTGCTGATGAATCACGGGTTCTGTTCCGACGCGGAGGTAACCTGTTTTCGCTGTCGCTGCAGTCGGGCGATGAGCCTTCCCTGATTCAGTATACCGACTTCCGGGAGGGAAAAAAAAGACAGGAAGCAAAACTGAATGACCAGGAAAGCTGGTTGAAAAATGATCAGCTGGCCCTTTTCGAAACCCTGAAGGAGCGCAGGGAGGTAAAGGATGCTCATGAAAAAATGCAGAAAACCCTAAGGGAAAAGGGGCCCAAGGAGATTTACCTCGATACCAAACGGGCCGTTTCGGCCAGACTCAGTCCGGACCTGCGTTTTGTGACCTATCAGTTGATGGAGTCAGCGAAAGGAGCGAAAAATACCGTGGTGCCCAACTATGTGACAGAATCAGGTTTCACCGAGAACATTCCCGCCCGAACTAAAGTCGGAGCACCCCTGGCCGGGTTCGAGTTCTGGGTTTATGATCTGGAAAAAGACACAACCCGTCAGGTTTCCTTCAAGAGTCTGCCCGGTATAACCGATAAGCCCGACTACCTGGCTGACTATCCCAAACTCGACACGGCCTGGAAGAACAAGCCAAGGGAGGTATATGTAACAGGTCCGTTTTATTCGCAAAATGGTACCCACGCGGTGATCAATATCCGCTCGATGGATAACAAAGACCGCTGGATAGCCGCTATCGATCTTAAAACGCTAGAACTGAAAGTGCTGGACCGGCAGCGGGACGAGGCCTGGATCGGCGGTCCCGGAATCGGGTACAGTCAGTCACCGGGCACGCATGGCTGGATCGATGACCGTCAGTTTTATTTCCAGAGTGAAGCAACCGGCTATTCTCATCTTTATGTAGTCGATGTGGTTTCGGGGGAGAAAAAGCAGTTGACGGCCGGTAATTTCGAAGTACAGCAGGTGAACCTTTCCCGTGATAAAAAGCACTTCTATCTTATTACCAACGAGGTGCATCCGGGCGAAACCCATCTTTTCAAAATGTCGGTCAACGGCGGTCCGAGAGAACGCATTACGACGAAAGAAGGCGGACATGAAGTGGTGATTTCGCCGGATGAGCAAAAACTCGCGGTGCGTTATTCCAACAGTACAACCCCCTGGGAACTTTTCGTTCTGGATAACCGGAAAGGCGCTTCCTACACGCAGGTGACCCAGTCACTAACGGATGAATTCAAATCCTATGCATGGAAAAAGCCCAGGTTCGTCACCATCAAAGCTTCCGACGGCAAGGATATCCATGCCCGGGTGTATGAACCCAAAAAATCGAACGGAAAGGCGGTAATCTTTGTCCATGGAGCCGGTTATCTGCAGAATGCTCACAAATGGTGGAGCCAGTACTTCAGGGAATATATGTTCCACAACTTGCTGGTGGACAGGGGGTATACGGTGCTCGATATGGACTTCCGGGCCAGTTCGGGATATGGCCGTGACTGGCGTACGGGTATTTATCGTCACATGGGCGGCAAAGACCTGTCCGACAATGTGGATGGCGCCAAATGGCTGATCCAGAACTATTCATCCATTGATCCGAAGAAAATCGGTATTTACGGAGGTTCCTATGGCGGATTTATCACGTTAATGGCGCAGTTTACGACGCCCGGCGTTTTCGCGTCGGGAGCGGCCTTGCGTCCGGTGACTGACTGGGCTGCCTATAATCATGGGTATACCTCCAATATCCTGAATGAACCCCATACCGACAGCCTCGCCTATCGCCGGAGTTCACCCATCTACTTTGCGGAAGGCTTGCAGGACAGGCTGCTCATCTGTCATGGCATGATCGACGTCAACGTTCATTTCCAGGATGTTGTGCGACTGACACAGCGGCTGATCGAACTAGGAAAAGACAACTGGGAACTGGCGGTCTATCCGCTGGAAGACCATGGTTTCGTGGAACCATCGTCCTGGACCGACGAGTACAAACGTATCCTGAAACTGTTTGAGGAAATGTAGCTCCGTAGTTTAACGGGGTAGTTTATCCGGCCTGCGCATTTTATACTGTGTAGCCGTTACAGCTTCCAGAAATGCCACAATGGCTTCCTTTTCATCCTTGTCCAGACCCAATGGCTTCAGCAGCGGGTCTGTGACAGGGTAGAGGGGATCAGCGGCCTTCTGCTCCGGCGTAGGATCAATCATGTGCATGCCGCTGTTATACATGTTAATGATGCCGATCATGCTGCCGAACAACCCGTTATGCATCCACGGATCGGTATTCATCACGTCCCGCAGGGAAGGCGTACGGAACCGGCCTACGTCTTCGGGGTCTCTGGTAACTGTATAGCGGCCCAGATCTTCATATTTCCTCTTGTAGTAGGTCAGGCCGATGTTGTGAAAACTTTCGTCGGTCAAAAACCTTCCATTATGGCAGTTCATGCACCGTGCCTTGGTTCTGAACAGGTGCAGGCCACGGATTTCCTGATCGTTAAGTTTGGAATAGTCTCCGTCGAGAAATTCGTCAAACCGGCTTCTGCGGCTGGTAATGGTCCGCTGAAATTCTGCAAGCGCGGAAGAAACGCGTTCAAGCGTGATTTCCTCCGTGTCAAAAGCTTTTTTGAACAACTCACGGTAGCCCTGGTATTTGGCCAGCTTGTCAGGCAAATCGGCCGCGTTCATGTTCATTTCATGATGGGCTATGATCGGACTGATGGCCTGATCTTCCAGGGTTGGCATACGGCCATCCCAGAACATTGACTTCCGCGCATAGACGTTTAACAGCGAAGGGGTATTCCGGGAGCCTTCCAGGTGGTCATGACCAATCGGAACGGCTGAATGGTCTGCCCAGGAAGTCTGCGGGTTATGACAGGAGCTACAGGAAATCTGACTCGAACCCGACAGCACCGGATCGAAAAAAAGCATCCTGCCCAGCTCGACTTTGGGCTGAGCCATGCGGGAAAAATAACTCGTATCGGTTTTAGGCAGGGAAGAAAACTCCTCCCAGACCACGCCTGAATCAATATGGGGTTTGGGCCATTCACTTACCGGACGACTGTAGAGCGAACGCAGATCCTCCGAATTCCTGTAAAAAAACGAACTACAGAAGAGAAAGACGGAAATAACTAAAGCAAAAGACCATTTCATAATTCAGCAAAAATAAGCAACCTTATGCACATTCCCCTAAAAACGGTAGCCGATTTCGAGCGTGGGTCTCAGGAAACTGTCCCCCAGTAACTGTACCTGTGAGGCACGTATGGCTGAAACGGAAATTTTCACAAAAGCCGATTTATCACCCGGTAAAATGCGGTTGTATCCCAACGACAGGCTGCCCGCCAGACGGGATGCCGTAAGGTATTCATATTCCTGGCGGAGGTAGTTGTTTTTGACGGCGGGTGGAGTTTGACTGGACGACGGCGTTGCATGGGTGCCATCGGTATAGGGGTCACCCGATCCGCTTCCCCACTGTCCGGAAACGCCCGCCTGGAAAATATGGGGACCTGTAATGAAATTCCGATCTACACCGGCTCCGATGCGGTACCAGGTCAGATGCTGCTTGCGGTAGTAGGGGTATATCGTGCTGGTCTGCGATCGGTTATTCAGGGAACCTGAGAGTCGCAGGGTCCAGACAGGGACCCAGCCGACCAGACCCTTTGTTAACGTATAGGCAAAAGCGGTATGTAGCCCGGTTCGGTCCAGTACTTTGTTCTGGCCGTAGTAGACGATCCGGCGGGCACCGCCCTGCTCGGTTTCCCGACGGTAGACGTTTTGATAATTATCCAGCACCTGATTTTCCGCACGTATTTCCAGATGGTGCTGATGGTTTTCCTGCTGGAGTGTAAGTGTACCCTGGTAGTTTATAAGGGAGCCGTCATGCTCGGTATGCATAATCTGGCTGGTACCTTTCCTACCGAAATAGCCTGAGCGCTGGCTGTAGCTCAACTCACTAAACCATTGAAGATTCGGGGTTAGCTTCCAGTTCACCGTTACGGATCCTCCATGGGACTGATCAAATAAGGGGTTGAGGTCTGCCATGTATCCGCTGTCGCTGTCGTAAAGTTCCAGGGTTCCCATAAAACTTCCGAAATTGATCAGGGAAAGATACTGCCGGTCGGTATTGCCATAAATACGGAAACTGACCGTTTCAATCCGACGGTGGAAGCGGTAGCCAAGTCCAACGTTGAGCCGGTCGCTGACGTTCCAGGATGCGGCCGTCAGAAGGTCGAGCCGCAGCAGCTTGTTGTTATGACGAAGGTCCTTGAGTTTGGTATAGTTCCCGGTCTCATATTTAATGTCCGCACCCAGGCGGAGTTTCGGCGTGAGTTGAGAACTGACAGCCCCGTAGATATCATACAGTTCCAGTCTTTTGTCCCCCGTAGTGGTATCGGCCTGATCGTTGATATCGAACGGATTGTCTGCAGGGGTCAAAAAAGCCGAACCACCCATGTTCTTCCCCAGAAAATTGTGGTAAGCCATTCTCCCGGCCAAAACGGTTCGGGCGTTCAGCCTCCGGTAGGAGGAAGTTTCAGCTCCCAGGGTGAGGCTGTTATCCGATTCGTGAAAATTGATAAAGTCACCGTATGCCAGGGTACCTTTTGCCTGTGCCACTGAATAATGTGTGACCGGCAGGTAGTTTAATCCCAATACATGTCCGCTGCTTAACCAGGGATGGCTCCGGAGCATATAGTTGGGGGCGAGAACGGTACTGTCGGATAACTGCGCCGAGACCGGTAAGGAAA
>Ga0182792_1001266_pt1 | contig 20962 bp, 17 predicted proteins | sample Passage237B_FD_130497 | JGI IMG/M metagenome (GOLD analysis project Ga0182792, IMG submission 130497) | Cellulose adapted compost microbial communities from Newby Island Compost Facility, Milpitas, CA, USA - Passage2 37B (version 2) (version 2) ...
ATCAATGCCAGCGCCAGCAACGTGTTCAGCACCGCGCAGATAATCGCGTATTTGACGGGCGTGACCGTATCGCCCTCCGCAAAGAAAACAACGCTCAGCACGCGCGACAAAATAAAGGCCGGCAGGCCGATGCTATAGGCCATCAGGGCATAGCCCGCCTGCACGCCGTCCGCCGCGCCGAAAGCCTTGCGCACGAACAATACATCCGTAATCGTGATGCCGATGACGATATAGGCCACGGTGGCCGGCAGGGCGAACATCAGCCCCGCCTCGATCCCGCGCGAAAACAGGCGGCTTGCCTTTGTGCCTTCGCCCGCTTTCAGGGCGCGGCTCAACATCGGCAGCAAGGCCGTGCCGATGGCAATGCCGATCACCGACAGCGGCAATTGATACAAACGGTCGGCGTAATAAAGATAGGAAATCGCCCCCACCGGCAAGAGCGAGGCCAGCACCATATCGACAAAAAGGTTGATCTGCGCCACGCCCGCGCCCACCACGCCCGGCCCCATTTTGCGGAACAGCTTGCGGATGCGCGGCGTGAATGCGGGCTTGCGCCATTTCAGCATCACGCCCAGTTTGCGGCAGGCATAGAGCAGCCAGCCGAGTTGCAGGAACCCCGCCGCCATCACGCCCCATGCCATGGCATGTCCGCCGCTTTCGGCCAGCGGCGCGAAAAACAGCAGCGCGATGATCAGCGAAAAGTTGAACAAAATCGGCGCCGCCGCGAACGGCCCGAAACGGTCGAAGGAATTCATCACCCCGCCCAGCAGCGCGACCAGCGACATCAGCACGATATAGGGAAAGGTAATGCGCGACATTTCAAGCGCAAGATCATAGCGCGCCGTATCGCCGTCATCGACAAAGCCCGGCGCGACCACGTAAAGCACCCACGGCATCGCCAGCACCATCAAAACGGTAAAGGGCACCATGAAGGCCATCATGACGGCCTGCGCTTCCTCCGCAAATTTGATCGCCTCGGCGCGCCCCTTTTCTTCCAGCTCACCCGCGAAGATCGGCACGAAGGAAACGCTGAAAGCCCCCTCCGCCGTGATGCGGCGGAACAGGTTCGGCAATTTCAGGGCGACGAAAAACGCATCCGCCACCGGCCCCGCGCCCAGCACGGCCGCCGTCAGGATATCGCGTATAAAGCCCATGATGCGGCTGCCCAGCGTCAGCCCGCCGACGGTGATGATGGCCTTGTAAAATGACATTGACCGGAATACTTTCGCTTCTTATGGTGAAACCGCAGCCGGAAAGACTTCAGGCGTTCCAATAGAGGACTATATTAAGGCAATGACGGCAAAAAACCACAAAAACAAAGAGTCACAATGGTTTGGCTTTGAAAAAGTCGCCCCGCAGGAAAAAACGCGGCGGGTGATCGGCGTCTTTTCCTCCGTTGCCGAAAACTACGACCTGATGAACGACCTGATGTCGGGCGGCATTCATAGACTCTGGAAAAACAAATTCATTCGCATGATGCGCCCGCAGGCCCGCAAAAAGCTGTTGGATGTGGCAGGCGGCACGGGCGATATCGCCTTTCGCTACCGCAAGCTGGCGGGCGAAGAGGCAGAGATCACCGTTTTCGACCTCAACCCCGATATGCTGAAAGTCGGCCAGAACCGCGCCATCGACCGCGGCTATTTGAAAGGCTTTGAATGGGTGGAAGGCAATGCCGAAAAACTGCCCTTCGCCGACCGCAGCTTTGACCTTTACAGCATTTCCTTCGGCCTGCGGAACGTCACGCATATCGACGATGCGCTTGCCGAGGCCTATCGCGTACTGAAGCCCGGCGGACAGTTCTTCTGCCTTGAGTTCAGCAATGTGGACAATCCGCTGCTGCGCAAGGCCTATGATGCCTATTCCTTCGGTGTTATTCCCAAAATCGGCGACCTTGTGGCGCATGACCGCGACAGTTATCAGTATCTGGCCGAAAGCATCCGTCAGTTCCCGAACCGCCGCGCCCTGTCCCGCCGCCTGAAAAACGCGGGATTTGAATACGTGAAGGCCGTTCCGCTGACCGGCGGCATTGCGGCCATTCATACAGGGACGAAAATTTGACTTTAAAAACAGATATTTAATATATCCATCCCGCCGGATATATTTTTTTATTTGAGTTATGTGAAATATGGATGTATAACAGAACATCCCATTTATATGAAACCGGAGCCGCCGCGCATGAGCTGGAAACGCGCATTCAGACAAAAACTGGCCCAGGTGCGGCAATTTCTGTCGCCGGAAAATCTGTCTTCCACGCCGATCAGCTATGACCCGCCGCCCGGCGAACTCGCCCTGCTGGTTATCGACGTGCAGGAAGAATTTTGTGATCCCCAAAAAGGCCGCGGCAATGATGAAACGGCTGCCGTTTCCAAGCGCATCAAAAGCCTGATCCCCGAATTCCGCAAGGCGGGCGTGCCGACCTATGTGATCTATTTCTCCTATCAGGAAAAAAAGCCGCATGAAATTGACTTCTACATGTTCCATCCGGACAAGCAGGATGTGCTGATCGCCAAAAACGCCGACAGCGCCTTTGCGGGCAGCGACATCCGTCAGGTGCTGGACGCGCACAAGCGCACCAAGCTGCTGGCTTGCGGTTTCAACCTCAATGCCTGCGTCTTCAGCACCGTTATGGATGCGCGCAAAAACGGTTTTGATGTTTGCGTCATGCGCGACCTGACCGGCAACGACAATTGCAACGACCGCAACGAGACGGACAACAAAATCAAAACCATGACCAAGGAAGGCATTACCTTCAGCGATTCCGCCACCATCCTGAAGGCCCTGCAGGAAAAGCAAGCCGCCGCCAGAGGCCCCTGATTTCGGCCGGACGTCAAAAACCCCCGACAAATACATAATAAACGCAACATCCCCTGCCCTTTAAAAGACGGCGGGAATCTGCCATAAAAGTCCTGTTCGCCTTTTCAAAACATAACGACAGCCGAAAGAGGGTTTTTCCATGAGCAAGAACGTCCACGTCGCCATTACGCAACTGCCGCATGCCGCAGGGTTGAACCTGCCCGCCTATGCCACCGCGCTGTCCGCCGGCGTGGATCTGGAGGCCGCCGTCGATGCGCCCGTGACGCTGAAGCCCGGCGCGCGCATGCTGATCCCGACGGGTCTTGCCATGGCGCTGCCCGAAGGCTACGAGGCCCAAATCCGCCCGCGTTCCGGCCTTGCGTACAAAAACGGCATCACGGTGCTGAATTCCCCCGGCACGATCGATGCCGATTACCGCGGCGAGATTAAAGTCATCCTTGCCAACCTCGGCACGGAAGATTTCACGGTGGAGCGCGGCATGCGCGTTGCGCAAATGGTCATCGCGCCCTATACGCAGGTCGCATGGAACGTGGTGGAGGAACTGGATGAAACCGCGCGCGGCGCGGGCGGCTTCGGCTCCACCGGCACGCAAGCGGCGGCTGGCTGATGCCGGTTTACGATCACATCTGGCAAACCATCGGCCGCACGCCGCTGGTGCGCATACCGCGTCTTTCCGCCGCATGCGGCGTGAAGGCCGATATTGTGCTGAAACTGGAATTCTTCAACCCGCTGTCGAGCGTCAAGGACCGCCTTGCCATCGCGCTGATCGAGGCCGGTGAAGCCGAAGGCAAAATCAACAAGGATACGGTGATTATCGAGCCGACATCCGGAAACACCGGCATCGGCCTCGCCTTCATTTGCGCGGCCAAGGGATACCGCCTGATTTTGACCATGCCGGAGAGCATGTCGTATGAACGCCGCAAAATGCTGCGCCTGCTGGGCGCGGAACTGGTGCTGACGCCGGCGGAACTGGGCATGAAAGGCGCGGTTGCAAAGGCGGAGGAACTGGTCGCCGAACATCCCGCTGCATGGATGCCGCAACAATTCAACAATCCCGCCAATGCCGAAATCCACCGCCGCACAACGGCGGAAGAAATCTGGCAGGATACGGAGGGTAAAGCCGATGTGCTGATCGCCGGCGTCGGCACGGGCGGCACGCTGACGGGTGTATCGCAGGCGCTGAAGGCACGCAAGCCCGGCTTTCATACCATCGCGGTCGAGCCTGCGGACAGCCCCGTACTCTCCGGCGGCGCGCCCGGCCCGCATAAAATCCAGGGCATCGGCGCGGGCTTTGTGCCGCAGGTGCTGGACGTCGAGCTGATTGACGAAATTGTCACCGTCACCAATGATGACGCCTATGCCATGATGCGCAAAGTCGCCCGAACCGAAGGCATTCCCGTCGGCGTTTCCTCGGGCGCGGCCATTCATGCGGCATTGCAGACCGGCGCGCGCGACGATATGGCGGGCAAGATGATCGTTGCCATTGTGCCCAGCATGGCGGAACGCTATCTCTCCCTCCCCCCGTTCAAGGATCTTGAAGGATAAAGCGAGATGATCGAAGTTGAATTCACGCTCGACCTTTCCCCGCGCCAGACATGGCATGTGCTGACCGATCCGTTGCACATGGAAAAATGGTGGGGAGACCATGTCATACTGGAAGTGACGCGCGGCGGCAAATTCTCCGAAGACTGGACGGATGACGATGGTACGCCGCGCCAGACCGAAGGCCAGGTAACGGCGCTGGAGCCGGATAAACGCCTGCAACTGAGCTGGAAGGACGATGGTTGGCATCACGACACCCGCGTCGAATTCCTGCTTTCCCCGACGGAAAACGGCACGCGTCTTTATCTGCAACATTCCGGCTGGGAAAAATTCGAGGATGAAGACGCCCGCCGCCGCGCCGTGGACAGCTACCGCGACGGCTGGCAGGCGTTGATGAAAAAATTCCGCGAATATGTCGCAACGCTGATCTGACCCCCAAAAAAGGATATGCCCATGCACAAGAACACGATCTGCCTTTGGTACAACAAAGATGCGGAGGAAGCCGCGCGTTTTTACGCGCAAACCTTTCCCGACAGCGCGGTCACGGCCGTGCAGCACGCCCCGTCCGATTTCCCCGGCGGCAAGGCAGGACAAGTCCTGACCGTCGCCTTTACCGTTTGCGGCATTCCCTGCATCGGCATCAACAGCGGCGATGCCTTCACGCACAGCGAGGCTTTTTCCTTCCAGATCGCCACGGAAACACAGGAAGAAACCGACCGTTACTGGAACGCCATTGTAGGCAACGGCGGCATGGAAAGCTATTGCGGCTGGTGCAAAGACAAATGGGGCATTTCATGGCAAATCACGCCCCGCGTTTTGACCGATGCGCTGGCGCAGGGCGGCGATGTCGCCAAACGCGCCTTTGAGGCCATGATGCCCATGCAAAAAATCGACGTGGCCGTCATCGCGGCCGCCGTCAAAGGCTAAACAAAAAAAACGAGGCCATCGCGGCCCCGCTTTTTTATCAAATATCCCCTGCCGGTTACGGCGCGTTCGGCCCGTTCGGTTTTGCCGCAGGCGCGGGTTTCGCAACAGGCTTTTGCTCGGGCTTTTGCTCGAGTTTTTGCTCTGGCTTTTGCGCCGTTGCGGGCTGCGCTTGCGTGTCAAAAGTCGGCTTTACCGTTGCATCGGCTTTGAAGGTCGAAGGTTCCTCCGCCGTTTTGGCCGTCACGGGTGCCGCTTCGGCTTTGGCGGCTTTTTGGTTCTGCCACCATTTGCGCAGGCTGTTCATGTCCTCGGTGGCGTGGATTTTCAGATCCGACCAGAGGCTTTTCAGATCGTTGCCGATTTTGTTCAGGATTTGCTCGCGCTTCGGATGGATAGCCACGGGCACAACGGCCAGCGCCACCACCGGCAGGCTGTAGATGAAAGGCGTCACGGCCAGAAAGGACGCAAAGGAAAATACCCCGGCCGCGGCCAGATAGGCGGTCGTTTTATTGGTTTTGGCTTGTTCGGACATATGGAATGAACCCTCTTGAAAAGCGGTAAATGGATTAAGTTCTTGTTTTGCAACAGGCGGCCATTCTACTGGCCGCACCCTTGCTGTCAAGGCGGCAAAAAAGCCCTCTTTGCTGTTGTTTTGGGGGCTGAAACCCCTTAAAAATGGATTATGAAACCGAACACCGCCGAATCCGCCGCCGATGCCGATATCGCATCCGACCAAATATCCGCGCCTGCCCATCTGACGCCGATGATGGCGCAGTATATGGAGGTGAAGCAGCAATATCCCGATTGCCTGCTGTTCTACCGCATGGGCGATTTTTACGAACTGTTTTTCGATGATGCCGTGCAGGCCTCTGCCGCGCTCGACATCACGCTGACCAAACGCGGCAGCAAGGGCGAGGATGTGCCCATGTGCGGCGTGCCGTGGCACAGCCATGAAAGCTATCTTGCCAAACTCATCCGCATGGGGTTCAAAGTTGCGATCTGCGAACAGGTCGAAACGCCGGAGGAAGCCAAGCAGCGCGGCGGATACAAGGCGCTGGTGCGCCGCGATGTCGTGCGCGTGGTAACGCAAGGCACGCTGACCGAAGACACGCTGCTCGACAAAAACGCCAATAACTATCTGGCCGCGCTGGCCGATGTGGGCGGCGCGATCGGCATTGCCTGGCTGGATCTGTCCACCGGCGATTTCGCCCTGCAACCTGTGCATGCCAAAGACCTTGGCGCCACGCTGGGCCGCGTCGATCCCGGGGAGATTTTGCTGCCCGACAAAATGACGCAGAACGAAAAGCTCTTCGAGGTTTTCGCCGATTACAAGCAACGCCTGACGGTGCAACCCGCCAGCCGTTTTGACAGCGAGAATGCGCGCAAGCGTCTTGAAAAACATTTCGGCGTGGCGACGCTGGAAAGCTTCGGCGGCTTTTCCCGCGCGGAAATCGCCGCCGCCGGCGCCTTGCTGGATTATGTGGAGCTGACGCAAAAGGGGAAATTCCCCCGTCTCTCCGCCCCGCGGCAGCTGGCGCTCGGCTCCGTCATGGAAATCGACGCCGCCACGCGCCGCAACCTTGAACTCACCCATACCATGGCGGGAGAGCGCAACGGCAGCCTGCTCGCGACCATGGATATGACCGTCACAGGCGCGGGCGCGCGTTTGCTGTCGCGCCATATCGCCATGCCCCTGACCGACCCTGCCGCCATCAACGCGCGGCTGGATATGCTGTCCTTTTTCGTGCGCGAACCGCAAACGCGGGAGGAAACCCGCGGTTTTCTGCGCCAATGCGCCGATATCGAACGGGCGCTGGCGCGTCTCAGCCTTGACCGCGGCGGACCGCGGGATCTGGCCGCCATCCGCGATACGCTGGCGCAAACCGTGCGCCTGCACCAGCTGATAACAAAGGCGGGCGATGTGCCGCCGCAATTGCAAACGGCGCTGGATACGCTTGCCCGCTGGGGATCGCATCATCCGCTCATCGACCAGCTGCAACGCGCGCTGGCCGAAGACCTGCCCGTGCTGGCCCGCGACGGCGGTTTTATCGCGCGCGGCTTTTCGCCGAAGCTGGACGAGCTGCGCGCCCTGCGCGACAACAGCCGCCAGCACATTGCGCAATTGCAGGCCGCCTATGCCCGTGACAGCGGCGTCAATACGCTCAAAATCAAGCACAACAACGTCATCGGCTATTACATCGAGGTGACGTCCACCCATGCCGATAAACTCTTTGCCGATACGGGCAAATTCATCCACCGCCAGACCATGGCGAATGCCGCGCGGTTTACCACGGTGGAATTGTCGGAGCTGGAAAGCAAAATTTCCGAAGCCGCCGGAAAATCGCTGGCGCTGGAGCTGGAATTGTTCCAGCAACTGGCAAGCGAAGTGCTGGCTGTGGGCGAAACGATTGCCCAGACCGCCCATGCGATTGCCGCAATTGACGTTGCCGCCGCGCTGGCGGAACTGGCCGTCAAAAACAACTACACCCGCCCCAAGGTGGATGACAGCCTTGCCTTTGACATCAAGGGCGGCCGTCACCCTGTGGTCGAAGTCGCGCTGAAAAAACAGCACAATCAGGCCTTCATCGCCAATGACTGCGACCTTGCCGATACGAACCGCATCTGGCTGCTGACAGGGCCGAACATGGCGGGTAAATCAACCTTCCTGCGCCAGAACGCGTTGATCGCGCTGATGGCGCAGATGGGCTCCTACGTGCCCGCCACGGCGGCGCATATCGGCGTGATCGACCGCTTGTTCAGCCGCGTGGGCGCGGCGGATGATCTGGCGCGCGGGCGTTCCACATTCATGGTGGAAATGGTCGAAACCGCGACGATTTTGAACCAGTCCACCGACCGTTCCCTCGTCATCCTTGATGAAATCGGGCGCGGCACGGCGACGTTTGACGGCTTGTCCATCGCCTGGGCCTGCCTTGAAAACCTGCACGACGTCAACCGCTGCCGCGCGCTTTTCGCCACGCATTATCATGAGCTGACATCCCTGACCGAACGGCTGAAGCATTTGTCCTGCTATACCATGCGCGTGCGCGAGTGGAAGGAAGACATCGTTTTCCTGCACGAAGTCGCGGCAGGCACGGCGGACAGATCCTATGGCGTGCATGTGGCCAAACTGGCAGGCCTGCCGCCGGCGGTCATTGCCCGTGCGGAACAGGTGCTGGACATTCTGGAGAATACCAAAAACCCGATGGCCCCCGGCAAGACCATGGGCGACCTGCCGCTTTTCAGCAGCATCCCGAAGGAACCGCCGCAGCCGAAAACCTCGCCCGTGCACGAAGCCTTGCAGACGCTCGACCCCGATACCATGAGCCCCCGCGAAGCGCTGGAGGCGCTTTATGCCCTGAAAAGCAAGTTAAATTCCATAACTTGACGGTTTAGCGCCCCTTTGCTATCAATAAGGCCCCCTGATTCCAAAGGAACGTGACGGCCATGGCCATCTATAAAATGACAGTCGAGCTGAGCGAGTTCGATATCGACATCATCGACCGCATCACCGCGCATACCGGATACACGCGCTCTGACGCGCTGCATCTGGCGCTGTCCTTTTGCGATATGAGCCTGAGCTACCGCAAACGGGGCTATTACACAACGGTACGCTACGAAAACGGCTATACGCGCGGCTGCACGGAGACGATCGGCGCGCGCGAAGTGGCGGAGAAATACAACAGCCGCAATCCCGATGCGCAATCCGTGAACGTCACGATGCTGCGCAGCACGCAAACGCTGCAATATCTGCAAAACATCAAATCGACGCTGAGCATCAAATCCGATGCGGTGGCCATCGGCTTTGCGCTGGAATATGCCATGACGACGATTGACCGCCTGCAATCCGCGAATAACGGCAAAGCGGCCAGAATCTTTTTTACCAAAACCAACAATCCGCGTCAGAGCGGCTATACGCTGGTCAATCACCCCTTTGACATCAGCCTTGGCAACAAATGGCGGCGCGCCACACGCAAAATGTCGCAAGGCATCAAGCGCCTCAATCCCTTCAAACCCAAGCCGAAGGAATATCCCGCCCTGCCCGCACCGGCACCGGCGGAAACACCCGCCCCCGCCGCCGCAACGCCTGCGCCGCAGCCTGAACCCGTATCGATCCTGAAGCCCGTGAAGCTGAAAAAAGGCCACCAAGGGTTCGATCTTTAAGGCAATGATTTTTATATGCTATTTTATTGAATTGACATAATATTTGAAGCTTGTTACACTGCTCTCTCGGGGATACAAGGCGGCGCGTGTCATGCTCAAAAACGAATTCAACCTCAAAGCACCTCTCAAACTGCTGCGCTTTGTGCGCGGCCTGAAAAACGATGCCGCCACGGCCTTGCAATCCGCGTTTCAGGAAGACGGTCAGGAACATGAGGCCATCGTCGTCGATGTCGGCTTTCGCAAGGCACATGTCATCCGCGATCCCGAAATGGTTGCCGAAGGCGTACGCGCGCACCGCGTGTTCCAAAAATCCCCCGCGTTTCAAAAACTCTTCAGCTTCTTCGACCATTCCGGCGTTTTCACCAGCCCGCTGGAGGAATGGGACCGGCAACGCGCCGTCCTCGCCCGCAGTCTGGCGCATGGCACGCTTTCCAAATACGAGGACGTCATCGGCGCCGAAGTGGATAAGCTGGTGGATAAATTTTCCAAGGATGCTTCCGCCGATCTTTACGAGGATTTCAAGGATTTTGCCGTCACCACGTTTTTCAAGGCGATCCTGAATTACGATCTTCCGGAACAGCAAAAAGACGGGGTCAAAACGCATATCAACCGGCTCAACGCCTATTTCCCGCAAAAGGCGATGAAGCCGATGGCCATTTTGTTCAAGCATTACGGCGCGCCGTCCGAACAGTTCCGCAAATCCCTCGATTTTCTCGACAAGCTGATGCACGACCTCCACCGCCCGCATATGGCACAATACCGCGAAGGCGAAACGGTATCGGAAATCCTGAAAAGCACCGGCTATTACGATGCCGCAACAGATGCCGCGCGCGATGAAGCCAAACGCAAATCTTTTGAACAGGTCACGCATCTTTTCGTGGCGGGGTATGAATCCACCGCCGCCAGCATGACATGGCTGTTTTACCGTCTCGGCAATAACGCCGATGTGCAAAACGCCGTTTGCGCGGAAATCGCCGCCGCCGAGCAGGACGAAGCCATCGGCCCGATGAATGCCAAGAACTACCGCAAATTCGGCTATCTGCAAAAAACGATTGCGGAGGCCGTGCGCATCAACCCCACGCTCTATCTGGCCGTGCCGCGCAAGGCGACGGAGGATTACACCTTCAAATCCGGCTATAAAATCGCCAAAGGGGAATATTTCCTTGTCCCCATTCATGCCGTAAACAACGATGCACGCTCCCACCCGCAACCGCAGGTTTTCGCGCCCGACCGCGCGGATGCCGAAGCGCCGAAACAGGCGCGCCGCGAAACGAACATGACCTTCTATGCGGGCGCGCACAGTTGCACGGGCAAATCGCTGTTTATGTACGAAGCCTCGCTGATGACATCACGCTTGTTAAAAAAACTGGAAATCCAGCCCGCGCAAATGCCGGGCGTCGTTTCCAAAACCAGCATGACGCCGCAAAAGGGTTTTGGCCTGACCTTTGCCGCGCGCGCGCAATGGCCGCCGGAAACGCAGGCGCCCCTGCCCGCCGATGCCCCCGCGAACGACCGCAAAGCCGGCAGCGGCTGCCCCTTCCATCGGTTGCTGAGCATGTAGGCAAAACTCAGGGTGTTTTCGGCCCGCCGCCTTTTTTGAACCGGATCGGCTTGAGCACCCTGACGTTCTTTTTCAGGAGGGACGGCAGGTCGTCATTGGCCGGTTCTTCCTCCTTACGCACGGGGAACATGGTCTTGGCGTTGAATTTTTGCGTCAGGTAAGTGGATGTCGCATCCTTTTTCCGCCGCAGGGACAATTCCACCTGTGTTTTAGGCAGGCCCTGACATTCATCCCGCACCACCCTATAGGCTTCGATTTCCCACACGCCGTTGTATTTTTGCATGTCGCCGCGCTCAGCCCGCCAGAAAATCTTTTCTCCCGCGCGGATGAAATCGGGGGCGCAGCCGTGCACTTCCTTCACACGGTCGGGGTCGTATTGCACGATCAGCCCGTCCTTGAACTGCAAGACCAGCACCTGATCTTCCTTGCGAAAACGCGGGCTGTCCTCGGGAATGGCAAGACAGAGATCTTTCAATACCCGCTCCACGCCATCGACGGAAACAATGGCGCCGCGGAACAGGAAATCGGGAATATCTTCGGGCTTCACGGTTTCGGCTCCCGCCGCTTGACCGTCACCGGCTTGCCCACCGAAATGCCGCGCGCGAGCATATAGTCCGGCGTGCTGTTTTTCACGCGCATGGTTTTTTCGTCAAAAGCGATCTTGAACATCATCCCGCCGCCGCGCGTCAAAACCATATCGATGCGGTGGTCTGTTTCATTGTCATGCGCATAACGGGCGGCGGCGACCTTCCAGAAACCGGCCATGCCGCCGGGGCGGGTGATATGCACCTCGTCGCCTTTTTGGATAAACGGTTCTCTCTCGCGTTTACCCTTCATGGCCGTCAGGGACGAAAACGGTCATGGGCCGCGCGGCGCGCGTCATGCGCGGGCGGTGCATTGCCGCCGTGTTGCGGCGGGGTTTTCTTGTCGTCATTCGCAGGCGCAGGCGCCGCCCCTGTTGCAGGGGTGTAATACGGGGCGTATTCTTTTTCCATCGCCGTGTAATAAAGCTTCAGGGAGCGGATTTGCGTATCCGTCACCTCTTTCCACCGCGGTTTGCCTGCGGCACGTTCGCGCTCGATCTGCTCCAGCTCCTTGCGCGCCTTGGCGATAGTCATATAGGGCGCTTTCGGATCGGGGTTCAGCAGACGGGAAGCGATATGCTTTTTCATCAAATCCTGCTTGTCCTGCGGCAATTCTTCCGGCGCGCTTTCAAACACGATGCGGCCTGCGAATTTGGCATAGCGGCGGATATGCGGCTCCTGCGCCAGCTCTTTTTCAAAACGGATCGGGAAATCCAGCACCAGTTTGGCGGCATCCGCCCAGCTCTGCGTATTGTTGAATTCCTCCATCCAGACCTGCAACTTCGCCTTGGTCGGGCCGGAAGGCTCTTCCCCCATCAGCGTTTCGGGCAAATGCGCATGCACGTGTTTGGGCTGCGCGTCGCGTGCCTTGGCGGCGGCTTTGGCAACGCGGTCGGCGAAGGCGGGATCCTTGCGGATCATATTCGCGCGGCGCGTGGCCAGTTTGTCATCGAAACCTTTGGGGATCACGGCATCCGACTGGTCCATCGGCATCAAAATCGGCTGGCCTTCCTTCGGCGCGTGGCGGAAGGGATGATGTTTCGCATTCTGCGGCGACATGCAATCGGCCAGTTCCTCGACCGTCATCGACATATACTTGGCCGGATCGACGGAAAGGTCGAACAGGATTTCGGTCGTATCCCCCTCGCGCTGGGCGATATTGGTGACAACGGCGGATTTCGTCTTGCCGTAGGCCATATAGGAATGGGTGAAAATCTTATGTTGCGCCATAAAGGCATCGACGCCCGCAACGGTCGCCAGCGCGGTCATCTGGTCCCACAGCTGCGGCGCGGTTTTCTGGATCAGCTTGGCAACGCCGATGGTGGCGCGGATATCGTTCATGGCATCATGCGCGTCATGCGCGCCCAGCGCCACGCCGTTTTGCTGCGCGACGTTGATGAGCGACAGGCTGGGGCTGCCGTATTCGTTTTTGACATCCAGCTTCAGCGCGCCCGGCATATACATGGCCATGGCCTTGACCAGCACCATAATGTCGGAGCGGCCGTTTTTCTCCCCCGTATGGGTGGTCATGGTGGTCAGCTCGGGGTCGAGCAGGTTCTGGTGCAGGTTATGCGCCAGCACGGGTTCGTCATACCCCAGCGTGTTATAGCCGGAGAAAATGACGGGCATGTACTGGGAGCGGATCCATTCATCCACTTCCTGCATCATCTCGTAATGCGAATTCTTGCTTTTTTTCAGGTCGTCGGGCGTGAATCCCGTGGTCAGCAGCGCCCCCGGCGCCGGCACCACCCAGGGAGAGCGCCGGCATTCGACCTTTTTGCTGGACAGGATATTCATGTTATCGTCGGTAAAGACGAGCGCGATTTGCAATACCTGACTGAACTCCTTGTCGAGGCCGGAGGTCTCCGTATCGTAAAAGATGAACACGTCAGGTTTCTCCTTCGCTTGGTGCGATCGTCCGCATGCCCGTCATGGCACGCCTTGCGTCACAATTCTCTTTTTTGTTGGTGTGTAATTGGATAGCATCTTTTGAAATCAAACGCATCAAAAAAGATGCTTTAGGGAAATATTCTTATAATCCGCTGCCGCCATGACAACAAAACCCGATATATCCCCCAAAACAGCGGAAAGCGGTCGAAAAAAGACCGATAACGACATTATTATCAATAAGATAATTGATAAATTTAATGTTAAAAATAAAGAAATATTTACCTCCTCTGATGAGGGTGGTTTAACTTTAGAAAATACATTAGAAAAAATAAATAAGTATTCTGATTTAATAGATTTTTTTATCAAAAAATCCGCCGCACATCTGGCCGGAAAAACCGCCGCGCGCAACCTGCCGACAATTGTGGCGACAGGCGGATACGGCCGCGCGGAGCTCGCGCCCCGTTCTGACGTGGATATCCTGTTTTTTTACGAGGGCACATTATCTTCCGCCGCCAAAGCCTTTATTGAGCAGCTGAATATCAGCGGATGGGCGGCGGGGCTCAAACTCAGCTTTTCCACGCGGAGTCTGGCCGATTGCGAATCCGGCCTTGCGGAAGATTTGCATTTTGCGACCAGCCTTCTGGAAACGCGCTATATCTGGGGTGACAAGGGGCGTTATACCCGCCTGCAAAAAATGATCCGCCAACATGTGGCCGATACCCCTGCCACCACCTTCATCGTCGCCAAACTGGCCGAGCGCGATGCCCGCCATGCCCGCACGGGCGACAGCCGCGCCTTGCTTCAGCCCAACGTGAAGGAAAGCAAGGGCGGTCTGCGGGATATCCAGACCCTTTTCTGGCTCACCCGTTTCCTTTACGGCATCCATACGGCGGAGGGGCTGGTCAAACGCGGCATCCTGACCAAAACGGAGGCCGAAAGCCTGCGCGCCGCCCACCGGTTTTTCTGGACAGTGCGCTGCCACCTGCACCTTATGGCCGGCCGCGCCGACGACCGCCTGACCTTCGACGCCCAGCCCGAAATCGCCCGCCGCATGGGCTATGCGGATGCGGAACCGAATATCCGCGCCGAGGCCTTTATGCAGGATTATTTCCGCATGGCGACGGAAACAGGTTACCTCACCCGTATTCTTTGCGCCGATCTGGAGGCGCAGGCGCTCGGCGCGGGGGTTACCTCCGGCACGCGCAAACTGGCCCTGACGGCGGAAACGGGCGGCTTTCCCCTGCACCACAACCGCCTGACGGTCAGCGGGCCGAAACATTTCAGCGATGCGCCCGAAGACATGGTGCGCATTTTCCACCAAAGCCAGATCACCGGGTTTGACATCCACCCCGATGCGCTGCGCGACGTGCGCCGCATCCTGAAACAATCGCCCGACATTCTGCGCCGGAGCAAAACGGCACTGCATGTCTTTACCGATATTTTGCTGGAACGCAAAAAGCCGGGCCAAACCCTGCGGCGCATGAACGAGGCCGGATTGCTGCTCGCCCTCATCCCCGATTTTGCGAATATCTACGCGCATATGCAGTACGACATGTACCACGTTTTTACGGCGGATGAACACACCATCAACGCCGTCGATATGTTGCACCGGATCGAAAACGGCGAACTGGCCGGTGACGCGCCGCTGGCAACGGAACTGGCGCAACATCTGCCCGCCCGCCGCGCGCTGTTTACCGCCATGCTGTTCCACGATATGGCCAAAGGCACCGGCGGCGGCCATGCGGCCAAGGGCGCGGCCATCGTGCGGCGCATGGGGCCAAAAATGGGCCTGTCCGATGCCGAAACGGAAACAGCGGCCTGGCTGGTGGAACAGCATTTGCTCATGACCATGACGGCTTTCAAACGCGATCTCAGCGACCCCAAAACACTCGCCGATTTTTGCGCCGTTGTGCAATCGCCGGAGCGGCTGAAACTGCTGACCATCATGACCGCCGCCGATATCATGGCCGTCGGCCCCGACCGCTGGAACAGCTGGAAAGCGGGTTTGCTGAGCGAATTGCACCACCGCGCCCGCGCCCTTCTCTCCGGCGCGGACAGCACGGTGGATGATGACGGGCTTGTCGTCGTCGCGCAAAAAAAACTCCGCCGTCTGATCGGCGACCAGATGGCCGCCATGCGCTATCTGACCGACCACGCGCCGCCGGATTTTTTCCTTGCCTTCCCCGCCGAAACGATTGCGGGTTTTGTGAAGGATATCGGCAAAACCCTCGGGCGGGAAAACCCGACGGTGATCAAGATCACGCCCAAAGAAGCGGAGGGTTTTTCCGAAGTCCTCGTCTTCACGCCCGACCGCAAGGGGCTCTTCGCCACCCTTTCGGGCGCGCTGGCGGCGGCGGGTGCTTCCATTATGGCGGCGCGGATTTTTACGCTGGGCAACGGCATGGCGCTGGATGTTTTTCAGGTGCAGAACACGGCGGGTCAGGCCTATGACAACGGGCCGTATTTGCAGCGCGTGCTCAAATCCGCGCTCGCCGGCCATCTGGATCTTTCCGCCGAAATCGCGCAGCGGCAAAAAAATCTGCCGCGCCGCCAGATGCATTTCAAGGTCGCGGCCAATGTCACCATCGACAATGACGCCAGCACGCGCCATACGCTGATCGAGGTCATCGGCAAGGATCGTCCCGGCCTGCTTTACGACATCACCGCCGCCCTCTCGGCCGAAGGCTTGCAGATTGCCGCCGCAAAGGTCACGACCTTCGGCGCACGCGCGGTTGATGTATTCTATGTAAAAGACCTTTACGGCCTGAAAGTGCTCCATGCCGCGAAATTGGCGCGAATTGAGCAGACGCTCAAAAACGTGCTTGAACAGTGGGGATAACGCTGAATATACTATTGAAGTTAATAAGATATTCGCGGAGTCTACGGGTGTGTCCATCAAAGCCGTTGAAAAACTGAATTCTGCCCCCTGGGCGCCGGACAGCTGGCGGTCGAAACCTGCCAAACAGATGCCGGAATACGACGATCCCGCCGCGCTGGAAAAAGTCGAAGCCACCTTGAAGAACTATCCCCCGCTGGTTTTTGCGGGCGAGGCACGCCGTTTGAAGGAAAGCCTTGCCCGCGTCGCGGCGGGAGAGGCCTTCCTGCTGCAAGGCGGCGATTGCGCCGAAAGCTTTGCCGAATTCCACCCGTGGAACATCCGCGATACCTTCCGCGTCATTTTGCAAATGGCGATCATCATGACCTTCGCCGCGCGCGTGCCGGTCGTGAAAGTCGGCCGCATTGCAGGCCAGTTCGCCAAACCGCGCAGCGAGCCGACGGAAACCCGCAACGGCATCACGCTGCCGAGCTACAAGGGCGACATCATCAACGGCGCCGAATTTTCGCCCGAAACGCGCCGCCACGACCCGCAACGCATCATTCAGGCCTATAACCAGTCGGCGGCGACGCTGAACCTTGTGCGCGCCTTTGCGCACGGCGGCTATGCCGATCTGCACCGCGTGCATCAATGGACGCTGGACTTTTTGAAAGGCCACCCGCAGGAAGACCGTTATCAGGATCTGGCCGGACGGCTCGACCAGACGCTCGCCTTCATGGCAGCGGCGGGCATTACGGTGGAAAATTCGCCGCAAATCCGCGAGGTGGATTTCTACACCTCGCACGAGGCGCTGCTGCTGCCCTATGAACAGGCATTGACACGCACGGATTCCACCACGGGCGACTGGTACGACGTTTCCGCGCATATGCTGTGGATCGGAGACCGCACCCGCCAGCCCGACGGCGCGCATGTGGAATTCCTGCGCGGCGTGAAAAACCCCATTGCCTTCAAATGCGGCCCCAGCCTGTCGAACGACGACATGCTGCGTCTGATCGATATTCTGAACCCCGATAACGAGCCGGGGCGTTTGACTCTTATCGCCCGCATGGGGCATGACAAGGTGGCCGATCATCTGCCGCGTTTGATCCGATGCATCCAAAGCGAAGGCCGCAACGTGGTCTGGTCTTGCGACCCCATGCACGGCAATACGCATACATCATCGACCGGTTACAAAACCCGCGCCTTTGACAACATTCTGCGCGAGGTGGAGCAATTCTTCGCCATTCACCGCGCCGAAGGATCGCATCCCGGCGGCGTGCATTTCGAACTGACGGGACAGGATGTGACCGAATGCACCGGCGGCGCGTACAAGATTACCGAAGACGAATTATCGGCCCGCTACCACACGCATTGCGACCCGCGCCTGAACGCATCGCAAGCGCTGGAGCTGGCCTTCATGATCGCCGACGATTTGCAAAAACATGTCGGCGGCGGCATCCGGCCGAAAGGCTGACAAAAGGGCAACGACCAGACACAGATTCAACGGGGGAAATGAATATGCTGCTGGGGAACGGAATAAATGAGGGGCTGAGTCAGCTTCAGAAAGCGCAGAAAGTCTATCATGCGCTTTTGGACTGCGACACGCCGCAGGCCTTCAAAAAGACCCTGAGCGCTGCCATACAACAATATCCGCTGGATGAATTCTACCCCGTTGTCGTGCAGGCCGAACTCTCCGCCGCGCTGATGATCTGCCACACCGCCGCGGCACAGGTGCAGGGTTTTGCTTTCCGCGACCATATGCGCGATTTTTGCGGCGTGAAACCCGCGCAACTGCTGAACATGAAATTGCAGGGCATCAGCGACATCACCGCCATGCCGGTGGAAGAGCTGGAGCCGATGCTGAAAGCCTTCGGCTATACGGTGAAGGACGGCACCATCACCGGCCATCCCGATGCCCACCGCCGCAAGGAAGACATCGTCAGCCTTGCCGAAAAGCGCCAGAGCAAACATGCCGGATGACAAGCCGCAGAATATTTACGACGATGCCGGATGGTTCCGCCATTTCCGGATGACCAAATATCTGCCCGCCATCACGGATAAATACGAGCAGGCCCTCAACATCCATGCCGACGACGGGCGCGCGACCAAAACCGTCATGACGGCCTATGGCGCGGCCGCGCTGGATATCCTGATGCATCTTGAAACCCCGCCGAAGGATTTTGCCGCCGCTCTTGCCGATACTTTTGCCCTGACGACGGATCATCTGCTCTTGCTCAATACCGACGATTTCGCGCGGCTGGCTCAACGCAGCAAGATGACGGTACACGAAACCCTGAGCCATGCGGGCTTCCTGATCGACCGCGACATCGTGGTCGGTTTCCGCCTGCCTGCCGATGCCCGGCGTCCCAAACCGCCCGCCGCCGGCAAAGCGCCCCCGCAAAAGCCGCCGGCGCCCTGAAACCGCCTAAAAACAAGGCTTTATTTTACGCCAACCCCCCTTGGGTTTTGGCAAAACGTGGTGTAATATGGGCAACCTTAAAACCAAGGATCTGGATATAAAAAAATGACCGTCGCCGTAAGATTTGCCCCCAGCCCCACCGGTGTCCTGCATGTCGGCAGTGTGCGCACAGCGCTCATCGTCTGGCTTTGCGCCCGCAAGAACAACGGCAGCTTCATGCTGCGCATCGACGATACCGATTTGCAGCGTTCCAAAGAAGAAAACGTCGAAGACATCATGGCGGGCCTCAAATGGCTGGGCCTCGACTGGGACCGTTTCGCGCGCCAGCGCGACCGCGCCGCGCAATACGATGTCGCCATCCAGAAGCTGAAAGACAGCGGCCGCCTGTATCCCTGCTATGAAACGGAAGACGAACTGGCGCTGAAGCGCAAGTCCCTGCTCTCCCGCTCCCTGCCGCCCATTTACGACCGCGAAGCGCTGACGCTGACGGAAGAACAAAAGGCGAAATACGAAGCCGAAGGCCGCAAGCCGCACTGGCGTTTCAAGCTCAACCACGAACCCATCATCTGGCAGGATCTTGTGCGCGGCCATGTGGAATTCCACGGCAAGGATATGTCCGACCCCGTGCTGATCCGCGAGGATGGCCGTCCGCTGTACCATATCTGCTCCGTAATCGATGATATCGAGTTCGGCATCACGCATATTGTGCGCGGCGAAGACCATGTGAGCAACACGGCCAGCCATGTGCAGATGTTCGAGGCGCTCGGCGCCAAGCCGCCGCATTTCGCGCACGTAACGCTGCTGGGCGATATGGAGGGCAAAAAGCTTTCCAAACGCAAAGGCTCTTTCAGCTTGGCCTCTCTGCGCGACGAAGTCGGCATCGAGCCGATGGCGATCATCAGCCTGATGTCGCGCATCGGCACCTCCGATCCGATTGAACCGCTGATGACCATTCAGGAAGCGATCGACAGTTTCGATTTCTCCAAATTCTCGCGCAACCTGCCGAAGTTTGACGAGGAAGAACTGTACCGCCTCAACGCCAAAATCCTGCACAAAATGGAATTTGCCGATGTGAAGGATCGTCTGGCCGCCATGGGGCTGTCCGACATCGACGAAACCTTCTGGCAGACCGTGCGCCCGAACCTTGAAATCCTCAGCGACATCAAGGATTGGTGGCAGGTTGCCAAAGGCCCCGTCACCCCTGTGATCGAAGACCCCGCATTCACCGCGCTTGCCGCCGAGCTGCTGCCCGACGGCCCGTGGGATAACACAACGTGGGATCAATGGGTGAACGCGATCAAGGAAAAAACCGACCGCAAGGGCAAGGCGCTGTTCATGCCCCTGCGCCTGTCCATCACGGGACAGCCGCACGGGCCGGAGCTGAAGGAACTCCTCCCCCTCATCGGCCGCCAGCGCGTGCTGGAACGGCTGAAGGCGGCGTAGTTTCCGCACGTAATGGCCGGCACGGATACATCCATCAGGCAAATTCCCGATAACACGCCGCTCGCGCCGGTGATTGTGCTGGTGCGCCCGCAACTGGGCGAGAATATCGGCATGTGCGCGCGCGCGATGCTGAATTGCGGCGTGACGGAGCTGCGCCTTGTCGCGCCGCGCGACGGCTGGCCGAACCCCGATGCCGTGGCCTCGGCCTCCGGCGCGGGAATCCTTTTCGATAGCGCCAAAGTCTATGCGACCACGGCAGAGGCTGTGGCCGATCTTGATTTCGTGCTCGCCACCACTGCGCGCGACCGCGATATGGTCAAGGACGTCATGACGGCAGAGGAAGCGGCGCGCGAAATCCACAAACGCCACGCAGGCCGCAGCGTGCCTGTCTGCGGCATTCTGTTCGGGCCGGAACGATCGGGCCTTGAAAACGACGATGTCGCGCTGGCCGACATGATTTTGAATATTCCGCTGAATCCCGGCTTTTCATCGCTCAATCTGGCACAGGCGGTTTTGCTGACCTGCTACAGCTGGCTGTCCGCGCAAAACCCGTTCGAGGGCACGGCCTTCCCGCCCGCGCCGGAAGAAAACGACAACGAAGCCCCCGCCAGCAAGGGCGAGATTGAAAATCTGTTGCAACGTCTGGAGGAAGAACTGGACAAGCGCCGCTTTTTCCGCAGCCCCGAACAACGGCCCACGCTTTTGCGCAATATCCGCAATTTCTTTTTCCGCAGCGGGATGACCAAACAGGAAACCCGCACCCTTCACGGGATTATTTCATCGCTGGTGGAGAAAAAGCGCAGCGG
>Ga0182792_1001271_pt1 | contig 20938 bp, 33 predicted proteins | sample Passage237B_FD_130497 | JGI IMG/M metagenome (GOLD analysis project Ga0182792, IMG submission 130497) | Cellulose adapted compost microbial communities from Newby Island Compost Facility, Milpitas, CA, USA - Passage2 37B (version 2) (version 2) ...
CATCCGCTCGCCGCACAAGTACAAGGACAGCCGCGAGCACTTCGAGATGCGGGTGCACAAGCGCCTGCTCGACATCGTGGACCCCACCCCCAAGACCGTCGACAGCCTCCAGCGCCTCGACCTGCCGGCCGGCGTCGACATCGAGATCAAGATCCAGCAGTGACCCACCCGGTCACCTGACCGATCTCACGCTCACCCGGATGGGGCGCCTTCGGGCGCCCCATCCGCCGTTTCGGCCTCGCCTTCGGGCCGGAAGGTCGGTGGGGCCCACGCCGACCCCAGGGCGTCGGCGCCACGGCGCGGTCACGCCCCTCGACCCGGGGCGTGCGCCCGGTGGCTCAGGGGAAGCGGAGGGCGGCGCGGCGCACGTACTCGGCGGAGGTGGCCAGGTCGACGGCCAGGACGACGTCGCCCTTCGCCACCACCCGGGGCGCCCAGTGCTCCAGGCCCGCGGCGTCGGCCGGTCGGCCGAGGAGCGCCACGTACAGCGCCGACACCCGGCTCCGGGCGGACTCGTTCGACTGGAACAGGGGCAGCGACACCGCGTTGCGGCCCGAGCGGGTGGCCCGGCCCCGCCAGTGGGCCAGGCCGGCCGGGTCCGGCGTGCGGTGCAGGAGCTTCTGGTAGAGGTCGCCGATCCAGCGGTTGAGGTCGCCGCCGCCGAAGCCCCGGAAGTACTCGCCCGAGGCGTAGAACTGCCCGGCCACCTCGGCCACGGTGCTGCGCCCGCTGCGCAGGCGCTCGGTCCAGTAGGCGACGCCGCCGGGATCGCCCTCGCGGCCGAGGGTGTCGCGGTACATCCGGTTCACGACCGTGCCGAGGTACTCGTCGGAGTTGGCCAGGCCGGTGACGAACTGCGAGCGCTGGGCCTTGGTGGCCGCCCTGTTCCCGCCGAGCTGGGTGCGGGCGGCGGTGCGCTCGCCCGTGGTGGGGGCCCGGTCGATGAAGTCGGCGTAGCCGGCGGCGATGTACGGGTCGTTCGGCCAGGTCACCGGCGGGGTGCACGCCTGGTCGAGCGCGGCCCGGGCCGCGGGCACGAGGCGGGCGGCGATCTCCTGGTGGCCCTTCGGGGTGGGGTGGTAGAGCTGGGTCAGGCCGATCCAGTTGTCGCTCGCGCAGAGGTCGTGGCCGATGCTCGGGGTGTACACGTCGACGTAGCGCACCCGGCCGCCGACCGTGGCGGCCCGGGCCGCGATCTCGTCGTTGAGGCGCTTCTGGACGCCGCGCAGCGCGTTGCGCTCGGCGTTGGAGATGACGCCCGAGGTGGGCAGGCAGGCGGCCGACCAGGTCCAGTTGGTGGGGCCGGCGGGCAGGATGTCGGGGTAGCCGACCACGAGCACCTGCGCGTTCGGGGCCTTCTGGGCGACCTGGCGCATGGCGGTCTCGATCTTCGGGCCCACCTCGTTCGCGATCCGGGTGAGCAGCGTCGGCATGGTGGCACCGCCGTAGTCGCCGGTGCAGTTCGCGGAGGTGGCGCAGTTGGTGAGGATGTCGGTGAAGCCGAGGTCGTTGCCGCCGATGGAGAAGGTGACGAGGTCGGTCGCGCTGTTCAGGACGCTCGTCTGGGCCGGGTTCGATCCCTGCGCGCTGGTCCAGTGGGTGGTGCGGGCGCCCGAGCACGACACGTCGGTGTAGCGGGCGATGCCGAGCGAGTTGCGCAGCCGGCGCCCGAAGTTGTTGGGGGAGCGGTTGCAGTCGCCCGAGGCGTCGGTCAGCCCGTAGCCCGAGCTGTAGGAGTCGCCCATTATCACGTAGTCGATCTCGGCGGGCGGGTCGCACGGCGCCGCGGCCGCGCTGGTGGAGGTCACCGCGAGCGTGGTGAGCACCGCCACCACGCTCAGGGCGATCGAACCGCCCCGCCGGTGCCGCCGCCCGCCCGTGTCGTATCGCTTCGCCATCCGATGTCCCCTCCGACTCGTGTGCGCCCGAAGTGTGCCAGATGGCACCGGTAGCCGGCCACTCCCGCGCCCGGCGTCGGCCCCCGGCGCGACCCGGACGGCCGGTGCCGGCGGCCACGGCGGGGCTCGCCCCCGGGCGCCCCGCAGCCGAGTTGGCTTCGATCCCGCAGGCCCGATAGGGTCTCCCATTCGTTGCCGCCCGGTCCCCGTGGCCGGACGGTGAACGTCGAATCGCTTACGCAACCGACGTCTGCGACGGCCCGCCCCGGCGGGTACCCCGCAGCACAACCGAACCAGGCGCTCCGCCGGGCACGTCCCGAGCGGAGCGTCCGCGTGAACGGCCCCCGTTCCTCCGCGACAGGAAGACACGCTTCATGGCAACCAAGGCAATCGTCGGCCAGAAGGTCGGCATGACCCAGATCTGGGACGACCAGAACCGGATGATCCCGGTGACGGTCCTCTCGGTCGAACCCCTCCGGGTGGTGCAGATCCGCACGCCCGAGAAGGACGGCTACAGCGCCCTCCAGGTCACCTTCGGCTCGAAGAAGGCCACCAAGCTGACCAAGCCCGTCGCCGGCCAGTACGAGAAGGCCGGCGTCGACCCCGGCGAGCGGCTCATCGAGCTGCGCCTCGACGACGTCACCGGCTACGAGGTCGGCCAGGAGATCGCGGTCGACACGCTCGCCGACGGCGAGCTGATCGACGTGACCGCCGTGAGCAAGGGCAAGGGCTTCGCCGGCGCCATGAAGCGCCACGGCTTCGCCGGCCAGCGGGCCAGCCACGGTGCCCACCGGGTGCACCGCAAGCCGGGCTCGGTCGGCCAGTGCGCCACCCCCGCCCGCGTGTTCAAGGGCAAGCGGATGGCCGGCCGCATGGGCGCCGAGAAGGTCACCACCCTCAACCTGACCGTGGTGTCGGCCGACGCCGAGCGCAACCTGCTGCTCGTCAAGGGCGCCGTGCCCGGCCCCAAGGGCGGCCTCGTCCTCGTCCGCGACGCCGTGAAGGGCGGTACCAAGTGATGAGCATCGAACTCCTCAGCCCCACCGGCGCCAAGGCCGGCACCGTCGAGCTGGACGACGCGATCTTCGGCATCGAGCCGAACACCGCGGTGATGGCCCAGGTCGTCACCGCCCAGCTCGTCGCCCGCCGCGCCGGCACCCAGTCCACCAAGACCCGGGCCGAGACCCGCGGCGGCGGTGCCAAGCCCTGGGCCCAGAAGGGCACCGGCCGGGCCCGCGCCGGCTCCAGCCGCTCGCCGATCTGGCGGGGCGGCGGCGTCGCCCTCGGCCCCAAGCCGCGCAGCTACGCCCAGCGCACCCCCAAGAAGATGATCAAGCTCGCCCTGCGCTCGGCCCTCTCGGACCGCGCTGCCGCCGGCCAGGTCAAGGTGGTCGACGCCTGGGCGTTCGACGCCCCCCGGACCAAGGACGCCAAGGCGGCGCTCGCCGCCATCGGCGCCGAGGGCCGCACCCTCGTGGTGCTCGGCCGTGACGAGGCCGTGGCCGCCCGCTCCTTCCGCAACCTCCCCGAGGTGCAGGTGATCGCGGTCGGCGAGCTCAACGCCTACGACGTGCTGGTGAACGACACCATCGTCTTCAGCCAGGCCACCCTGCCGAGCGCCACGCCGGCCGCCGCCGAGGAGGAGGCCAAGTGAGAGACGCACGAGACGTCATCATCGCCCCGGTCGTGTCGGAGAAGAGCTACGGGCTCATCGAGGAGAACGTCTACACGTTCGTCGTCCACCCCGACGCCGCCAAGCCCGAGATCCGCGCCGCCATCGAGGAGATCTTCGACGTGAAGGTCACCAAGGTGAACACGCTGAACCGCAAGGGCAAGACCACCCGCAACCGCCGTACCGGAAAGGTCGGCAGCCGCCCCGACCGCAAGCGTGCCATCGTCACGCTCGCCGAGGGCGACTCGATCGACCTGTTCAAGGAGGCCTGAGTCCCATGGCGCTCCGCAAGCGCAAGCCCACCAGCCCCGGCCGACGGTTCCAGACCGTCTCCGACTTCAAGGACATCACCAAGACGACCCCGGAGCGCTCGCTCCTCGTCGCCAAGTCCTCCACCGGCGGCCGCAACAGCTACGGCCGCAAGACCGCCCGCCACAAGGGCGGCGGCCACAAGCAGCACTACCGGGTGGTCGACTTCCGTCGCACCAAGGACGGCGTGCCCGCCAAGGTCGCCGCCATCGAGTACGACCCGAACCGCACCTGTCGCATCGCGCTGCTCCACTACCTCGACGGCGAGAAGCGCTACATCCTCGCCCCCCGCAACGTGGGCGTCGGCGACCTGCTCCAGAGCGGCCAGGGCGCCGAGATCCGCCCCGGCAACGCCCTGCCGATGCGCTACATCCCCGTCGGCACCACCGTCCACGCGGTGGAGCTGAAGCCCGGCGGCGGCGCCAAGATGGCCCGCTCCGCCGGCACCAGCGTCCAGCTCGTGGCCAAGGAGGGCGACTACGCCACCCTGCGCCTGCCGAGCACCGAGATGCGCCGCGTCCCGATCGACTGCCGGGCCACCATCGGCGAGGTCGGCAACGCCGAGCACGAGCTCATCAAGATCGGCAAGGCCGGCCGCAACCGCTGGAAGGGCGTCCGCCCCCAGACCCGTGGCGTCGCCATGAACCCCGTCGACCACCCGCACGGCGGTGGCGAGGGCAAGACCTCCGGCGGCCGCCACCCGGTGTCGCCGTGGGGCAAGCCCGAGGGCCGAACCCGTGACCTGAACAAGCCGTCCCAGAAGTTGATCGTCCGCCGCCGCCGCACCCGCGGCTCGCGCCGGTAAGGCAGGAGAGCCGAGATGCCCCGTTCACTCAAGAAGGGCCCGTTCATCGATGACCACCTGCTCAAGAAGGTCGACGCGCTGAACGCCGCCAACGAGAAGAAGGTCATCAAGACCTGGTCTCGTCGTTCCACCATCATCCCCGACATGGTCGGCCACACCATCGCCGTCCACGACGGCCGCAAGCACGTCCCGGTGTACGTCACCGAGTCGATGGTCGGCCACAAGCTGGGCGAGTTCGCCCCCACCCGGACGTTCAAGTTCCACGCCGGGCAGGAGAAGAACGCCCGAGGGAGGCGCTGACCATGGCGAAGTCCGGTACCCAGATCGCCGCGGTCCGCGAGACCCGCAAGGGCGCGATCATCCACAAGACCAACGAGCGCCCGGGCACCCGCGCCCAGGTCCGCTACGTGCGGGTCTCCGCCTACAAGGCCCGTGAGGTTCTCGACCTCATCCGGGGCAAGCACGTCCAGGACGCGGCCGAGATCCTCCAGTTCGTGGAGCGCGACGTCGCGGACGTCATCCAGAAGGCGCTCGACTCGGCGGTCGCCAACGCCGTCAACAACGACAGCCAGGACGCCGAGACCCTGTTCGTCTCCGCCTGCTACGCGGACGAGGGCCCCACCCTCAAGCGCTGGCGCCCCCGGGCCCGGGGCCGCGCCACCCGCATCCGCAAGCGCACCTGCCACATCACCATCATCGTGAGCCGCCTCGACGAGGGCGCCCTGCGCCTGCGCACCGAGCGGGCCGAGCGCGCCGGCCGCGGCGGTGCCGCCGCCACCAGCCGGGCCTCCCGCCGGGCCCGCGTGGCCAAGAGCCGCCAGGCCGAGCACACCCACGACCACGATCACGACCACGAGGAGCCGACCGCCGCGGTCGACGCCGAGGCCACCGACGTCGCCACCGAGGCCGGTGGCGACGCACCCGAGGGCGAGGCCGCCGAGGCCGCCGCCACCGAGGTGCCCGAGGGCGCCATCAAGGGCAACAAGGACTCGATGAAGTACCACGTGCCCGGCAGCCAGTGGTACGACCAGACCGAGGCCGAGGAGTGGTTCGAGACGGTCGAGGCCGCCGAGGCCGCCGGCTACGAGCCCGCCGGCGGTGCCGCCAAGCAGCAGCCGGCCGACGAGACCGACGAGAAGGACGAAGACTGATGGGCCAGAAGGTCAACCCCTACGGCTTCCGCCTCGGCGTGACCACCGAGTGGAAGTCCCGCTGGTTCGCCGATCGCAAGGCCTACGGCGAGAACATCATCGAGGACTGGAAGATCCGCGACCTCTTCATGACCTCGCTGCCGCACGCCGCGATCAGCCGGGTCGAGGTCGAGCGGACCCGTGACCGCCTCCGGGTCGACGTGCACACCGCCCGTCCCGGCATCGTGATCGGTCGCCGCGGCTCCGAGGCCGATCGCCTCCGGGCCGAGCTGACCAAGATCACCGGCAACAACAAGGTCCAGCTCAACATCCAGGACATCGAGAAGCCCGAGCTGGACGCCGCCCTCATCGCCCAGGGCGTCGCCGACCAGCTCGCCGGCCGCGTCGCCTTCCGCCGGGCCATGAAGCGGGCCGTCCAGAACGCACAGAAGTCCGGCGCCCTCGGCATCCGGGTCCAGTGCTCGGGCCGCCTCGGCGGCTCCGAGATGTCCCGCACCGAGTGGTACCGCGAGGGCCGGGTGCCGCTGCACACGCTGCGCGCCGACATCGACTACGGCTTCCGCGAGGCCCGCACCACCGCCGGCCGCATCGGCGTGAAGGTGTGGATCTACAAGGGCGACATCCTGCCCTACAAGGCCAGCGCCGAGGAGAAGATCTCCCGCGAGGCCGCCCTGGCCGTCGGCGAGACCGCCGGCGCCCCGCCCGCCAAGGTCGTGTCGTCCTCGCGCCGCCGCGCCGCCGCGGCGCCCGTCGAGGAGGCCGCGGCCGCCGCCGAGGCCACCGAAGAGCCCAAGCCGCTGGTCCAGGAGGCCGACCCGGAGATCGAGAAGCTCCTCGAAGAAGAGGAAGCCATCGAGCGCTCCGTGCGCGACCACCACGAGACCCCGCACTTCCGTCCCGGGGATGGTGACTGACATGTTGATGCCCAGGAAGGTCAAGCACCGCAAGCAGCACCGCGGTCGGATGACGGGCGCCGCCAAGGGCGGCACCCGGGTCCACCAGGGTGACTACGGCATCCAGGCCCTGGAGCCGGGGTGGATCTCCGCCCGCCAGATCGAGGCCGCCCGCATCGCCATGACCCGCCACATCAAGCGTGGCGGCAAGGTGTGGATCAACGTCTTCCCCGACAAGCCCGTCACCGAGAAGCCCGCCGAGACCCGCATGGGCTCCGGCAAGGGCAACCCGGAGCGCTGGGTCGCGGTGGTGAAGCCCGGTCGGGTGCTCTTCGAGCTGAGCTACGCCGACCCCCAGATCGCCCGCGAGGCGATCGACCGGGCGATCCAGAAGCTGCCGATCAAGGCCAAGTTCGTGACCCGTGAGGAGAGCTTCTGATGGCGAAGAAGACCAGCGCGAACGACCTCGACACCGCCTCCATCGTGGAGCGCCTCGCCGAGGAGAAGGACCGCCTGTTCAAGCTGCGGGTCCAACACGCCACCGGCGCCCTGGAGAACAACGCGGCGCTGCGCACCACCCGTCGTGAGATCGCCCGCTACGAGACCGAGCTGCGGGCCCGGGAGATCGAGGCCGCCGAGGCCCTCGCCCAGGAGGAGAAGGCCTGATGGCTGAAGAGAGCACCCAGACGCGGGAGAACGCCCGCAAGACCCGCGAGGGCGTCGTCAGCTCCGTGGACATGGACAAGACGGCCGTGGTCACCGTGACCACCCGCAAGCCCCACCCGCGGTACCGCAAGACGATGGCCCGCTCCACGCACCTCTACGTCCACGACGAGGAGAACACCCTCCGCGTCGGCGACCGCGTCCGCGTGGGGGAGACCCGCCCGCTGTCCAAGCTGAAGCGCTGGCGGATCCTCGAGATCCTGGAAAGGGCGAAGTGACCTCATGATCCAGCAGGAATCTCGACTCCGCGTCGCGGACAACAGCGGCGCCAAGGAGGTGCTGTGCATCAAGGTGCTCGGCGGCTCCCGCCGGCGCTACGCCAGCATCGGCGACGTCTTCGTGGCGACCGTGAAGGACGCCACCCCGGGCGCCGGCGTGAAGAAGGGCGACGTCGTCAAGTGCGTCGTCGTCCGCACGAAGAAGGAGCGGCGCCGCCCCGACGGCTCCTACATCCGCTTCGACGAGAACGCCGCCGTCCTCATCAACGACCAGCAACAGCCGCGTGGCACGCGCATCTTCGGCCCGGTGGGCCGCGAGCTGCGCGACAAGAAGTTCATGCGCATCGTCTCGCTCGCCCCGGAGGTGCTCTGATGGCAGGGCTCAAGATCCGCAAGGGTGACCGCGTCGTCGTCCTGTCCGGCAAGGACAAGGGCAGGGAGAGCGTCGTCACCGCGGCGCTCCCCCGCGAGGGCAAGGTCATCGTCGAAGGCGTCAACACCGCCAAGCGGCACACCAAGTCCCGCAGCGCCACCGAGCCCGGTGGCATCAAGGACAAGGACATGCCGATCCAGGCGAGCAACGTCGCCGTCATCAGCCCGAAGGACGGCAAGCCGACCCGCGTCGGCTACAAGGTCGTGGACGGCAAGAAGATCCGCATCTGCAAGCGGACCGGTGAGGAAATCAAGTGAGCGACACCGCCACCTACGTGCCCCGGCTCAAGGCCAAGTACCAGGACGAGATCCGGGCCAAGCTCCAGGCCGACCTCCAGCTCGGCAACATCATGGAGGTCCCGCGCCTCGACAAGATCGTCGTGAACATGGGCGTCGGCGAGGCTGTCGCCCAGGGCTCCCTCCTCGAGCACGCCGTCACGGACCTCACGGTCATCACCGGCCAGAAGCCGGCCGTCACCCGGGCCAAGAAGTCGATCGCCACGTTCAAGCTCCGCGAGGGCAACGCGATCGGCGCCAAGGTCACCCTCCGCGGCGACCGCATGTGGGAGTTCCTCGACCGGCTGATCGCCCTGGCGATCCCCCGCATCCGGGACTTCCGCGGCCTGCCGGCCAACAGCTTCGACGGCCGCGGCAACTACACGTTCGGCGTCACCGAGCAACTGATCTTCCCGGAGATCGACTACGACAAGATCGACCGGCCCCGTGGCATGGACATCACCCTCGTCACGACGGCCCGCACCAACGCCGAGGGCAAGGCCCTGCTCGATGCCTTCGGCTTCCCGTTCAAGCGTGAGGGAATGGCGTGATGCGAGCGAAGCGAGCAGCACCAATCAAGACGGATGGCCGGTCGCTGCGCAGCAGCGGTCTCTCGACGCCGAGCACGGCGGACGTGAGTGAAGGGACGAACTCGTAATGGCCAAGAAGGCACTTATCAACAAGGCCAACAAGAAGCCGAAGTTCAAGGTCCGGGGCTACACCCGGTGCCAGAAGTGCGGCCGGCCCCACTCGGTCTACCGCAAGTTCAACCTGTGCCGCGTCTGTCTCCGCGACATGGTGCACGCCGGGGAGATCCCGGGCGTCACCAAGGCGAGCTGGTGAGGAGGCCGAACCATGACCATGACTGATCCCATCGCCGACATGCTGACCCGCATCCGCAACGCCAACACGGCGATGCACGACGAGGTCTCCATGCCGTCCTCCAAGAAGAAGGAGGCGCTCGCCGCCCTCCTGAAGAAGGAGGGCTACATCGAGGACTTCACCGTCGCGGCCAACGCCGACGGCCGTCCCGGCTCGTCGCTGACCGTCACCATGAAGTACTCCCCCGAGCGGGCCCGGACCATCTCCGGCCTCCGCCGGGTGTCCAAGCCGGGCCTGCGGGTCTACTCGCCGGCCAAGGACGTCCCGCGCGTCCTCGGCGGCCTCGGCGTCGCCGTCGTCTCGACCAGCCAGGGCCTCATGACCGACCGCGAGGCGCGCAAGCGCAACGTGGGCGGCGAGGTGCTGTGCTACGTCTGGTAGGAGCGCCCCATGTCCCGAATCGGTAAGTCCCCGATCACCGTCCCCGCCGGCGTCGACGTCTCCGTCGCCGACCGCCGCGTCACCGTCAAGGGCCCCAAGGGCACCCTGGAGCGGGAGCTGCCCGGCGCCATCACCGTGCGCCAGGAGGGCGAGGCCCTGCTCGTGGAGCGCCCCGACGACGCCCGCCAGAACCGGGCGCTGCACGGCCTCGTCCGCTCCCTGGTGAACAACATGGTCGTCGGCGTGACCGACGGCTTCTCCAAGGAGCTGGAGATCATCGGCGTCGGCTTCCGCGCCACCGCCAAGGGCCCCGACGCCATCGACATGGCGCTCGGCTTCAGCCACCCGGTGGTCGTGAAGGCGCCCGAGGGCATCACCTTCGAGGTCCCCGCCCCCAACCGCGTCATCGTGCGCGGCAACGACAAGGAGGTCGTCGGCCAGGTCGCCGCCGACATCCGCAAGCTCCGCAAGCCCGAGCCCTACAAGGGCAAGGGCGTCCGCTACCTCGGCGAGCACGTGGCCCGCAAGGCCGGCAAGTCCGGGAAGTAGCCCACGCGGCTCCGCCCCGTGGCCCACCGCCCGGAGATCAAGGAAACGACATGACTGTCTCAGCGAAGAAGAACCGAGAGGCCCGGCTCCGTCGCCACCGCCGGGTGCGCAAGAAGGTCAAGGGCACGCCCGAGCGCCCCCGCCTGGCCGTGTTCCGCTCGAACAAGCACATCACCGCCCAGCTCATCGACGACCGCGCCGGCACCACGCTGGCCGCCGCGTCGTCCACCGAGCCCGGCTTCGAGGGCAGCGGCGGCAACGTCGACGCCGCGAAGAAGGTCGGCGAGCTGGTCGCCGCCCGGGCCAAGGACGCCGGCATCTCCGCCGTGGTCTTCGACCGCGGCGGCAACCTCTACCACGGCCGCATCGCGGCACTGGCCGATGCAGCCCGCGAGGCTGGACTGGAGTTCTGATGGCCACCCCGAACAACACCGAGCTGGCGCTGCGCGAGTCGCGCGTCATCAACATCAACCGCGTGGCCAAGGTGGTCAAGGGCGGTCGCCGGTTCTCCTTCACCGCCCTCGTGGTGATCGGCGACGGCGCCGGCCACGTCGGCCTCGGCTACGGCAAGGCGAAGGAGGTGCCCCTCGCCATCCAGAAGGGCACCGAGGAGGCTCGCAAGAACCTCTTCGCCGTCCCGCTCGCCGGCGGCACCATCACCCACCCGATCATCGGGGTCATGGGCGCCGGCCGGGTCATGCTCAAGCCCGCCGCCCCCGGTACCGGCGTGATCGCCGGCGGTGCCGCCCGCGCCATCCTCGAGGAGGCCGGCATCCACGACGTGCTCTGCAAGTCGCTCGGCTCCGCCAACCACATCAACGTCGCCCGCGCCACCATCGCGGGCCTCCAGGGCCTCAAGCGCCCCGACGAGGTCGCCAAGCTCCGCGGCCTCTCGCCGGAGGAGTTCGTCCCCAAGGGCCTCCTGGAGGCCTACAAGGAGAGCGAGCGCGGCCCGGTCGAGATCGTGGAGGTCAAGTAGCCATGGCGCTCAAGGTCACCCAGGTCCGTTCCACCATCGGCGTGAAGCCCAAGCACCGCGGCACCATCCGCGCGCTCGGCCTCGGCCGCATCGGTCAGTCCAACACCCTCCCCGACCGTCCCGAGATCCGCGGCATGATCGCCCGGGTCCCGCACCTCATCACGGTCGAAGACGTCCAGGAAGGCGAAGCCTGATGAAGGTCCACGACCTCCAGCCCGCCGCGGGCTCCAACCGCGATCGCAAGCGCGTCGGCCGAGGCATCGGCGGGCGCGGCGGCAAGACCGCCGGCCGCGGCACCAAGGGCCAGAAGGCCCGCAACACGATCCCCGCCGCCTTCGAGGGCGGCCAGATGCCGCTGCACATGCGGGTGCCGAAGCTCAAGGGCTTCACCAACCCGTTCCGCGTCGAGTACCAGGCCATCAACCTCGACACGCTCGACGCCACCGGGCTGGACGAGATCACGCCCGAGACGCTGCACGCCAACGGCCTCGTCGGCAAGGGGGCGCTCGTCAAGGTCCTCGGCCGCGGCGAGATCACCCGCGCCGTCACCGTCAAGGCCCACGCCTTCTCCGCCGCCGCCGAGTCGGCCGTCACCGCCGCCGGCGGTAGCGTTGAGCGACTGCCCCTCCCGTGGGGCGATCGTCGCCGGCCCGCCCAGGGCAACCAGTTCACCAACCGCTGATCCGGTCGGCATCCCGCCGATCCGCCTGCCGACCGCTTCCCAGGAGCGCGAGTGTCGACCCTACGCAACGTCTTCAAGATCGCCGAACTGCGGAACAAGGTGCTGTTCACGCTCGGGCTCATCGCGGTCTACCGGTTCGGTTCCCACGTACCGGTGCCCGGCATCAGCCTCGTGGTGCTGGACGAGCTGGCCGAGACCGCCAAGGAAGGCGGCATGCTCGGCTTCCTCCAGGTCTTCTCCGGTGGCGCCCTCACCCAGTTCTCGGTGTTCGCGCTCGGGATCATGCCCTACATCACCGCCTCGATCATCATGCAGATCCTGGCGGTGGTGATCCCCAAGCTGGAACAGTGGCAGGAGCAGGGTGCGGTCGGGCAGCGCAAGATCACCCAGTGGACCCGCTACCTCGGCGTGGCCATCGCCCTCCTCCAGGGCACCGGCATCACCTACATGTTCCACACCGGCAGCTTCGGCGGCGTGGCGGGCAAGGACATCTTCGGCGTCGACCGCTACAACACCGGCCGGTTCCTGCTGGTGGTCCTCACCCTCACCGCCGGCTTCTCGCTGCTCATGTGGATCGGTGAGGTCATCACCGAGCGGGGCATCGGCAACGGCATGTCCATCCTCATCTTCGCCTCGGTCGTGAGCACCATGCCGGCCAGCTTCGGCACGGTGAAGGCCGAGAAGGGCTGGGCCGTCATGTTCGGGATCGTGGCGATGTTCATCGTCCTCATGGTCGCCATCGTGTTCATCGAACAGGGCGTGCGGCGCATCCCGGTGCAGTTCGCGAAGCGCCAGGTGGGCCGCAAGATGTACGGCGGCCAGAGCACCTACATCCCGCTCAAGGTCAACGGCGCCGGCGTCATCTCCATCATCTTCGCCAGCTCGGTGCTGTACCTGCCGATCATCATCGGCCAGGTCCTGCCGGTGAAGACCGACGTCAACGCGGCGGGCGTGGTCACCGGCGGCAACTGGGCCTACGGGGTCCAGCAGTGGATGGACGACCACCTGACCCGCTCCACCTCGCCGTTCTACCTGGTGATCTACGGCGTGCTCATCATCGCCTTCGCCTACTTCTACACGGCGATCCAGTTCGACCCGGCGAAGCAGGCCGACCAGATCCGCAAGCAGGGCGGCTTCATCCCCGGCATCCGCCCCGGCCACCAGACCGAGCGGTACCTCGCCAAGATCCTCTCCCGCATCACCCTGCCCGGGGCCCTGTTCGTGGCCGCCGTGGCGCTCATCCCGGCGTTCGTGCTCGGCCAGGTGCTCGGCAGCGACAGCACCGGCAGCAACGCCCTCGGGTTCTTCGGCATCTCGATCCTCATCGCCGTCGGCGTGGCGCTCGAGACCGTGAAGCAGATCGACGGCCAGCTCATGATGCGCAACTACGAGGGCTTCCTCGACAAGGCCAAGGCGCGGGCCAAGGCCTCGGCCAAGAGCTCGAAGTAGGAGGGGCCCCGATGCCCACCGGCGTTCGTCTCGTCATGCTCGGCCGTCAGGGCGCGGGCAAGGGCACCCAGGCCGCTCGGCTGGCCGAGCACTACGGGGTGCCCCACATCTCCACCGGCGACATGCTGCGCGCCGCGGTGGCCGCCGGCACCGAGTTCGGGCTGCGGGCCAAGGCCGTGATGGACGCCGGCGGCCTCGTGTCCGACGAGATCATGGTCGGCATCGTGGACGAGCGGCTGCACGAGGCCGACGCCGCCACCGGCTACATCCTCGACGGCTTCCCCCGCACGCTCGCCCAGGGGCGGGCGCTCGCCGGGATCACCGAGTCCCGCCCGATCGAGGTGGTCGTGAACCTGGAGGTGCCCGAGGAGCAGGTGATCGGCCGGATCACCAACCGCCGGGTCTGCAAGAGCTGCGGCGCCATCTACTCGGTCAGCGCGCCCCCCGCGAGCGACTGGACCTGCGACCGCTGCGGCGGCGAGGTCGTCCAGCGCGACGACGACACCGAGGAGGCGGTCCGCAAGCGCCTCGACCTGTACGCGGCGGAGACCCTGCCGCTCGTGCCGTTCTACGCCGAGCAGGACCTGCTCGCCGAGGTCGACGGCGTCGGCAGCCCCGACGACGTCTTCGCACAGCTCGTCTCGGTGATCGACGCCCGGGTCGCCCGCTGAGGGACGGGGCTGGTCGTGCTCTTCGCCAAGGGTGCCGCGGTCCGCTCCCGGGCCGACATCGCCGCGATGCGCCTCGCCGGCCGGGTGGTGGCCGAGATGCACCACGACATCCGTGAGGCCCTCCGCCCCGGCGTGACCACCGGCGAGCTGGACCGCATCGGCCGGGCGGTGCTCGCCCGGCGCGGCGCCTCCTCCAACTTCCTCGGCTACGGCTCGCCGCCGTTCCCGGCGGTGATCTGCGCCTCCCCGAACGCGGTGGTGGTGCACGGGGTGCCGTCGGACGACGTGGTGCTCCACGACGGCGACCTGGTGTCCATCGACTGCGGGGCGGTGGTCGACGGCTGGCACGGCGACGCCGCGTTCACCGCGGCGGTCGGCACCGCATCACCCGAGGACCGGCTCCTGATCGAGGCCGCGGAGGCGTCGCTCGCCGCGGCCGTCGAGGTCATGGTGGCGGGCAACCGCCTCGGCGACATCGGCCACGCGGTGGAGACCACCGCGCTGACCGCCGGCTACGCGGTGCTGGAAGGCTTCACCGGCCACGCCATCGGCCGGGCCATGCACGAGCCGCCCAACGTGCCGAACGAGGGCGAGCCGGCGACGGGCCCGAAGCTGCGGGTCGGCAACGTGCTGGCGGTGGAGCCGATGCTCGTGGCCGGCGACCCCGACGTCTACCTGGACGACGACGGCTGGTCGGTGGTCACCGTCTCGGGGGCCCGCGCCGCGCACGCCGAGCACACCATCGCCATCACGAACGACGGCCCCGAGATCCTCCCCCTGCCGTAGCCGGCCGCCAGGCCCGATCGACGGATCGGACGCTCCGGGTCGTTCCGATCGGGCGACCCACCGGCGGTGACGGCTGCAGCGCTCAGCGGTGGGTGCCCTGGGCGCGGTCGTAGACGGTGCGCAGGTAGGCGGTGCGGGCCTCGGCGAATGCCGGGTCGTCCACGGCGAGGCCGGTGACCAGCCGGGTGAGCTGGGGGAACGCCACCGGGAAGAGCACCTGCGCGAGCCGGGTGAGCGCCACCTGCGCCGGGTCGAGGTCCCCGGGGATCTCGCCGGCGTCCTGGGCGGCGCGGATCCGCTCCACCATCTCGCCGTAGACGCGCGCCCGGGCCTCCTCCTCGGCCACCTCGCCGTCGGGGCCCGCCTCCAGCGCCTCCCACTGGAGCAGCCGCACGTAGGCCGGGTCCTCCAGGTGGTGGGCGGCGGCGGTCGCCATGCGCTCGCCGGTGCTCGGGCTCTCGTCGCCCGGGACGCCCTTGGGGCGGGCGAGGCGGGTGCGCAGCAGCTCCCGGAAGAGGCCGTCCTTGGACTCGAAGTAGTAGTAGACGAGCTGCTTGTTGACGCCGGCCCGCCCGGCGATCGCGTCGACGCGGGCCCCGGCGATGCCCTTCTCGGCGAACTCGGCCGCGGCGGCCTCCAGCAGCCGGGCGCGGGTGGCTTCGGGATCACGGGTGGTCATCGGGGCGGTCTCCGGCGGGTGGTCCTGGTTCCATCGTGGCCCACCGAGCCTCGCGGCCCGGGACTACCTCAATCAACCAGTTGGTTGATAGCCTGGCGGACGGCCCGGTCGCACGCGACCGCCCCACCCTCGCCCCCGCCCGCTCCGCCGAGGAGACCCATGCCCGCCGCCCCCACCCGATCCGCCGCCGGTCCGACCGCCGCTCCCGTCGATCCCGCCGCTCCCACCGACGCCCGCCCCGCCGCTCCCACCGACGCCGGCCCCGACGCCGGCGGGCCGACCCGCACCGCCGGCGAGCAGGCCCAGCACGACCGCCGGTGGTGGATCCTCGCGGTCCTCTGCCTGTCCCTGCTCGTCACCGGCATCGACAACACCATCCTCAACGTCGCCCTGCCCCGCATCGTCGACGACCTCGGCGCCCGCGGCAGCCAGCTCCAGTGGATGATCGACAGCTACAGCCTCGTCTTCGCCTCGCTGCTCCTCACGATGGGCGCCCTCGGCGACCGCTTCGGCCGCAAGAAGCTGCTGCACCTCGGCGTCCTGCTCTTCGGCCTCTTCTCCACCGTGGCCTCACTCCAGACCAGCGCCGAGGGCCTCATCGCGGCCCGGGCGCTCATGGGCATCGGCGGCGCCATGATCTACCCGACCACGCTGTCCATCCTCACCAACGTCTTCCGGGAGCCGGCCGAGCGGGCGAAGGCCATCGGCATCTGGGCCGGCGTCGCCGGCCTCGGCGTGGCGGCCGGCCCCCTCGGCGGCGGCCTCCTCCTGGAGCACTTCGCCTGGGGCTCGGTCTTCCTCGTCAACGTCCCGCTCTGCGCGGTGGCGCTCGTCGGCGGGTGGTTCCTCATCCCCGACTCCCGCGACCCCGAGGAGGGCCGCCTCGACCCGCTCGGCTCGGTGCTGTCGATCGTGGCGCTCGTCGGCCTGCTCTACGCGCTCATCGAGGGCCCGGACCGGGGGTGGGGGAGCGCGCCCGTCCTCGCCGGCTTCGCGGTCGGCATCGTGGCGTTCGTGGCCTTCGCCCTCTGGGAGCTGCACACCGAGCACCCCATGCTCGACCTGCGCTTCTTCCGCAACCCCCGCTTCTCCGCCGCCTCGGCCACCATCACGCTCACGTACTTCGCGCTGTTCGGCTCCACCTTCCTGCTCACCCAGTACTTCCAGTTCGTGCTGGGCTACTCGCCGCTCAAGGCCGGCTTCATGGCCTCGCCGGTGGCCATCGGCCTCATGATCGGCGGGCCCAACGCGCCCCGCCTCGTGCGGCGCTTCGGCACCAAGTACGTGGTGGCCACCGGGCTCGCGATCGTCGGCGCCGGCCTGCTCTGCTACGCCAGCGACACGCTCATGTCCTCGGTGCTGCTCGGCTGCCTGGTGCGGGCCGCGTTCGGGCTGGGCATGGGCCTCACCACCGCCCCGGCCACCGAGTCGATCATGGGCGCCCTGCCCCGGGGCAAGGCCGGGGTGGGCTCCGCGGTCAACGACACCACCCGCCAGACCGGCGGCGCCCTCGGCGTGGCCGTCCTCGGGTCGATCTTCGCCGCCAACTACCGCAAGGTGATCGCCCCCGACCTCGCCGCCATGCCGGCCGACGCCCGCCACCTCGCCCACGACTCCATCGGCAAGGCCATCGGCTACGTGGAGCGGGCGCCCGACGCCCTGGGCGGCGTGGTCCACGACGGCGCCGTCCACGCCTACCTCCAGAGCATGCACGTGGTGTACCCGATCGCCGCGGCCGTCGTGGCCTGCGCCATCGTGGTGACCCTGCGCTACCTGCCGGCCCGGGCCGCGGCCCCCGCCCTCGCCCCCGAGGAGGACACCGACGCCTTCCACGCCGCCATCGGCCTGGAGGACGCGCTCCCCGAGGTGCCCAGCCAGGTGCTCGCGGACCGCCCGGCGCAGCCCGCGGCCGACCCCGAGGTCACGCGCGACGCGGCCCAGGTGTGGTAGACGGGCGAACTTGGTCCACCGCGGGGACCGCGATAGCATCTCCCTTCGGCCCTGGCGGCTGTCGCGTCCCCTCGCGGCAGAGCGGGTCGTCACCGCAGGTTCGATCAGGAGATTCTCCGCTGCCAAAGCCCAAAGAAGACGCCATCGTCCTCGAAGGCACCGTGCTCGAGGCGCAGAAGAACGCGATGTTTCGCGTTGAGCTGCAGAACGGACACGAGGTACTCGCGCACATCTCCGGGAAGATGCGCATGCACTACATCCGCATCCTCCCCGGCGACCGCGTGCAGGTCGAGCTCACCCCGTACGACCTCACCCGCGGTCGCATCACGTACCGCTACAAGTAGCCGTCGCCCGCCAGCGAACGGTCGACCAAACCCAAGGACATCGATGAAGGTCCAACCAAGCGTCAAACCAATCTGTGAGCACTGCAAGGTGATCCGCCGCCGCGGCCGGGTCATGGTCATCTGCTCCAACAACCCCCGGCACAAGCAGAGGCAGGGCTGATCCATGGCACGCATCGCAGGCGTCGACATCCCGCGCGAGAAGCGGCTCGTCATCTCCCTCACCTACGTCTTCGGCATCGGCCGGACCACGGCGAGCCGGATCTGTGCCGCCACCGGCATCGACGAGAGCACCCGAACCCGTGACCTCACCGACGAGGAGGTCAACAAGATCCGCGCGTACATCGACGCGAACGTCAAGGTCGAGGGCGACCTGAAGCGCGAGGTCCAGCAGGACATCAAGCGGAAGATGGAGATCGGCTCCTACCAGGGCCTCCGCCACCGCAAGGGCCTGCCCGTGCGCGGTCAGCGCACCCACACCAACGCCCGGACCCGCAAGGGCCCGAAGAAGACCGTCGCCGGGAAGAAGAAGGTTCGCAAGTAATGGCCAAGCCCAAGGCCGGGGCCGCGCGTCGCCCCCGCAAGAAGGAACGCAAGAACGTCACCTACGGCGTGGCGCACATCAAGTCGTCGTTCAACAACACGATCATCTCGATCAGCGACCAGGACGGCAACGTCATCTCCTGGGCCAGCTCCGGCAACCTCGGCTTCAAGGGCTCTCGCAAGAGCACCCCCTACGCCGCGCAGCAGGCCGCCGAGCAGGCCGCCCGCCGGGCGATGGAGCACGGCGTCCGCAAGGTCGACGTCCTCGCCAAGGGCCCCGGCTCGGGCCGCGAGACCGCCATCCGCTCGATCCAGAACACCGGCATCGAGGTCACCGGCGTCAAGGACGTCACCCCGAACCCGCACAACGGCTGCCGCCCCCCCAAGCGGCGCCGCATGTGATCGAGAGGAAGCAATGGCTCGTTACACCGGTCCCAAGGTCAAGATCTCGCGGCGCCTCGGCGTCAACATCTTCGAGAACGAGAAGGGCTCCAAGGCCCTCAACAAGCGCCCCTACCCGCCGGGCGAGCACGGCCGCAGCCGCCGTCGCCAGCCCTCCGAGTACCTGCTCCAGCTCCAGGAGAAGCAGAAGGCGAAGTACATCTACGGGGTGCTGGAGCGCCAGTTCTCCAACCTCTACAAGGAGGCCAGCCGCCAGAAGGGCGTGACCGGCGAGAACCTCCTGCGCATGCTCGAGCAGCGGCTCGACAACATCGCGTTCCGCGCCGGCTGGGCCTCCACCCGCCCGCAGGCGCGCCAGTTCGTCAACCACGGGCTCATCAACGTGAACGGTCGTCGGGTCGACATCCCGAGCTACCGGGTGCGGGCCGGCGACGTCGTCTCGCTGCGGGAGAAGCCGCGGCAGATGATCGTGATCCGTCACAACCTCGACACCCTCGACCGGCTGAAGCCGTCGTGGCTCGAGGTCGGTGACGACGGGTTCCAGGTCACGGTGACCGAGCTCCCGTCGCGGGCACAGATCGACGTGCCCGTCCGGGAGCAGCTCATCGTCGAGCTGTACTCGAAGTAACGCTCAGCACTCGTCCCCTAGGAAGGCTTTCCATGCTGGTCATTCAGCGCCCCACGGTCGAACCTGTCGGCGAGGAAGAGCGGAACCGGCAGCGGTTCTCCGTCAGCCCGCTCGAGCCCGGTTTCGGGCACACCCTCGGCAACTCCCTCCGTCGCACGCTCCTGTCGTCCATCCCCGGTGCCGCGATCACCTCGGTCCGCTTCGACGACGCGCTCCACGAGTTCGACACCATCACCGGGGTGACCGAGGACGTCACCGACATCATCCTCAACCTCAAGGACCTGGTGCTCACCTCCCAGGCCGAGGAGCCGGTCACCCTCCGCCTCGACGTCCGCGGCCCCGCGGTCGTCACCGGCAAGGACATCGAGACCACCGCGGACGTCGAGATCCTCAACGACGACCACGTCATCGCGACCCTCAACGAGAAGGGCCGCCTGGCCGTCGACCTCACCGTCGGCCGTGGCCGCGGCTACCTCTCCGCCGACCGCGACCGCGGCTCCAACACCATCGGGGTCATCCCCGTCGACGCCATCTTCTCGCCGGTCCGGCGCGTCACCTTCCTGGTGGAGCCCACCCGCGTCGAGATGGACACCAACTACGACCGCCTCGTCCTCGACGTCGAGACCGACGGCTCGATCAGCCCCCGTGACGCGCTGGCCTCGGCCGGCGACACGCTCACCAAGCTGGTCCAGCTCGTCGCCGAGATGAGCGACGAGCCGCCGACCCTCGAGCTGGGCGAGACCAGCGCCGCCATGGCCGCCTCGCCGGAGCTGGAGACCCCGATCGAGGACCTCGACCTGTCCGAGCGTCCCCGCAACTGCCTCAAGCGGGCGCAGGTCAACACCATCGGTGAGCTGCTGCTCAAGAGCGAGGACGACCTGCTGGCCATCACCAACTTCGGCCAGAAGTCCCTCGACGAGGTCAACGAGAAGCTGAACGAGCGGGGCCTCGCGCTCCGCGGTAGGGAGTGACCATGCCTGCGACCCCGAAGAAGGGCCGCCGCTTCGGCGGCGACGCGGCGCACCAGCGCCTCATGATGGCCAACCTGGTCTCCTCGCTCATCGCGGCCGAGGGGATCACCACCACCGAGGCCAAGGCCAAGGCGCTGCGCCCGGTGGCCGAGAAGATGATCACCAAGGCGAAGAAGGGCGGCCTGCACAACCACCGGCAGGTGGTGGCCTTCCTGAACGACAAGGAGATCGCCGCGAAGCTGTTCGAGGACGTGGGCCCCCGCTACGCCGAGCGCAACGGCGGCTACACCCGCATCCTCAAGCTGGGCCCCCGCCCGGGCGACAACGCCCCGATGGCCCGCATCGAGCTGGTCTGAGCCGGCTCCACCCGGCCCGCCCCGGCGGGTCGGACCCGGCCCCGCGGGGCTGGTGACCGCCACGTCGAGACGGCGCCGCTCCTCCGGGGGCGGCGCCGTTGCGCGTCCCCGGGGCGGCCGGTCCGGGGCGCGAGGGCGGCGTGTAGGTTCGGCGGGGTGACGCTGTTCGATCCGCCGGGAGACGCCGCGACCGACCGGCCCGCCGGACCCACCGAGCGGGTGCGGCTCCTCGTGGCCCTCGACGGGCCCGCCCCCCACCGCCTCCCCCTCCACCCCGGCGGCCCCCCCCCGGGGGGGGGGGGCCCCCCCCCC
>Ga0182792_1001274_pt1 | contig 20930 bp, 15 predicted proteins | sample Passage237B_FD_130497 | JGI IMG/M metagenome (GOLD analysis project Ga0182792, IMG submission 130497) | Cellulose adapted compost microbial communities from Newby Island Compost Facility, Milpitas, CA, USA - Passage2 37B (version 2) (version 2) ...
CCCCCCGGCGCGGCCCCCCCGAACCAAGACAAGGTCCACCCTCCCCGCCCGCCGTGGGGGCGGTGTTTGCGGCTGCCCCCCCCGCCGCGGCTTGCGCCCCCCCCCGCCGAGAACACGCCCTCGCCGCTGTTCAGGGCGGCCGTCACGTTGCCGCCGGCCGCGCCCTTGGTCAGGTAGGCGATGGCGTGACTGCCGTCATATACCGCGACCGTGCCGCCGCGATCCTCCGCGACGACGCCCGCGACCAGGCTGTCGTCCTTGAAGACGGCGACGCGTCGCTCGGCACCGTTCATGTTGGCGGCGATACCCCCGTTCTGATCCATGACGACGGCGAGGCCGTCGCCCGACGTGGACTGGCCGATGCCGGCGACGAACACCTGTCCGTCCTTGTGGATGCGCACGGCGTAGTTGCCGGACTGGCCGGCGCCGATCGTGACACGCGCTCCCTGGCCGTTGGTGGACGATACCGTCTCGGCGACGCGGAGGATGACGACGCCGTTCTTGCCGACCACCTCGAAAGGCGCGGTGACGCGCTGCGCCGTCTTGCTTGTCTCATTCCTGGCCTCGTTCCTGGATTCGCTGTCGTTGTCCTTCCTCTCGAGCTCGGAGACCTTCCTGGTCAGTTCCTCGACGTCGGCATCGGCTTTTCTTTCGAGCTCGGCCAGCTTCTTGGTCAGCGCCTCGACTTTCTGGCCGAGAGCCGCCTTGTCGTCTTCGGGATCCGGCGGCTCCTCGGCCTCGGGCTCCCACTCCGTGAACAGCTTCTTCTGCTCGTTCGGCAGGCACTGCTCCGTGTTGTCGATGAGGCGCAGGGTGCCGCCCTTGCCGGCGCAGACGGCGATCGGGTCGCCCGCCTGCGCGGGAATCGCGATGAGCGACGAGGCGCCGGCAAGGACGGCGGCGACAACCAAGCTTCTGGCCATGAACCTCTCCTGTCGTGCGGGAGTCCTATCTCTCCTTGCCGGCGATGACGTGCGCGCAGCCGTTCTCGAACGCATCGTGGCGCTTGGAACAGTGATCCAGGCGTATGGAGGTGTCTGCGCCGTCCTTGACCGTGTCGATCCGCCAGTACACCGGCTCGGACAGGCCGGAGGCGAGCCGGGCGTTGCCCTGGCAGTAGCGGGAGATGGCGATGAAAGTGGTCGCCGTCGCGTACTGGTTGGCCGAGCGTGGTGGCGGCCCGAGCAGAGTTTCGCGAATGTCGCCGATATCGACGAGCTTCTCGCCGGCCGCCTGTTCGGCCATCTGATACTGGCCGCGGATCGTGCCCAGCGTGTTCTTGTCGGAACAGGCGGGGGGCGCTGGGGCCGAGGCGGCCGCATCCTTCGGTGCGCCGAACGCCGCCCCCTGCCTCTTCAGCATGCAATCGCGGACGAACGCGCCTGCATCGGCGGGCTTCTGATTGCGCGCCTCCTCGACACAGGTGGCGAGCCCGCTGTCACCCTGAGCCGGACCGGCGAGGGGGCATGCCAGGAGCAGGACGGTCACGACTGCAGCGATTCGAGGCATGGACCCTGTCCGACCTTTGGAAGGGCCGGGATCTAAGATCACGAGGCTCGTCCGGGCATCAACCGAAAGATTGAGTTCTCGGTCGCGAGGCGGGATCGGTGGATTTCCCGGCCGGCGATGTCACGCATTTATCACGGAGGGCGAATGCTCAACCTTCGATGTATGTGCGGCTATGATATGCTCAACTGCTAGTGTAGAGCCTCGTGTAGAGGATGGAGTACGTACGTGTCGCCTGTCGCCCGACGCGTTTCACCCGCGCCGCCGCTGATGCCCGAGCCGGTCTCCGATGTGGTCGGTCGGATCTACGACTGCGTGATCGAGCCGTCCCTGTGGGAGGGCACGATTCTCGAGATCGCGCGAATGCTGAACTGCGGAAGCGCCATCCTTTCCTGCAACGACCTGGTTCGCGATCGGGCACTCATCAGCAAGAGCGCGGGCTGGGAGCCGGACTGGCTTGCGATGCGGCAGCGGCACCTGCCCGAGGTCCATGGCGTGCTGGCCCGGTGGCTGGCGGGAAGGCCTTCGGACGACGAACCCTTCGTCGCCTCGCGGGAATTGCCGCCGAGCGCCCTCGCGGCATCGCCCTATGTCAGGGAATGCCTGGGTCCGCTCGGCATCACCGACGTCGCGCACTTCTTCCTCATGCGCACTCAGGAAGTCTTCTCGGAGCTGGTGGTCTTCCGGCAGGCCAAGCAGGACGTCATCACGGCAGGCGAGATCAGGCTCGGGCAGATGCTCCTGCCTCACCTTCGCCGGGCCGTGGCGATCAGCCAGATGCTCGACGTGAAGACGCTTGCAGGCTCCACCATGGAGCGCGCCCTCGACGCGCTGGCGATCGCGGTGCTGCTCGTCGACGCCGATCTCCGCGTCATGCATGTCAATCAGGCCGGGCAAGCGGCGCTGGAGTCGGGCGATGCGATCTTCGTCAGGGCGGGCCGCCTTGCCACGCGCGCGGCTGGCGTCGATGCCGGCCTCTCGGCAGCCGTCGCGCAGATCGGCTCTGCACGATGGCCGCCCGGGCGGAAGAGTCTGGGGGTGCCCTTGAAGAATCGCACGGGGGCCAATCTCGTGCTCAACGTCCTGCCGCTGCGACAGGCCGCGCTCCGTGCCGGGTTCCTTCCGAACGCGGTGGCGGCCATCTTCATCGCGTCTCCGCGGCCGGCGTCCGCGGCGGCGAGCGACGCGTTCAAGGCGCTGTTCGAGCTCACGCCGGCGGAGGGGGCGGTGCTCGATCACACGGCCCTGGGCCAGACGAACGCACAAACGGCCGAAGCGCTCGGCGTCAGCCTGGCAACCGTGAAGACCCACCTCCAGCACATCTTCGACAAGACCGGCGTCCGCCGGCGGGCCGAACTCGTCGAGCTCGTGGCATCGTTCAGACTGCCGCTGAAGCACTGACGGCCAGCCTGTCTCAACCTTTCGGTTGACGCCACGGCGAAGCGTTTGCCGCTTCGTATCGGCATCCACGCCACCGCCGGGCGCCATGATCCGCATCGTCCTCGCCAGCCTCCTTCTTCTTGCCGTGCGGGTCGGGCCGGTGCATGCCCAGGACTCGCCGCCGACCGTCATCGTCATCGATTCGTCGGGCAGCATGGCTGCCGCCCTGTCGGGGAAGCCGCGGCTCGACGCGGCGCGCGGCGTGCTGGATGAGATCCTGGGACGCTGGCCCCGATCCGCGCCGCTGGGCGTCGTCGCCTACGGCCACCGGCGCACCTCGGATTGCGCCGACATCGAGGTCCTGTCGCCGATCGGTCCACCCGACGCGGCCGTCCTGAAGCGGCGGTACGCCGGTCTCATGGCGCGCGGCAAGACGCCCTTGGCCGCCTCGCTGCAGCAGGCGGCCTCGATGCTTCGCGAGGTGGGCAACGGCGGCACCATCATCCTCGTCACCGATGGCATCGAGACCTGCCATCCCGATCCCTGCGCCGTCGCCAGGGCACTGCGCGCGGCCGATGCGGCGCTCTCCGTACATGTCGTGGGATTTGCCGTGGAGGCCAAGGACGAGCAGCAGCTTTCATGCATCGCCGAGGCAGGCGGCGGCCAGTACCGGACGGCCGCCAACGCGGCCGGTCTGCTCGACGGCCTCCGCACGGCCGCCCGTGCGGCGACGGAGGCACCGCCGACGCCGCCTCCCGCACCGGCGCCTTTGCCGCCGCAGACGGTGGCGGAGCCGGAGCCGGTCAGGACCGCCGTCGTGAGCTTCGTGGCCGTCGTGAAGGAGGGAGGTCCCCTCTCGGACCATGCGGTCGATTGGAACATCGCCGGCAAGCAGGAGCCCGACCCGTTCCGCTACGAGGGGAGCAGCAGCGTCGTCGAGCTGACGCTGCCGGCCGGACGCTACGAGGTGCAGGCGGCGGCTGCCAACGTCCGTACCCATGTCGAGGTCGCCCTCGAGGGCGGCGAGAAGAGGCGGATCGAGGTGCCGCTGGACGCCGGCTGGCTGGCGGCGCGCGTCATACCCTATCGCGGGGCGGAGCCGATCGACGACCGCGAGGCGCTGGCCTGGACATTGACGCCGCTCGACGGCCAGGTCGCCGTCCCGTCGCCTGCCGTGGCCAGGCCGACGATGCTGCTCGCCGCCGGGCGCTATCGCGTCCAGGTCGCGCACCGGGGGCGGCGCGCGGAGGCGGAAGCGTCGATCGCGGCCGGTCGGCGGCTCGACCTCGAGCTCGATCTTCGCTTGGGCGAATTGCAGCTGTCGGCGGCCCTGGCCGAAGGCGCCGAGCCCTTGACCGAATGGCGCGGTCTCGCGTGGCGTGTGCTGGCGCCGGACGGAACCGTCGCGGCGGACGCCGAACAGCAGGCCGCGCCGCTGGTCGTCCTGCCGGCCGGGCGCTACCGCGTCGAGCTGACGGCGGCCGGCATCACCGTTCCCCATGAAGCCGAGGTGGTCGAGGGCGTCCGGCAGGAGGCCCGCCTTCTCGTCCCCACCGGCACGCGCGTGCTCGCCGCCGCCCTGGCGCCAGGGCAGGAACCGCTCGACGACTGGCGCGACGTGAGCTGGACCGTGACGGCGGTGGACGCGGTCGGGGTCGCCGCGGGAACCGCCATCCTGGACGATCAGCCCGCCGCCACGCCGACGGTCAAGCTGCTGCCCGGCCGCTGGCAGGTCGTGGCCAGGAGCGGCCCCGTCTCGGCCGGGCGCGAGATCGTCGTGGCGACCAGCAGCGCAGAGGAAGTGCGGCTCGACCTGCAGGCGGCGCGCCTGCAGATGACGGCGGCGCCGGCGGAAGGCGAGCCGCCGTCCAACATCGTGTTCGAGATCTTTCCCGTCGCCGCCGACGGCAGCCTCGGGCCTTCGGTGCTCTCGGTCGGCAATGCGCGCGAGGCCGGCAGCCTTCTGGGTCCGGGACGTTGGAGGATCTCCGCCGAGGACGACCACGGCCGCCGCGCCGAGGCGACGGTCGACCTCCGCGCCGGAGAGGAAAGGAAGCTCGACCTGACCCTCAGATGATCCGGGCGGATTGCGATCGTCGCGCGCGGCATGCTCTACTCGCCCCGCCATGATCGTGGGGGATGGGCGATGGATCTGGGATTGAAGGGCAAGCGGGTCGCCGTCACCGGCGGCAGCAAGGGCATCGGCCGGGCGATCGCGGAGGGATTTGCCGACGAAGGCGCCGACGTCTCGATCTGCGCGCGCAACGCGGCGGAGGTTTCGGCGGCGGTCGCCGCGCTGAAGTCCAGGGGCGTCAAGGCCGTCGGTCGGGCGCTCGACGTGGCGGACGCGGCGGCGCTCAAGGCATGGGTCGAAGCGACCGGCCGGGAGCTCGGCGGCCTCGATGCCCTCGTCTGCAACGTCAGCGCGCTCGCCGTGGGCGACACCGAGGAATCGTGGCAGAAGTCCTTCGCCGTGGACATGATGCACACGGTGAACGCCGTGCAGGCGGCGGTGCCCTTCCTCGAGAAGTCCGACAGCCCCTCGATCCTGCTGATCTCGAGCGTGTCGGGCTTCGAGGTCGATTTCGCCGCCGGTTCCTACGGCGCCATCAAGGCGGCGCTGATCCACTATGCCAAGGGGCTGAGCCGCCAGCTGGTCGGGAAGGGAATCCGGGTCAACTGCGTGTCGCCCGGCAATACCTACTTCGAAGGCGGCATATGGCAGAACATCGAGAAGAACATGCCGGATCTCTTCACCTCGACGGTGAAGGCCAATCCGACGGGCAAGCTCGGCACCGCCCAGGAGGTGGCCGATGGCGTGGTGTTCCTGTCGAGTCCCCGGGCCAGCCGCATCTCCGGCACCAACCTCGTGATCGACGGCGCGCTGACGGTGGCGGTGTGATGAACGGCTGGTTCAGGGCAGGCCGGCCTGCACGTCGTCGTCGAGTGAACGCCGTCACTTCAGGTCGTACATCGCGAAGTCGTCCGCGACTTCCGGATTGATGGTGGCGGCGGCGGCCTGGTCGCCCCTGCCGGCGGCGACATCGCCCATCCGGATCTTTGCCAGCCCGCGGCCGTAGAGGGACAGGGCGCGGTTGGGGTCGATATCGAGCGCGGCATTGTAGGCCGCCAGGGCCTTGGCCGGCTCGCCCATCTTCAGGTAGATGAAGCCGCGCGTGTCGCACACCTCCAGGTTCAGGGGCAGCAGCTTCACGGCCCGATCGTTGTCGGCCAGCGCCCCCGTCAGGTCGTCGCCGGCGATCGCCTTCGTCAGGCCGAGGTTGTTGTAGGCCAGGCCCATCTGCGGATTGATCTCGATCGCCTTGCCGTAGTCGGCGATCGCCTTGTCATAGGCTTTCAGCGAGAAGTACGCGAAGCCGCGATTGTAGAACGCCAGTGCGTTCCTCGGGTCGATGGCGATCGCCCGGTCGAGCGCCGTCACGGCCGCTTCGGGCTTGTGGTCGAGAAGCTGCAGCGCCGCGATGTTCACCAGGGCGTCGACGCGGCGGGGGTCGCGCTTGAGCGCCGCCTCATAGTCCTGCATCGCGGCCGTCCGGTTGCCGCGCCGGCTCTCGGCCAGGCCGAGGGCGACGTAGGCGACGGCATTGTTGGGCGCAAGCGTCACCGCGCGATTGAGATCGGCGAGCGCGCGGCCGGAATTGCCGAGCTGGCTGAAGGCGTCGCCGCGGGCGATGAGCGCCTCCACGTTGTCCGGTTCGATCACCAGCACCTTGTCGAAATCCTCGATCGCCCGGTTGTAGGCGCGCTGCCGGGTGGCCAGGAGAACGCCCCGGCCGAGGAACGCGAAGGACGCCTTCGGATCCGCCTTGATCGCCGCGGTGTAGTCCTCCAGCGCCTTTTCGGTGTTTCCGGAGCCGTCGAGCGCCACGGCGCGGCGGTAGAGGGCGAGGGAATCGGGATTGGCCGGGTTGATCAGCCGGTCGTAGCGCTGCACGGCCTCGATGTAGTCCTGGCTCGCCAGTTCGCGGTCGCCCAGCGCCGTCCGTGCGATGCCGCGGGTCAGCCGGGCGAAGGCGATCTCGTCGGGCTTGAGCCGCCGCGTCTGCAAGGCGCGCGAGCAGGCGGCGGCGCGGGCGCTGGCGTCGGCCGTCGTCGGGAAGGTGCCGGACACGCATGCCTGATAGAGCGGTGCAACGTCGGCATCCGGGACGGCGGATGGCGTCGGCGCAGGCGCGGCCGAGCCGGTCGTCGATGCCGCGCCCGTCGATGCCGTGCCGGTCGATGCCGTGCCGGTTGTCGTCCGGCCCGGCGCCGGCATGGGCGACGGCGCCGATCCGATTCCGAGGCGGTCGATCGCCAGGTACCCCGCGACGGCGACCGCGAAGGCGATCGCGAACAGGAGGAACCTGGTGCTGCCTGACGGTCTCATCTGTCCCTTCCGCCGACGCTCCTTCGTCGGCTCCAGCCTCTATACGGTTCGCCGATCCCGGGAAAGTGCGATTCGCCGCAGGGCATGGCCCGCTGCCGGAGTCCGCTTGCAATTGTCCGGTGAGCGCTCTACGGGGCAGCCGGCGAGGGGGCAGGGTATGGACGATCAGGTGTCGATCGCGCGGCGCATCGCTTTTCTCGAGCGCGAGCTGGAGCGCATGAGCAGTGCGGCGGAGGATGCCGAGCAGGGGCTGCGCGACAATCCCACGGATCTGCGCGCCGGCGGCCGCCTCAAGGCGATCTATGCCCTGGCCGGCGATACCTGGGCCGACATCAAGGCGCTGCGCGAGCGGCAGAGCGGCGCCTGCCGGATGATCCACTACGATCACACCCTGGATGCCACGTGGCGGCAGGCGCTGGTCTGAGCTTTCCGGATCAGCGTCGCGGCACGCGAATGGGATCGGAGCCGTCCCAGCCGGCCGCGGCCTTGCGGACATGGTCGAAGAAGCGGCCCTTGTTGCCGCTGATGTCCGAGATCTCGACCACGGTTCCCGGGTGGGTCTCGGTGTCGAAGTAGGCGAAGCGGCCGCGCTCGCCACCGATCTGTCCCTCGTGCCCCACCGTGTAGCCCAGCGACAGGGCGCGGTCGTAGAGCGACTGGTAGTCGGTTGACCAGTAGGCGACATGCTGCAGGCCCTCGCGGCCGGCGTCGATGAACTCCTTGTAGAGCGACGGCGCGTCGTTGCGCTGCTGGATGAGCTCGATCTGGAGGTCGCCGGAATTCGCCAGCGCGATGCTCATCTCCACCGCCGAGTCCTGCCCGCGATGGCGGAAGTAGTCCGTCTCGACCCGATCGATGTAGAACCACGGGCCGACGCCCAGGACGTTGACCCAGTGGTCCATGGCGGCGCGGATGTCGCGCACCACATAGCCGTTCTGGCGCACGGCGCCGAAGATCCTGCTCACGCGTCTCTCCCTCGGTCTTTGTCATGGCCGGCTGCCCCTGCGGAAAGCGCGCCGCGCCATCCTCCAGCGCCACCCCGGTCGCGTTCAGGAAGAAGGCGGCCATGTGGTAGTAGCCGATCGTCAGGACCAGCTCGACCAGCTGGTCCGGCGGCCAGTGCGCCGCCAGCTCCGTCCAGAGGCCATCCGGGATCGTCGAGCTGTCGTGCAGCGCATCGACCGCGCGCAGGATCAGCGTCTCGCGGGCGCTCCAGACCGGATCGTCCGGACGGCCTTCCAGCGTCGCCGCGACCTGCGCGTCGCTCAGCCCGCAGCTCTGCTGGTAGAGCCGGACGTGCATGCCCCATTCGTACTCCGAACGGGTGCGCGCGCCGGTGCGCATGATGGCGATCTCACGCTCGCGCTCCGGCAGCCTGCCGCCGAAGAGCAGGGTGCCGCCCATCGCCTGGAAACGCATCAGCAGCTTGGGCGCATGCGCCAGTGCCTGCATCAGATGACGGGGCGCGGGCCCGTCGAACCGCATCGCCCCCATCATCTTCTCGATCTCGGGCTCGTAAGGCGGGTCGCGCGGCGGGAGGCGGTCCATGCGGTTGTGTCTCGTCTTTGTGAAAACGTTTTCAATTATACTTGCAATTGATTCGGTACGAGTCAAAAGTACATGGCACAATGGAGGAAAACGTTTCCAGAATGGCGCCTGTGACGATCCGTGACGTCGCGCAGGCTGCGGGGGTTTCCCTGAGCTCGGTGTCGCGGGCGCTGAACGGCGGCAAGAACGTCAGTGCGCGCGTGGCGCGCGACGTCGCCGCCGCCGCCAACCGGCTGGGCTACCAGCCCGACCTCCTGGCGCGCAGCCTGCGCACGCGCTCGACCGGGATGGTCGGATGCCTCGTCCCGGACGTCTCCAACCCGCTCTATGCCAGCATCGTGCAGGCCGCCGAGGCGCGGCTGCGGGAAGCTGGCTACCTGATGGTCGTCGCCAACACGGCGAACGATCCTGCCCGCGAGCGCGCCGCCGCCGCGGAATTCCGCAGCCGCCGGCTCGACGGCATCCTGGTGGCGCCCGGCAACGATGCCGGTGCCGGCGATTGGCAGGAGCTGGCCTCGGCCGGTGTCGCCGGCGTGATCCTCGATCGTGACCTGCCGCAGGAGGAGGGCGACGGTGCGTGGCCTGCGGTTCTGGTCGACCATCGTGGCGGGGCGCGGGCGGCGACGCGCTACCTGATCGGACTCGGCCACCGACGCATCGCGCTGCTGACACCGGGGGCGCGCATGCGGCCCGGCCGCGAGCGCATCGCGGGCTTTCTTGAAGCCTTCGCCGAGGCCGGCATCGATCCGGCGGGCGCACGGCTCTGCATCCAGGAGAGCTCGATGGACTTCGCCCAGGGTGATGCGCTGGCGGAACTGCGCGGCGAGCATCGGCCGACGGCGATGATCGCGCTGGGCACACGCATCCTGGCCGGGGCGCTGCGCGCGGCGCGCGATCTCGGCCTGTCCGTGCCGCACGACCTGTCCGTCCTGTCGGTCGGCGACACCGACCTGGCCGCCGTCCATACGCCGGCCATCACGGCGTTGCGCTGGGATCTCGAGGATGTCGGGCGAGCCGCCGCCGAGCTGCTGCTGCAGCGGCTGCGTGGCGGCGACGCCGGCGGGCAGTCCCGCGCCCTGCTGCCGGTCGATCTCGTATTGCGCGATTCCTGCGCGCCGCCGTCCGAACGGACATCATGACGAGGAGGAAACGATGAAGATTCTGCGCCGCACGATGACGGCGGCCTTGGCCTTGGGACTTGCTGCGCCTGCCCTGGCCCAGGACGGTGACGCCAGGTGGCCGAGCAAGCCGATCCGGCTGATCGTGCCGTTCGCGGCCGGCGGCGGCACCGACCTGGTCGCCCGCGCGCTGGCCGAGAAGCTCGGCGCCGAACTGGGCCAGACCGTCATCGTCGACAACAAGCCCGGCGCCTCGGGCGTGATCGCCATGGAGACGGCGGCCAAGGCGCCGCCGGACGGCTACACGCTCGTGCTCGGATCGGCCAGCACCGTGGTCGTGAACCCTGCCGTGCTGCCCAACCTGCCCTACGATCCGGTGAAGGATTTCGAGCATCTGGCCGATGTCGGCTCGGCGACAGTGGTCATGGTCGCGCATCCCGACTACCCGGTGAAGGATCTCCGCGACGTCATTGCGCTGGCGAAGGCCAAGCCCGGCGAGATCAACTACGGCACCTGGGGCAACGGCTCGACCGGCCATCTCTGCGCCGAGATCGTGCGCGCCGCGACCGGCGTGCAGATGACCCACGTCCCCTACAAGGGCGCCGCGCCCGTGCTGAACGACGTCGCGGCGGGCCACATCAAGCTTGGCTTTGCCGACGTGCAGTCGGTGGTGCCGATGGCCAAGTCGGGCAAGGTCAAGGTTGTCGTGTCCTGCACCCGCCGGTCGATCAACTTCCCGGACGTGCCGGGCTATGTCGAGCAGGGCGTGAACTTCGACTTCGTCTGGCGCTACGACCTGCTGGCGCCGGTGGGGACGCCCAAGCCGATCGTCGACCGGCTGCATGCCGCGCTGATGAAGGCGCTGGCCCTGCCCGACATCAAGGAGCGTTGGCGCGAGTTCGGCATGACATCTTCCACCATCAGCCCGCAGGAGCTGAAGGCGCAGACCGATCGCGATGTCACCGCCCTGCGCAAGCTGGCGCAGGATGCCGGCATCCAGCCGTGACCGGCGCGACCGCGCAGGGCCTGGCCGGACAGGCGGCGGTCGTGACGGGCGCCGCAAGCGGCCTCGGGCGTGCGATGGCCGAGCGGCTGGCGGAGGAGGGTGTCCGCGTCGCGCTGTGGGACCGCGACCTCGCCGGGGCGCAACGTGCCGCCGGAACGATCGGCGGAACGGCCTGCGCCTTCGCTGTGGACGTCACGGATACGGCGTCGGTGCGCGCCGCCTGGGACGGCACGAAGGCCGTCCTCGGCGTGCCGTCGATCCTGGTCAACAGCGCCGGCATCCTCGGCCCGTCGGGCCGGTTCGCCGACTACCCGGAGGAGCAGTGGCTCCGGGTGCTGGACGTCAACCTGAACGGCACGTTCCGGTGCTGCCAGGCGGCCGTTCCGGATATGGTGGCCGCCGGCTACGGGCGCATCGTCAACGTCGCCTCGATCGCCGGCAAGGACGGCAATCCCTTCGCGCCCGCCTATGTCGCGTCGAAGGCCGGCGTGATCGGACTCACCAAGTCGATGGGCAAGGAGCTGGCGCGCACGGGCGTGCTGGTCAATGCCATCACGCCTTCGGCGTCGGAGACGGCGATCTTCGGCGAATTGACGGATGCCTTCCGGCAGCGCCTGCTCGCCAACGTGCCGATGGCGCGCATGGTGCTGCCGCGCGAGGTCGCCGAGCTGGTCCTCTGGCTGGTCTCGCCCGCCTGCTCCTTCTCCACCGGTGCCGTGTTCGACATCTCGGGTGGACGCGCGACCTACTAAGGGGCCGGGAGCACATCACCAGCGTGTGATCGCGGCGGGTCATCCGGTCAGCCGGTGGTAGAATGCCCACCGCATGTCGCGCGCCACATGGACCTGGACTTTCGACCTGCCGCCGGACGCGTTGTGGCTGCTGCTGGCCGATACCGATCGCCTCAACGAGGCGCTCGGCCTGCCGCCCTACCTGCTGGAGGAGACGCCGCAGCCGAATGGGACCGTCCTGCGCCGCGGCAAGGGGAAGGCGGCGGGCTTCGCCCTCGAATGGGAGGAGAAGCCCTACGAGTGGATCACGGGCCGGCATTTCCGGCAGTCGCGCGAGTTCACCCGGGGACCGTTCCGTCGCTTCGGACCGGTCTTCGACCTGGAGCCTGCTGCGCTCGACGGCGGCAGGATCGGTTCGCGCCTCGCCTATGCACTCGAGTACGAGCCGCTGACGCTCACGGGACGCCTGTTCGGGGCGCGCCTGGCACGACAGGCCGGCGCGGCGGTCGAACGCCGCATCCTCGAAGCCGTGGCCTTCGCGCGCGGCGAGCGGCCGACCTTGTTCGAGTTCCCTCCACCGGAACTGCCTCCGGGTGCCCGCGACCGTGCGGCGTCGTTGGCGAAGGAAATCGATCGCAGCCCATACGGGAACGGCCTCGGCGGAAAGCTGGCCGATCTGGCGCTGTCCGGCATGGCGGCCGATCTCGCCCGGCTGAAGCCCAAGAAGCTGGCGCGCGATCTCGGCGTGCCGCCCCGCACCGCCATCGAGGCCTGCCTCGCCGCCACGCGCGCCGGCCTCTTCACCATGAAATGGGACCTGCTCTGCACCAACTGCCGCGGCGCCAAGCTCACGGTCGCGGCCCTCTCCGAACTGCCGCGCGGCGCACACTGCCCCTCCTGCAACATCGACTACGGTCGCGACTTCGAGAAGAACGTCGAGCTGTCCTTCGCGCCGGCGCCCGCCGTGCGGCCGCTGCTGGCCGGCGGTTTCTGCCTCTCCGGGCCGATGATGACGCCGCACGTGGCCGTCCAGCTCCTGTTGCCGCCGGGAGGGAGCCGGAGCGTCGCGATCGACCTGCCGGCCGGCGCCTGGCGCCTGCGCACGCTGCACCCCGGCAGCACGGTAGAGGTCGATCACCGGGGCGGTGCCTTTCCGGGTCTCAGGATCACCGCCCAGGGCGTCGAAGCCATGCCGCCGGGCGAGCCCGGTACGATCGACTTCCGCAGCGACGTCGACTTCGAGGCCGCCGCGCTCATCGAGGACCGCACCTGGACGCGCGATGCGCTGACCGCGCCCGAGGTGGTGTCGCTTCAGGCATTCCGCGACCTGTTCTCGGCCGCGACGCTGCGGCCTGGCGACGAGGCCGGCGTCAGCCAGGTCGCGCTGCTCTTCTCCGACCTGCAGGGTTCGACGGCGCTCTACGAACGCGTCGGCGATGCGCGCGCCTACAACATGGTGCGCGAGCATTTCGCGCTGCTGGCGTCGATCGTACGCGACCACGACGGCGCCGTGGTCAAGACCATCGGCGACGCGGTCATGGCCTCCTTCGGCGATCCGGCCCAGGCGGTGCGCGCGGCGCTCGCCATGCAGGCGGCGATCTCGGCGCACGAGTTGGTGCTGAAGCTGGGCATCCATGCCGGCCCTTCGGTGATGGTGAGCCTGAACGATCGCCTCGACTATTTCGGCTCGACCGTGAACATGGCCGCCCGCCTGCAGGGCCAGGCCAGGGGTAGCGACATCGTGCTCAGCCGGGCCGTCGCCGAGGATCCCGCCGTGCGTCCGCTGCTGGCCGCGCTGCCGTCCCGCACGGAGAGCATGGCGCTGAAGGGATTCGCGGAACCCGTACCCTTCGTGCGGCTTCGGCCGGCTTGCTGAATCCTCCTGTCATTTCGACCGGAGCGCTCCTCGGCTTCGCTCGGGGCAAGCTCCGCGCGGAGCGGAGAGATCTCCTCTCGCCCCCAGGCCGCCCGTTCGCCGAAGCAAGGTCTCTCCGCGCGCCCTGCGGGCCTTGGTCGAGACGACGGTGGTTCGTATCGTCGTCCCGCAGGGCCACGGATCGGCCGCGAACGGAATGGAAGGCGACCTCGGTAAGGGAGGGCCTGGGCATGGTGACAGTGCAGCAGCGTCTTTTCGTCGATGCGCAGCGGGTGGCTCGTCTGGCGACGGCCGACCGCCATGGCGCGCCGCACGTGGTGCCGGTCTGTTTCGCCCTGGCGGAGGACCGGCTGTACATCACGATCGACGGCAAGCCGAAGCGCCGGCCGGGGCCGCCGCTGAAACGGCTGCGCAACATCGCGGAGAATCCGCGGACGGCGATCGTGTTCGACCGCTACGACGAGGATTGGCGCCGGCTGGGCTGGGTCATGCTCCAGGGCCGGACTGAGGTGCTGGCCTCCGGTCCGGAGCATGACCATGCCCAGTCGCTGTTGCGGATGCGCTATCCGCAGCTCGCTGCCATGCAGATCGCCGAGCTGCCCGTCATCGTCATCCATGTCGAGAAGGCCGCGAGCTGGGGCGACCTTGTCGCCTGAGGCGTGCCGTCAGCGATGCGGGCGGATGTCGTTGTTGGACCTGTGGTCGCCCGCCATCCAGCGCCGCAGCGTGTCGTGCGCCGTGGCGCGCTGGCGGACGGCGATCTCGCCGGCATCGGGCGGATCGGACGTGAACTCGACCAGCAGCCCGTCGGGATCCTCGACATAGATCGACTTGCAGTAGCCGTGATCGATCTCGCGGACCGGCCGCGCCGCCGCTTCGAGGCGCCGCTTGAGCTCGTTCTGCGCCGCCTCGGTGACCGCCAGCGCGATGTGTACGAACAGCGCCTGCTTCCTGGGCTGGAACAGCGCCGCCGCCTCCGGATCGGCGAAATTGAAGAAGGCGAGGGCGCCGCCGTCGCCGATGCCGTAGAACGTATGGCTGTACTTGAGGCGGCGGCCGGGGAACTCGGGGAATTCGGCCTCCTCGATCCACGTCGCGAGCAGGGGCAGGCCGACGATGTCCTCATAGAACTGCCGCGTCCGTTCCTGATCCGCACAGACATAGGCATTGTGGTGCAGCCTCAGGGGCAGGGCATCCGCCCGTGCGCCGGCAGGGGCTTGGACAGGATTGGCCATCTTGCTTGTCCTCCCATGAAAAGGCTCCGGACATGCAGTCACTTGCCGGCGGCGGCGTCAACCGTTGGAGGTGGCATCGCCTGCCGCCGGCGTTGATTTGAGGTCGCCAATCCCCACATTTGCTGCTGAAATCCCGACTGTCGCCACTCCATGATCGCATCGTCCCGTGCGCCGGAGAGGCCAGTAGTCCGACGCAAGGTCATGGATCCGAAATCCCTGTTTCATCCGGCGGTGGCGGCATGGTTCGAGACCCGCTTCGCGGCGCCGACCCCGGCGCAGGCGGACGCCTGGCCGCTGATCAAGGGCGAGCGCCACACGCTGATCGCGGCGCCGACCGGCTCGGGCAAGACGTTCGCCGCCTTCATGGCGGCGATCGATGACCTGGTGCGCCTGGGCATCGCTGGAAAGCTCGAGGACGAGACCCATGTCGTCTATGTCTCGCCGCTGAAGGCCCTCTCGAACGACATCCAGCGCAATCTGGAAGCGCCGCTTGCCGGCATTCGCGACGAACTGCGCCAGCGCGGCCTCCCCGACGTCGAGATCAGGACGTGGGTCCGTACCGGCGACACCGCGGCCGGCGAGCGCCAGCGCATGGGCCGGCGGCCGCCGCACATCGTCGTCACCACGCCGGAATCGCTCTACATCCTGCTCGGCTCCGAGTCCGGCCGCCGGATGCTCAGCACGACGCGGACGGTGATCGTCGACGAGATCCACGCCGTCGCGTCGAACAAGCGCGGCAGCCATCTGGCCCTGTCGCTGGAGCGGCTGGCGGCGCTCTGCGGACATCCCCTGCTGCGCATCGGCCTGTCGGCCACGCAGAACCCCATCGAGGAGGTCGGCCGGTTCCTGGTCGGCACGCAGGGCGAGGCCGCCATCGTCGATTCCGGCCACCGGCGGGACCGCGACCTCGCGCTCGAGGTCCCCGACTCCCCGCTGGAAGCCGTGATGTCGATGGAGGTCTGGGAGCAGGTCCATCGCCGTCTGGCGGCGCTCGTCGAGCAGCACCGCACCACGCTGATCTTCGTCAACACGCGGCGCTTGGCGGAGCGGGTGACGCGTCGCCTCTCCGAACTCCTGGGCGAGGCCAACGTGGCCGCCCATCACGGCAGCCTCGCGCGCGATCAGCGCTTCGACGCCGAGCAGCGCCTGAAGGCGGGCAAGCTGAAGGCGATGGTGGCGACGGCCTCCCTCGAGCTCGGCATCGACATCGGCGACGTCGATCTCGTCTGCCAGCTCGGGTCGCCGCGCTCGATCTCGAGCTTCCTGCAGCGTGTCGGCCGCTCGGGCCATGCCGTCGGCGGCACGCCGAAAGGCCGCCTGTTCCCTCTGTCGCGCGACGAGATGGTCGAATGTGCGGCCCTGCTCGACAGCGTGCGGCGCGGCGAGCTGGACCGCCTGTCGGTGCCCACTGCGCCGCTCGACGTGCTCACCCAGCAGGTCGTGGCCGAGGTCGCGACGCGCGAATGGGACGAGGACGGGCTGTTCGGGCTGGTGCGACAGGCCTGGCCCTATCGCGCGCTTGGGCGGCAGGACTTCGACGCCATCGTCGGCATGGTGGCGGAAGGCTTCCATACCCGCCGCGGCCGCCGCGGCGCGCTGATCCACCATGACGCCATCCACCACAAGCTGCGTGGCCGCCGGGGTGCACGGCTGACGGCACTGACGGCAGGCGGTACCATCCCCGACAATGCCGACTACCAGGTGCTGCTCGAGCCGGAGAATCACTTCATCGGCACGGTGAACGAGGATTTCGCCGTCGAGAGCATGGCCGGCGACGTCTTCCAGCTCGGCAACAGGAGCTACCGCATCCAGCGGGTGGAGCGCGGCACGGTGCGTGTCGAGGACGCCAGGGGCATGGCGCCCAACATCCCGTTCTGGCTTGGTGAAGCACCCGGCCGCAGCGACGAACTGTCGGTTTCCGTCTCGCGCCTGCGCGCGGCGGTGGCGGAATGCCTGGGATTCGACGCCACCGGCGAGAGCGCACGGCACTGGCTGACCGACGTGCTTGGACTCGACGCGGAAGTGGCCACCCAGATCGTCGAATATCTGCGCGCGGGCCACGCGGCCCTGGGCTGCCTGCCGACGCAGTCGACGATCGTGCTGGAACGCTTCTTCGACGAAGCCGGCGGCATGCAGCTTGTGCTGCATTCGCCCTATGGCAGCCGGCTCAATCGCGCGTGGGGGCTGGCGCTGCGCAAGCGCTTCTGCGCGACGTTCAATTTCGAGATCCAGGCGGCGGCGACCGAGGACAACATCGTCATCTCGCTGACCGAGGCCCACAGCTTCGCGCTCTCGGACGTGCCGCACTACCTGCATTCGGCCACCGTGAAGGCGGTCCTCACCCAGGCGGTCCTCGATTCGCCGATGTTCACCACGCGCTGGCGCTGGGTGGCGGGCGTGTCGCTGGCGCTGCCGCGCTTCCGTGGCGGGCGCAAGGTGCCGCCACAGCTCGCCCGGATGGGGGCGGAGGATCTGATCGGCTCGGTCTTCCCCGACCAGATCGCCTGCGCGGAGAATCTCGTGGGCGCCCGCGAGATTCCCGATCATCCGCTGGTCAACCAGGCGCTCGGCGACTGCCTGAACGAGGCGATGGACCTTCCGGGGCTGGAGCGGTTGCTCGGAGCCATCGAGTCCGGCTCGGTCCGGGTCATCGACCGCGACCTCACCCAGCCCTCGCCGCTGGCGCTCGAAGTGCTGTCGGCACGACCCTACGCCTTCCTCGACGATGCGCCGCTGGAGGAACGCCGCACGCAGGCCGTGATGGCGCGACGCTGGCTGGCGCCGGACGAGGCGTCCGGCCTGGGGCGGCTCGACGCGGACGCGATCGCGCGGGTCCGGACCGAGACATGGCCCGATGCGGCGAGCGGCGACGAACTGCACGACGCCCTCCTGTGGCTGGCGTTCCTGACGGAAGACGAGGTGCGGGGCAGCGCGCCATGGCAGGACTGGCTGACGGCGCTTGCCGAACAGAAGCGGGTGGCGCGCCTCGAAGCCCCGGGCGGAACCCTCTGGATCGCGACGGAGCGGCTGCCGCTGTTCCGAGCCCTATGGCCTGCGGCGCCGGCGCAGCCCGAGGTATCGGTGCCGCCGAGCCATGACAGGCCCTGGACGGGCGACGCGGCGCTGGTCGAGATCCTGCGGGGGCGCCTGGAAGGGCTGGGCCCGGTCACGGCGGCGGCGCTCGCGGCGCCCCTGGGTCTCGACGCCGGGGCGATTGCGGCTGCGCTGGTCGGGCTGGAAGCCGAGGGCTTTGCCATGCGCGGGCGATTCACGCCCGGCGCGGCCGTGGACGAATGGTGCGAGCGGCGGCTGCTGGCGCGCATCCATCGCTACACGCTGAAGCGGCTGCGGGCCGAGATCGAGCCTGTCTCGGCCCGGGATTTCCTGCGCTTCCTGCTGCGGTGGCAACGGGTCGGCGCCGATGCCCAGGTCGAGGGTGCCCAGAGCCTGGACACCATCGTCGCGCAGCTCGAAGGCTTCGGCGCGGCCGCGAGCGCCTGGGAAAGCGACATCCTGCCCGCCCGCATCAAGGACTATCAGCCGTCGTGGCTCGATGCGCGATGCCTTGCCGGCCAGGCCACCTGGATGCGGCAGGGGCCGCGCGGCGGCCGCGGCGGCGGCGATGGCCGTGTCGCGCCGGTCCGCACCAGCCCCATCATTCTCCTGCCGCGACGCCATGTTGCCTTCTGGAGGCCGGTCTCGCCCGGGACCGAGGGGAGCCGTGCCAGCCCGCGCGCCCAGTCCGTCCTGGACTATATGGCGGCGAACGGGGCGTCCTTCTTCGACGAGCTGCTGCAGCACGCTGGCCTGCTGCGCTCGCAGCTCGAGGATGCGCTGGCCGAGCTGGTGGCGCTGGGCCTGGTCACGTCCGACAGCTTCGCCGGACTGCGGGCCCTGCTCGTCCCGTCGAGCGAGCGGCGACCGGCAGGCGGTGGGAAGCGGAAGCGCCGGACCGTCGCGCTCGGCATGGAAGAGGCCGGCCGTTGGTCGCTGGTCCGCCAGCCTGTCGCCGCCGGGCTCGACGCCGCTGCGGTCGAGCACATCGCGCGGACGCTGCTGCGCCGTTACGGCGTCGTCTTCTGGCGGATGCTGGAGCGCGAAGCGCCGGGATTGCCGCCGTGGCGCGAGCTGCTGCGCGTCTATCGCCGGCTCGAAGCGGCCGGCGAGATTCGCGGCGGACGCTTCGTCGCCGGCTTCACCGGCGAGCAGTACGCCTTGCCCGAGGCGGTGGGCCTGCTGCGCGACGTGCGGCGTCAGGCCCCGGGCGGCACCTGGACGGCCGTATCGGGAGTGGATCCGCTCAACCTCGTGGGCATCCTGGCGCCCGGGCCGCGGCTGGCGGCGCTGGCCGGGAATCGCTTGCTCTATCGGGACGGCGTGCCAGCCGCCATCTTGGCCGCCGGCGAGGTCCGCTTCCTCGAGGCGTTCGACGCGGCCACGGAATGGTTCGCCCGCAAGGCCCTGATGCGCGGCACCCGGCAAGCCCTGCTGCCAGGACCCGCCGCCATCGACGTCGAGGCCGCGGAGTAGGCGACCCATTCCGGACCGCGTCGCCGCTTGCCGCCGGCACGAGATCCTTCGCTGCGCTCAGGAGGACGGTGAGGGGCTTTCACGTCGTCCTGAACGAAGTGAGGGACCTCATCGTCGCTTGCCGCCGGCATGAGATCCTTCGCTCCGCTCAGGAGGACCGGGCGACTCGCGACCCTACACGCCGAAATGCGCGCCCAGAACGGCGGCCGCTTCGTCGTTGGCCCGGAGGCCCTGCGCCAGGAAGCGGGTCAGGGAGAAGAAGCCGTGGATCGTGCCGGGGTAGTTCACGTAGGTGGTCTTGATGCCGGCAGCGATCAGGCGGTCGGCGTAGGCGCGTCCTTCGTCGCGCAGCGGGTCGTAGCCGGCGGTCAGCACGAAGGCAGGCGGCAGGCCGGTGAAGTCCTTCGCCAGCAGCGGCGACAGCCGCAGGTCCGTCAGGTCCGTCCCGGCGGGCACGTAGGCCTTCCAGAACCAGTCCATCAGGTCCTTGGTAAGGAAATACCCGTCCGCAAACTTGATGCGCGACTCGCTCTGGCGGCTGGAATCGGTCGCGGGATAGATCAGCATCTGGAAGGCCGGCCCAGGCTCGCCTGCGTCGCGCAGGATCTGGCAGACGACGGCCGCGATCGCGCCGCCCGCCGAATCGCCGCCGACGGCGAGTTGCTCGGCCGCGGTGCCGAAGGCGGCGGCGTTGTCGCGGATATGCCGGAACGCGGCCACGCCGTCGTCGATCGGTGCCGGGAACGGATGCTCGGGCGACAGCCGGTAGTCGATCGAGATCACCTGGCAGCGGCTCCTGTTGGCGAGCCGCCGGCAGGTCGAGTCGTGAGTCTCGATGTTGCCGATCACGAAGCCGCCGCCGTGATAGTAGATCAGCGTCGGCAGCGAGCCTGCCGATGCGCCGAGCGGCCGGTAGCGGCGGAAGCGGATCTCGCCCGCGGGCCCCGCGAAGGCGCCATCGACGGTCTCTGCCACCTCCGGCGGATCGGCTTCGCTGTCCTCCGACATCTTGTCGACCGCCTTGCGTCCGACGTCATGGGGAAGCGTATGCAGCTTGGGTCGTCCCTCTTGGGTCGCCTTCTCCATCAGGTCGAGCAGGATGCGGGCTTCGGGGTCGAGCATGATTCACTCCGGATCGAAGAGATGACGATACGCGAACAGGGCCGGCGCGCCGCCGGTATGGACGAACACGATATCATCGCTATCGGTCCAGCGACCTGACCGGACCAGTGCGATGAGCCCGGCCAGCCCCTTGCCCGAATAGACCGGATCGAGCACCAGGGCCTCGAGACGCGCCGCCAGCCGGATCGCTTCCACCGTGGCGGCATGCGGCACGCCGTAGGCCGGGCCGGCATGACCGGCGACGACCTCGACATCCGCATCGTCGAACGGCTGGTCGAGCATCGCTGCGGCGGCGCGGCCATAGGCCACCACGTCCCGGCGGACGCGTTCCGGTTCGGCGTCGATGTCGATCCCCACGATTCGAGTCGACGGCAGGCAGAGCTTCGCGCCGACGGCGAGACCGGCCTGCGTCGCGGGGCTGGCCGGGCAGGGGACGACAGCCTTGGGGGCGAAGCCGTGCGCGGCGCACTGCGGCGAGAGCTCCGCCC
>Ga0182792_1001276_pt1 | contig 20915 bp, 21 predicted proteins | sample Passage237B_FD_130497 | JGI IMG/M metagenome (GOLD analysis project Ga0182792, IMG submission 130497) | Cellulose adapted compost microbial communities from Newby Island Compost Facility, Milpitas, CA, USA - Passage2 37B (version 2) (version 2) ...
AATCGGTGGTCACCCAGGCCAGCGCCGCGATGCCGGTGATGCCGCTGTACATCGCCATCGTCTACCGGATCATGAAGGACAAGGGCCTGCACGAGGGCACCATCGAGCAGCTCGAGCGCACCTTCCGCGAGCACCTGTACGCGGCCAACCCGCCGCCGCAGGACGAGCAGGGCCGCCTGCGCCTGGACGACCGCGAGCTGCGTGACGACGTGCAGCAGGCCTGCCGCGAGCTGTGGCCGCAGATCACCACCGGGAACCTGTTCGAGCGCACCGACTACGCCAGCTACAAGCGCGACTTCCTCAACCTGTTCGGCTTCGAGCGCAGCGACGTGGACTACGACGCCGACGTCGATCCGGTGACCCCGTTCGACGTGGTCGACATGACCGGCGAATGAGCCGGCCGCGGCTGCCGCCTGCCTCAGCGCCCGGCCGTGGCCTGTTCCACGGTCTGGCGCAGTTCGCGCAGGCCGAAGGGCTTGGGCAGCATGGTCACCCCGGAGGCCAGTTCCACGTCGGCGTAGCCGGAGACCAGGATCACCGCCGCCTGTGGCAGCCGCTGCACCACCGTCGTGGCCAGTTCCGACCCGGACATGCCCGGCATCAGGTGGTCGGTGATCACCACGTCGGGCACGGCCCCGTCCTCGATCAGGCGCAGGGCCTCCTCGGCGCTGCCGGCCTCGGTAACCTCGTACCCCATGTCCAGCAGGGCGTCGGCCGTGCACATGCGCACGCCGGGTTCATCGTCCACGACCAGGGCGGATTTGGGCATGTGTAAACCTGTCTTGCGGTGGGCTCAGGACTGCCCGGAAGCGGGCAGCCACAGTTCGATGATGGTGCCCACTCCGGGGGTGCTGTCAATGTGCATCGTGCCGCCCAGCTGCTGGGCCAGGCCGTGGGCCATGGACAGGCCCAGGCCGGTGCCCTTGCCCACGCCCTTGGTCGAGAAGAACGGCTCGATCGCGCGGTGCAGGGTTTCCGCGTCCATGCCCACGCCGGTGTCCTGGACCCGGGTGACCACGTAGCGGCCCGGCGCCAGCCCCCGCTGGCGCGCGCGGCCGGGTTCCTGCATGTGCACCGCCAGGGTCAGGGTGCCGCCATTGGCCATGGCGTCGCGGGCGTTGACCCCGAGGTTGAGCAGGGCCATTTCCAGCTGGTTGGCGTCGGCCCGCGCCGGGGCCAGGTCCGGGCCGACGTCGACCACGATGCGGATGCGCGGGTCGAAGCTGCTGCGCATCAGCTGGGCGATGCCTTCCACCAGCTGGCCCATGTCCACGTCGCGGGCCTGCAGCGGCTGCTTGCGGGCGAAGGCCAGCAGGCGCTGCACCAGGACCGAGGCGCGCTCGGCCGACTGCAGGGCCACGGCCACGGTGCGCGCGCGCCGTTCCGGATTGACGTTGGGGTCGGAGGCCAGCTCCAGGGCGACCACGATCGGTGCCAGCAGGTTGTTGAAGTCGTGGGCCACGCCGCCGGTGAGCTGGCCCATGGCCTCCAGCTTCTGCGACTGGCGCAGCGCCTCCTCGGCCTGGCGGCGGCTGGTGATGTCGATGGCTTCCGGGACCACGCCGGCGATCGCGCCGGAGGCATCACGCATGGGCCGCATGCAGATGTAGAGCACGCGCTGGCCCACCGGCAGCTGCAGGGTGAGCTCGTCGCGCACGGTCTCGCCGCTGGCCGCGCGCTGGAAGGCATCGCGGATGCGCTCCAGCGCGCCCGGGGTGCGCTGGAACCAGGGTGTCTCCCAGAACGACTTGCCCACCACCGCCGACAGCGGCAGCTTGATCGCGTCCAGCGCGGTCTGGTTGACGTCGCGCACGGTGCCGTCCAGGTCGCACAGGCCCTGCAGCTGGCTGCTGGACTCGAACAGGCTGCGCAGCTGCGCCTGGGAATCGGCCAGGGCCTTGGTCGCGGCGCGGATCTCGGTGACGTCGCGCGCGCTGCAGTAGATCTTGCCGCCCTCGCGCGAGGCCACCCAGGACAGGATCCGGTAGCCGAACTCGCGGGTGCGCACCCGGCACTCGAAGTCGCGCAGGGCGCCGCCGGCGTGCAGGTGCGCGCGCGCGGCGCGGGCCTTCTCCAGGTCCTCGGGGTGGATCAGGTCGCGCGCGCGCAGCCGCACCAGGTCGGCGTGGGTCCAGCCCAGGACCCGCTCCCAGGCCGGGTTGGTGGCCTTGATCAGGCCGTCCTCGCCGATCACGCCCAGCATGTCCGGCGACAGCAGCCAGGTCATGGAGCGTTCCTTGGCCTGCTCGGCGACCTGGCGTTCCAGTTCCTCGTTGAGCAGGCGCAGCTCGCTCTCGCGCCGGCGCAGCGCGTTCTCGGTGCGGGTGCGCGCGGTCACGTCCACGCCGGCCACGAAGATGCCTTCGGTGCGGCCCTGGGCGGAGATGATCGGCTGGTAGACGAAATCCAGGAAGAACTCGCGCCCGGGCATGCCCGGCGAGGGCCGCGACTGGAACGGCACCGCGTTGGCCACGAACGGCACGCCGCTGGCGTAGACCCGGTCCAGGATCCGCAGGTGGCCCTGTTCGGCGGCCTCGGGCAGGACGTTGGCCATGCGCCGGCCGATCACCTTGCGTGGGCCGAGGATGCGCAGGTAGGCCGGGTTGGCGAACTCGAAGCGGTGCTCGGGCCCGCGCAGTACCGCCATGAAGTTGGGCGCCTGCTCGAACAGGTTGGCCAGGCGCCGGTACTGCCCGGCCAGCTGGCGCTCGGCCTGCAGGCGCTGGGTGGTCTCGTGGGCCACCACCATCACGCCCAGCACCTGGCCGCCGGCGTCGCGCAGCGGCGCGTGGCTGAGGGTCCACCAGGTGTCCTCGAGTCCGCCGTTGCGCTCGGCCTGCAGGTACAGGTCCTCGCGCAGGCTGGACTGGCCGGCCTGGGCGGCCTCCACCAGCGGTCGGATCTCGTCCCACTGGCCACACCAGGCCTCGGCCATGGGCGCGCCCAGCGCCGAGTCGGCGCGCAGGCCCAGGCTGTCCATGTAGGCGTCGTTGTAGAGCATGTGCAGGCGCGGGCCCCAGCCCAGGCACATCGAGGTGGGGCAGTCCAGGATCATCGCCAGCGCGTTCTGCAGTTCCACGGGCCAGCGCGCAGGCGGGCCCAGGGGATGGTCGCGCCAGTCCCGCTCGGCAATCCGCCGCGCCATCTGTCCGTTCCCGTGCAGGAACCAGGGCAGTGGGGGCAGGTCGTGCAGGGGTATCGCCATTGCCACTTCCACCAGGTCTCGGGCCCATGCTCGCACAATCGCGCCTGAAAGCCGCAAGCCCGGCCCGTCCGGCCGCGGGAACCGGCCGACCGGCGGCGCGGTCTGGCTGGATTCACTTCACTGGAAACCAGGCGTGGCGCCACGACCCGACGACGAGGCCCCGGCCCGCGGCCTGGCGGCCCTGGCCGCCCTGCTGGTCCTGCTCGGGGGCGCGCGCCTGCTGGACCAGGCCCCCGTGCGCGGCCTGGCGGGCCGGGCCGAGGCGCGGATCCAGTTGCAGCTGGTGGCAGCGCCGGCGGCGCAGGCGCCTGCGCCGGGCCAGGCCGGCCCCCCGGCCGCGGGCGGCCGCCCGGGGCTGGCCGCCACTGCTGGCCAGGCGCCAAGGGGTGCCGGGTCCGCGCCGGCGCCTCCGGCCGCCGGACCGGGGCCGGCCACGAGCGACCTGTTCGACGCGGCCGGGCGGCCCCGGCTGCCGCCAGGCGCGGTGCCGCAGCCGCCCGCCGCCTTCCACGCCCCTGATCCGCTGCAGCGGCCCAATCCGGTGGACTACCGCGGCACCCGCTTCGAGCAGGACTGGGCCAGCGATGGCGACCTGGGAGAGGTCGCCCGGCGCGGCATCGCCCGCACGCAGAAGAAGGTGGCCGAGCTGGTGTTTGGCAGGGACATCGAGCACGCACGGGCGCGGCCGGCGCCGGAGGTCCGGTTCAACCCGGCACGCCACGAGCAGCCGGCCGACCTGGGCAGCGAGGCCAGCGGCGACGCCTGGAAGGCGGCGCCCATCAGCTACGAACCGGCGCCGGGCCTGGACGGGGAGGCCAGCCGCCGGATCCGCGCCGAGGTGGCGGCGCTGGAGCGCGAGCACGGTGCCTGCGCGCCCGCGCGCCTGCAGGCGCTGGCCGGGCCGATCCTGGAGCAGCTGGAGGCGCTGCAGCGGGCCGAGTACGCCCACGCCCGCGGCGCCGATCCGGTGCGCGCCGCGCACCAGTTGCCGGCCGCGGCCAATGCTGCCTGGGACCAGGCCCGGCGCGCGCTGTGGCATGCGCGCCGGCAGCTGGCCGACTGCCGCGGCCAGGCGCTTACTCGGCAGCCTTGGCCGGGGTGAGGAAGTAGGGCTCGACCGTGCCCTTGAGCTTGATCGTCATCGGGTTGCCGCGACGGTCGCGGGCACGCCCGGCCTGGACCCGGATCCAGCCTTCGCTGACCGAGTACTCCTCCACGTCATCACGCTCCTGGCCGTTGAAGCGCACGCCCACGCCGCGGTCGAGCACGGCCGGGTCGTGGAAGGGGCTGCGCGGGTCCACCGCCAGGCGGTCGGGAGGGGTATCGCTCATCGGGGTTCTTCGTGGATCAATGCCGGGTCCGCCGGCGCGGTGGCGCACAGGATACGGCCTGCGCCGGCCCGGCGCAGCGCCGCGGCGTATCATGCGCATCCCCTTCGCGCCCGCGCGCGGCCCCGCAGGCCGCCCAGGGCCGCCACCGCAGGACACCATATGGCGCTCAAGGCCACCGTGGTCCGCGCCGAGCTGCAGCTCAGCGACATGGACCGCCACCACTATGCCCACTATCCGCTGACCCTGGCCCAGCATCCGTCCGAGACCGGACAGCGGCTGATGGTGCGGCTGCTGGCCTTCGCCCTGTATGCCGACGAGCGCCTGGAATTCGGCCGCGGCCTGAGCACCGACGAGGACCCGGACCTGTGGCAGCGCGACTACGCCGGCGATGTCGAACGCTGGATCGAGCTGGGCCAGCCGGACGAATCGCGCATCCGCAAGGCCTGCGGCCGCGCCCGCCAGGTGGTGGTGCTCAACTACGGCGGCCGTGCCGCCGACCTGTGGTGGGAGAAGAACGCATCGGCGCTGGCCCGCCATGCCAACCTCGCCGTGCTCGACCTGGCGCCGGCCCAGCTGGAGGCGCTGGAGGCCATGTACGCCCGCGGCATCAAGCTGGACGTGCAGATCCAGGATGGCGAGGTGCGGATCATGGACGAGGCCGGGCGCGAGGCGCTGCTGGTGCCGGTGGTCCGCAAGGCCTCGGCCTGAGCCGGGCATGGGCGCGCAGTACGACGCCATCGTCATCGGCGCCGGCGCGGCCGGGCTGATGTGCGCCATCAGCGCCGGCCAGCGCGGGCTGCGGGTGCTGGTGCTCGACCACGCCAACAAGCCGGGCAAGAAGATCCTCATGTCCGGCGGCGGCCGCTGCAATTTCACCAATACCGCCGCCGGCCCGGGCAACTACATCTCGGCCAACCCGCATTTCTGCAAGTCGGCCCTGGCCCGCTACACCCCCTGGCATTTCATCGAGCTGGTGGACCGCCATCGCGTCGCCTGGCACGAGAAGGCGCCGGGCCAGCTGTTCTGCGACGAGTCCTCCAAGCTGATCGTGCGCATGCTGCTGGACGAGTGCGCCGCCGCCGGGGTGGAAGTACGCACCCTGTGCCCGGTGCAGCGGGTGGCGGTGGGCGACGATGGCGGCTTCGTGCTCGACACCGCCCAGGGCCGGCTGCGTGCGCCGGCGCTGGTGGTGGCCACCGGCGGCCTGTCGATCCCGAGCATGGGCGCCACCGGCTTCGGCTACGAGCTGGCGCGCCAGTTCGGCCACCAGGTCCTGCCCACCCGCGCCGGGCTGGTGCCGCTGACCCTCAGCGGCAAGCACCAGCAGCGCCTGGACGGCCTGGCCGGCGTGGCCCTGGAAGTGGAGGCGCGCTGCAACGGCCAGGCTTTCCGTGAGGCCATGCTGCTCACCCACCGCGGGGTCAGCGGCCCGGCGATCCTGCAGATCTCCTCCTACTGGCAGCCCGGGGACAGCCTGTCGCTGGACCTGCTGCCCGGGCGCGACGCCCTGGCCTGGCTGGAGGAACAGAAGAAGGCGCGCCCGGACGCGGAGCTGCGCACGGTGCTGGCGGAGGTGCTGCCGCGGCGCTTTGCCCAGCGCCTGTGCGAGGCCTGGCTGCCCAGCCGGCCGATGCGCCAGTACGACGCCCCGCGCCTGCGCCAGGCCGCCGCCCTGCTCTCGGACTGGCCGCTGGTGGCCAGCGGCACCGAGGGCTACCGCACCGCCGAGGTCACCCTGGGCGGGGTGGACACCGCCGAGGTCTCCTCCAGCAGCTTCCAGTCCCGGCGCGTACCCGGGCTCTACTTCGTTGGCGAGGTGCTGGACGTGACCGGCTGGCTGGGCGGCTACAACTTCCAGTGGGCCTGGGCTTCCGGCCACGCCGCCGGGCAGGCCCTGCTGGCCTGAGATTCACCCCGTCTTGCACGCCGCCGGCGCGCAATGCAGCCCGGTGTGGAAACGGAGGCTGACATGTTCAGGAGCCTGTTCGAGCTGGGCATGCCGTGGTGGGAGTTCATCCTGCGCGCGGTGGTGGTTTACGTGGCGGTGCTAGTCCTGGTCCGGTTGACCGGCAAGCGCACGGTGGGCCAGTTCACGCCCTTCGACCTCCTGCTGGTGGTGCTGCTGGGCACGGCGGTGCAGAACTCGCTCATCGGCGAGGACGTCTCGCTGCTGGGCGGCCTGATCCTGGCCGCGACCCTGATGGGGCTGAACTGGGCGGTGGGCTGGGCCAACGCGCGCAGCGACCGCCTGGACCGGATGATCGAAGGCCAGCCGGTGGTGCTGGCGCGCAATGGCCAGGTGTTCAGGCGGGTGCTGCGGCGCGAGAACGTCAGTCCCGCCGACTTCGAGCGGGCCAAGCGCAAGGCCGGGTGCGAGGACGATGCGCAGATCGCGCTGGCGATGCTGGAAACCTCCGGTGAAATCACCCTGCTCAAGTGCGCCGAATAGCTTTCGCGTCGTGGTGACGCAAGGTTCACCGCTGCGCGACGCAACCGCTGCAATGCTGCCGGGGCAGGGGCAGGAAACGCCGCGACGCGGCATTGCAGACTGAATCGACCGAAGTGAACGGGATCACCATGCCATCTGCGCCCAACGCGCAGCTGATCGACATCGAGCGCGAACGCAGTTACTGGAAGCAGCGTTACCACTCGCTGCCGCGGGCAAGGGCCATGCGCAGCTTCGTCCGCTACTGGCCGGTGCTGGCCGCCGCCTACGACATCTACCTCAACCATCCCCACGCCGGCAGCGAGCGCTCGCGGGAGATGTTCGTCGGCTGCGAATGCGTGGCCATGAGCCCGCTGCGCCCGGAGGAGGCCAGCCAGCTGTTCAGCCGGGTACTGGAGCGGATCCACGGGAGCGTACCGCGCCCGGCCCCGGAACAGCCGCGCAGCGGGCCGCCGGCCTAGCCGGCCGGCCCCGGTTCCATCGGCACAGGGCCGGTTCCGTCGCGCCCGCGCCCGGCTTCGTCGCCTGGTGCTTGCCGGACCCGGGGCGGCGGCTATCCTCGGCGGCACCTGAACCATCGCCGGTGCCGCCATGTCCTCCAGCCTGTTCCTGATCCTGCGCACGCTGTTCGTGTGGACGGTGGCCATCATCCTGGCCGGCTTCGCCTGGGGCTGGCTGTTCAATGGCGTGGGCGGGATCTTCATGATCGGCGCCTTCCTGACCCTGGCCGTGGCCCTGCTGGGGGCGATCAGCCACCTGCGCCGGGTGCGGCTGATCGCCGGGCGGATCGACGCGTCCACCCTGTCCTCCCAGCAGCAGCGCCGGATCGAGGTGCCGCTGGACGCCGACGCCGCCTTCGAGCTGGTCGCCACCGCGGTGCAGGAGCTGCCCGGGGTCGAGCAGGTGGAGCTGAGCCGCGGCAGCCTGCAGGTGCGTGCGCGGGTGCGCCGCAGCGAGCCCTTCGGCGGGCGCCAGCCCTCGCGCTGGAACCTGCTGGCGCGCTTTGCGGTGCATTTCGACCGGGTCCTGGCCACGGTCCAGCCCGGCGACGGCACCTGCGGGGTGACCGTGCTGTGCGAACCCGACGCACCGCACTGGCTGGACCTGTTCGCCGGCGACGAGGCCAGCAACTACCAGAATGCCGAGGCCCTGCTGCGTTCGCTGACCCTGCAGGTGGCCGCGCAACGCCGCAAGGAGCAGGCCGCGGCCGAACGCAGCGCCACCGACCATGCCCTGACCGCGGCCCGGCTCAACCTGCTGCAGGCCCAGGTCGAACCGCACTTCCTCTACAACACCCTGGCCAATGCCCAGGTCCTGGCCCGCACCGACCCGCCGCGTTGCGAGCAGATGCTCGGCCACCTGATCCAGTACCTGCGCCGCTCGCTGCCGCGCGAGCACGAGGCCCTGTCCACCCTGGGCGAGGAGCTGGAGCGCACCCGCGCCTACCTGGAGATCCTCAAGATCCGCATGGGCGCGCGCCTGGAACTGCAGGTGCAGGTGCCGGAGGAGCTGAAGGACCTGCAGCTGCCCTCGATGATGCTGCAGACCCTGGTGGAGAACGCGATCAAGCACGGCCTTGAGCCCAAGCCCGGCGGCGGCACCATCTGGATCATGGCGCGCAGCTTCGAGGACCACGCCACGGTGACCGTGGCCGACGACGGCCAGGGCTTTGGCAACGCCACCGCCGGCACCGGCATCGGCCTGAAGAACCTGCGCGAGCGCCTGCAGCTGACCTATGGCGATGCCGCCAGCTTCTCCCTGGTGTCCAACTTCCCCAGCGGGGTGGCCGCCACCATCCGCCTGCCGCGCCCGGATGCCGCCGCGGGCGGCGCCGGGACGCCGCCGCCGCTGCCCGGCCAGGCCCAGCCGCGCGAGGTGGCCCATGGTTGACTGCGTGATTGCCGAGGACGAGGAGCTGCTGCGCCGGGCCCTGGTCCAGCAGCTGGGCCAGGCCTGGCCACAGCTGCGCGTCGTGGCCGAGTGCGAGGACGGCGCCAGCGCCCTGGAATCCATCGCCGAGCTGCGCCCGGACGTGGCCTTCCTCGATATCCGCATGCCGGGCCTGACCGGGATCGAGGTGGCCGCGGCCCTGGCCGAAACCAGCCCGCGCACCCAGGTGGTGTTCGTCACCGCCTACGACCAGTACGCGATCGACGCCTTCGAGCGCGGCGCGGTGGACTACCTGCTCAAGCCGGTGGAGCTGCCGCGGCTGGAGGCCACGGTGCAGCGGCTGCAGGCGCGGCTGGCCGCCGGCCAGCCGGACCCGCAGGTGCTGGAGAGCCTGTTGCGCCAGCTGGCCGCGCGCCCGGCCGCGGCCAGTGCGGTGCCGCCGCTGGCCTGGATCACCGCCAGCGCCGGGCGCGAGACCCGGCTGATCATGCTCGAGGACGTGCTCTATTTCCGCGCCGACAGCAAATACACGGTGGTGGTGACCGCCGAGGGCGAGGCGCTGCTGCGGACCCCGCTGAAGGAACTGCTGGCGGCGCTGGACCCGCAGAAGTTCCGCCAGATCCACCGCTCCACCATCGTCAACCTGGCCGCGGTGGCCTCGGTGCTGCGCGATGACACCGGCAAGGGCACCCTGCGGCTGAAGAACCGCAGCGAGACCCTGGCGGTGAGCGCGCCGTTCATGGCGCTGTTCCGCGGCATGTGAGGCGGCCGGCGCCGCGGAAGGGTGGCTCAGGCCGGGCCGGCCTCGGCGCCGCCGCGGCCCAGCGGGTCGGGCAGGGGCCGGCCCTGCTCGACGAAGGACAGGGACACCGAGTTCAGGCAGTGCCGCTCCCAGGTCGGCGGCGGGCCGTCCGGGAACACGTGGCCGAGGTGGCTGCCGCAGCGGGCACAGACGATCTCGGTGCGGATCATGCCGTGGCTGGTGTCGCGGATGCGGCCGATGTGCGCCTCGGCGTAGGGCTCGAAGAAGCTTGGCCAACCGGTGCCCGAATCGAACTTGGCGCTGGAGCGGAACAGCGGCAGGCCGCACAGCCGGCAGCAGTAGGTGCCCTCGCGCTTGTTGTCCAGGAACACGCCGCAGAACGGCGCCTCGGTGCCGTGCTGGAGCAGGACCCGGCGCTCGTCGGCGCTGAGCCCGGCTTCCAGGGCCTGGCGCTGGGCGGGGTCGGGCGGGGTCAGGTCGAATGCGCTCACGGACGGTTCCTGGGCGGGGGCCCGGCCATCATGCCGCAGCCCGGCCCGCGCTCCCAGCCTGGTTCAGGCCTGCGGCCCGCGCTCCAGCTCGCGGCGCAGCCAGTTGTCGATCAGCCGCTTCTCGAAGCGCAGCGGGTCCGAGTCCAGGCGCGCGCTGGTGTTCATCAGGTAGGCGCTGTCCACCAGCTTGCGCTCGCCCTCGGACAGGACGTTGCCATTGGCGTCGAGGATGCGCACGTTGAGGCTGATGCGCGGCGGATAGTGCTCGCGCATGAAGCGCACGTGGTCCAGGTTGGGACCATGCCAGGGCTCGTAGCGGCCGGCGCGCTGGATGTCGGTGATCACCACTTCCATGCGCTGGCCTTCCGGCAGGCGCCTGGCCGCCGACTTCTGCAGGTGCGTGGCCAGTTCCACCACCCAGTTGCCGCGGGTGGCTTCCCAGCGGTTGCCGCTGTAGCGCAGGTCGGAGAATCCGGCCGGGTCGGTCCAGGACACCGCCACCGGGCCCTCGACTTCGAGCGCACGCGGCAGGTCCGGATCGGTCACGTGGCGGCTGGCGGCCAGGGCCGGCAGCGCCGTGGCCAGGGCCAGGGCCAGCAGGGCGGGGCGCAGGATGTTCATGGCTTGCACTCCAGGTGATGCTGCGGATGGCCCTGAATATGCGTGCGCCTTCCAGAGCGGGACAAGTGCCGGGCGCGGGCCGGTTCGGGCAGGCTTCAGCCTGCCGGCGGGCCGGCGTTGCAACACAGCATTCCGCCCACCCGCGCATGCAGTGGCGCCATTCCCGGCCTGCGGCCGGGGCCGGCGGCTGGGTAGAATTGGCTCCCGCTTTCCCGCAGCCTCCCCCATGACTTCCCCCGCACAGGCCCGCGCTTCCGGCCTGGCCGTCGCCTTCGCCCTGGCCATCGTCTACGTGGTCTGGGGTTCGACCTATCTCGGCATCCGCTTTGCCCTGGAGGGAGGCTGGCCGCCGCTGGCCGGCGTGTCCGGCGCGCGTTTCCTGGTGGCCGGCGGCCTGATGTACGCCTTCCTGCGCTGGCGCGGGGTGGCCGCGCCCACCTTGGCGCAGTGGAAGAACCTGGCGGCCATGGGCGTGCTGCTCCTGCTGCTGGGCAATGCCTGCGTGGTCCTGGCCGAGCAGAGCGTGTCCTCCGGCCTGGCCGCGGTGGCCGTGGCCTCGGTGCCGCTGTGGATGGGCCTGTTCGGCTTCTTCTACGGCCAGCGCCCGAGCAGGATCGAGTGGCTGGGCATCGCCATCGGTTTTGCCGGCGTGCTCTGGCTCAACGCCGGCTCCAGCCTGGCCGCCAGTCCCGGCGGCCTGGTCCTGCTGCTGATCGCGCCGCTGGGCTGGGCTTTCGGCTCGGTGTGGTCGCGCGGGCGTGACCTGCCTTCGCCGTTCATGGCCGCCGCCGGACAGATGCTGTGCGGCGGCGCGCTGATCCTGCTGGTGGGCCTGCTGCGCGGGGAGAGCCTGCTGCACGTCTCGCCCAGCACCGGCGGCACCCTGGCCCTGGCCTACCTGGCCGTGTTCGGTTCGATCGTGGCCTTCAGCACCTACGTCTGGCTGCTGCACCACGTGCGCCCGGCCCTGGTCAGCAGCTATGCCTACGTCAATCCGGCCATCGCCGTGGCCCTGGGCGCCTGGCTGGCCGGGGAGCGCTTCAGCGTCCATGACCTGGGCGCGATGGCGGTGATCCTGGCCGGGGTGGTCATCATCACCCTGGCCAAGGTCCTGCGCCGGTGAGCGCGGCAGGCACGGCCGCGATGGACCGGCGCGGGCTGCTGGTCACCGCCGGCACCTTCGTCATCTGGGGCGTGGTGCCGGTGTACTGGCACCTGCTCAAGCTCGTCCCGGCAATGCAGATCATGGCCCACCGGGTGCTGTGGAGCGCGCTGCTGGTGGTGGGCTGGCTGGTCCTGCGCGACGGCCTGGGCTGGCTGCGGGCGGTGGCGCGGCAGCCGCGCGCGCTGCCGGCGCTGGCCCTGAGCGCGGTGCTGATCGCCTTCAACTGGGGCCTGTACATCTGGGCGGTCAACGCCGGCCACGTGGTCGAGACCAGCCTGGGCTACTTCATCAACCCGCTGGTCAACGTGGTCCTGGGCGTGCTGGTGCTGCGCGAGCGCCTGCGCCGGCTGCAGTGGCTGGCCATGGCCTGCGCCGCCGCCGGCGTGGCCTGGCTGACCTGGAGCGCCGGCTCGCCGCCGTGGATCGCGCTGGGCCTGGCCCTGTCCTTTGGCGTGTACGGCCTGGTCCGCAAGCTGGTGGCGGTGGACGCGGTGGCCGGGCTGGCGGTGGAAAGCCTGGTCCTGTTCCTGCCGGCGCTGGCCTGGGTGCTGTGGGCCGAGGGCGGGCATGGCGGCGGCTTTGCCGGCCGCTGGCCGCTGTCCATCGACCTGCTGCTGGTGTTCGGCGGCGTGGTCACCGCGGTGCCGCTTATTGGTTTTGCCTACGGCGTGCGCCGGATCCCGCTGAGCGTGGTCGGCCTGCTGCAGTACATCGCGCCCAGCCTGCAGCTGGCCCTGGGGGTGCTGTTCTTCCACGAACCCTTCGGCCTCGACCGCGCCCTGGGCTTTGCCGCGATCTGGACCGGGCTGGCGATCTATGCCGGCGAGGGCCTGTGGCGCAGCCGCCAGCGCAACGCCATGGGCTGAAGGGAGCGGGCGGCCGGCATGCCCGGCCGCCTGTCCGGGTGGATGCTCAGGCCGCGCGCAGGGCGTCGGTGACCGGCAGGGGGGCCGCGCGCAGCGCCGGGAACAGGCCGCCGATGAAGCCGATCGCCAGGGCCCACTTCAGTCCCTGCCAGAGCAGGGCGCCGGTGACCTTGAACTCGAAGCTGAGCTGGGACACGCCGCCGGCCAGGGTCGAGGCGGTGTAGCCGTTGAACAGCAGCCAGGCCAGCAGCCCGCCCAGCAGCCCGCCCAGCGCCGCCAGCAGCATGGTCTCCAGCATCACCGCCACCACCACCGGCAGGCCGCGGAAGCCGATCGCGCGCAGGGTGGCGATCTCGCGGGCGCGCGCGGCGACGCTGGCGAACATGGTGTTGAGCGCGCCAAACACCGCGCCGATGGCCATGATCGAGCCGACCACGATGCCGATGATGCGCAGCACCTTGGTCATGGTCGCCGACTGGCTGGCGTAGTAGTCGCGGGTGGTGCTGGCCTCGACCTTCAGCCGCGGGTCGGCGGCCAGGGTGGCCTTGAAGGCGTTGAATGCCCGCGCGCTGGTCAGCCTGGCCACCACCGAGGCGCGGCTGCTGCCGCGGCGGTAGACCGCCGACACGATCTCCGCGTCGGCCCACATCTCCGACTCGGTCGAATCACCGGAGGCGAACACCCCGACCACGGTCCAGGTCTCGTTGCCCAGGCGCACGCTCCGGCCCGGTTCCAGGCCGGCGAACTGGCGGCGCGCGCCCTTGCCGACCACCAGCTCGCGCCGGCCCGGCTCGAAGCGGCGGCCCTCCACCAGCTGCACCGCCGGCCGCACCGCCCAGGCCATCGGCCCCACCCCGCGCAGGGTCACGCTGCCCTCGTCACCGCCGTCGCGGCGCGGCAGGTTGGCCGAAACCAGCAGCTCGGGCGAGGCCAGCGGCCGGCCCTCGGCATCGCGGGCCACCTCCGGCGCGCGTTCGACCACGTTGACCGTCTCCCGGTCCAGCACCGACATCAGCTCGGCCGAGGAACCGCCGCGCAGGACGATGGCGGTCTCCGCGTTGCCGCTGCCGCTGACCGTCTGCCGGTAGCCCTCGGCCATGGCCAGCAGCGCCACCAGCACCCCGACCACGCCGGCGATGCCCACCACCACCACCGAGGACGCGCCCAGGCGCTGACCCAGGGTGCTCACCCCCACCCGGGTCACCGAGGCCGCCTGGCGTCCGCTGCGGGTCAGCAGCAGCCACAGCGCGAACAGCACGGCCAGGCCCAGCAGGGCCGGCCACGGCAGGACGATCCAGGCCACCAGGAACACCACCAGCACGGCCGCCAGGCCCAGGCCGCGCAGCAGGGAACGAAGCATGTTCATGAGGATTCCTCGCAATGTCTTGCCAGCGTGGCCCGCGCTCAGCGTCCGGCCAGCGCGTCGACGATGTTCAGGCGCATGGCGCGCAGCGCCGGCAGCGCGCCCACCAGCAGGCCGATGCCCACCATCAGGCCCAGGCCCAGCAGCCAGCTGCGCCAGCCGATGGCCGGCAGGTTGATCGCGCCGCCGCTGCCGGCGCTGACCAGTGGACCGAGCAGCGCCGCCAGGCCCAGGCCCAGGGCCCCGCCCAGCAGCACCAGCAGCACCGATTCGGCCAGGACCATGCACAGCACCGAGGTGCTGGTGAAGCCGATGGTCTTGAGCACGGCCAGCTCGGAGGTGCGCTCGCGCACGGCCTGGGCCATGGTGTTGCCGGTCAGCAGCAGCAGGGTGAAGAACACCGCGCCCATGATCGAGCCGACGATCATGCCGATGTCGGCCACCTGCTTGAGCTGGGCGGCCAGCGCCGCCTGCTCGCTCATGGTCCGGGTCTCGTGCGGCGAATTGGCCGACAGCGCGTCGATGGCCTTGGCCGCCGCGTCGGCACGGCGCACGTCGGCGACCTTGCTCACGTACCAGGCCACCTCGCTGTTGATGTACGGGGTGGATTCCTCGAAGTACTTGTAGTGCATCAGCACCAGCTGGTCGGTCAGGCCGGACTGGCGCGGGTCGCGCGCCCTGATCACGCCGACGATGTCGAAGGACCAGTTCAGGCTGCCGTCGCTGTTGGGGAAGATGGTGGATTGCAGCGGGATCTTCTGCCCCACCTTCCAGTCGAAGCGCTTCATCAGCCCCTGGCCCACCAGGATCCCGGTGCGGGTCTGCTGCCAGGCCTCGCGCTGGGCCGGGTCGAACTCGATCTCCGGATACAGGTCCAGGTAGTTGGGGGCCACGGCGAAGCTGAAGATCTGGTTCTTCGGGCTCTGGTAGGCGCCGCCGAACCAGCTGGCGTAGGTCACGTCCTCGATGTTGGCGACCTGGCGGATGCGCGGTTCCAGCGCCAGCGGCAGCATCTGCACCAACGACAGCCGCGAGCTGGTCTGCAGGCGCTGGGCGCCGTCGGCGTTGCGCCCCAGTTCGTCGAAGGAGGTGCGCACGCCGTCGAGCAGGCCAAACAGCAGGAACGCGGCCAGGATCGAGGCCAGGGTGAGCAAGGTACGGGTCTTGCGCCGGAACAGCGCCGCCCAGATCAGGTGGAAGTATTTCATCGCTCGCCTCCCGGCGCTCAGGCCGCGTGCGCGGTCTGTTCGACCAGCGTGCCCTTGTCCAGATGCAGGATGTGGGTGGCGTAGCCGGCGGCCTTGGGGTCATGGGTGACCATGACGATGGTCTTGCCGTGCTCGCGGTTGAGCTGCTGCAACAGGCCCAGGATCTCCTCGGCCGATTGCCGGTCCAGGTCGCCGGTGGGTTCGTCGCAGATCAGCAGGGTCGGGTCGGAGACGATGGCGCGGGCGATGGCCACGCGCTGCTGCTGGCCGCCGGACAGCTCGGAGGGCTTGTGCGACATGCGCTCGGCCAGCCCGACCAGGGTCAGGGCGATCTGCGCGTTGCGCTTGCGCTGGGCCGCGCCGAGCCTGGTCAGCAGCAGCGGCAGTTCCACGTTCTTGAGCGCGCTCAGGGCCGGCATCAGGTTGTAGAACTGGAACACGTAGCCCACGTTCTGGCTGCGCCAGTGCGAGAGCTGGCCGCCGCCAAGCTGGTCGATGCGCTGGCCGGCCACCTCGATGCTGCCGGAGGTGGGCGTGTCCAGGCCGCCGATCAGGTTGAGCAGGGTGGTCTTGCCCGAGCCGGAGGGGCCCATCAGCGCGACGAAGTCGCCTTCGGCGATCTCCAGGTCGATGCCGTGCAGGACCTCGACCTTCTCCGGTCCGCGCTGGTAGGTCTTGGTCAGGTCTTTGATCGAAACCAGAGTAGCCATGGCAAACCTCTCGGTAGGGGGCCGGCGTCGCGCCGGCGTTGTCTGCGGTGGCGGGGGCCGGCCCCCACCGGTTCAGTCGGCGGCCAGACGCACGCGGTCGCCGTCGGCCAGGGCGGGCGGGGGATCGAGCACCACTTCCTCGCCCGGGGCCAGGCCGGAGGCCAGTTCGCGGTCACCGCCCACGCTGCCGGCCACGCTCACCGGCCGCTGCTCGACCACGCCCTGCGGGTCGACCACGAAGACCACGCTGGCGCCGTCGCGCTCGACCACCGCCGCGGCGGGTACGCGCACCCCGGCACGCGGTGCCTGCCCGGCCTCCGGGGCCTGTTCCAGGAAAGCCACCGTCACGCCCATGTCCGGGACGACGCGCGGGTCCTTCTCCTTCAGTGCCACCCGCACCTTGACCGTGGCCTTGCCGCGGTCGGCGGCGGGGATGATGGCGACCACCTCGGCCGGGATCTTCCAGTCCGGGTAGGCATTGAGGGTGGCCTGCACCGGCATCCGTGGCCGCACCCGGCCGATGTAGGCCTCGCCCACGTCGACCTCCACTTCCAGCGAGTCCATGTCCACGATGGTGCCGATGCCGGTGCGGGTGTAGCCGCCGGTGGCCAGCGGCGAGACGATCTCGCCCGGTTGCGCCGCCTTGGCGATCACCACCCCGGCGAAGGGCGCGCGCACCACGGTGTCGTCCACGCCCTGCTCGGCGATGCGCAGCTGGTCGCCGGCGACCTGGGCATTGCGCTGGGCCGCGGCCAGCTGTGCGCGCAGGCTGTCGCGCTGGGCCACCGCCTGCTCGTACTGGGCGCGCGAGACCAGCTGCTGCCGCGCCAGTCCGGCCAGGCGCCCGGCCTGGGCCTCGGCCTCCACCAGCTGCGCCTGCACGCTCTGCGCCTGGCTGCGCGCGGCCGCCAGCTGGGCCGCGGCCAGGCTGCGGTGGGCCTCGGCATCGACCGGGTCCAGCCGCGCCAGTACCTGGCCCTGGGCCACCTGCATGCCTTCCTCGATCAGCACTTCGCGCACCCGGCCGGTGACCTTGGCCGAGACCGTGGCCATGCGCCGGGCGACCACGTAACCGCTGGCATCGAGCACCGAGCCGGAGGCCGCGCCGGCCCCGCCCACCGCCTCCGCCTGCGCGGTCTGCACCTGCGGGCCCTGCTTGCGCGCGGCCAGCCACGCGCCGGCGCCGGCGAGCAGCAGCAGGACCAGCGCCGCCAGCGCGATCCACAGCCCGGTGCGCCGCGGCGGCGGGGGCGTGCGGTCGCGTTCGATGCGCAGTTCCTTGAGCAGTTCAGCCGAAGCGTTCATTGCGTTCTCGTCTCGGAGCCGGGGACCGGGTCCAGCCTACGCCGGCCTGGGGCGGCGCGTGCCGGATGCGGTTGCCGGCAGCGGCCTGCCGCCACCCTGGGAGGGGGTGCGGCACGACAGGCCGCGGTGCCGGCGCGACAACAGGTTCGCCGCGGCGGGGCCGGGCTGCGTAGTGACAGTTGTCATCCATCGCGGGTGAAGGGCGTGGCTGTTGCCGGCGCCGGCGCGCCGGGATACTGATGGGGCGCGGCGCCCGGCGCCGCCCGCACATCCATGAGGAACCCATGCACCTGCCCCGCTGGCTGCGCCCCTGCAACGACTCGCTGATGGCCGAGGCCCTGCGCCGCGGGCGCCCGGCCTGGGGCGAGCTGATCCACGTGGCGTGGACGGCCTGGGTGTTTTTCGTGCCGATCTTCACCCCGCAGGGCTGGGACCTGCGCTGGCTGCTGCTGACCGCAGCCTCCTACCCGCTGTTCCTGGTCCTGTACCTGTGCACGCTGCTGCGTCCCTGCCGCGAGGTCGGCATCTACGCCCTGGGCATGTGCCTGCTGAGCATGGCGCTGCTGCCCTGGTATCCGGCGGGCATGACCTACTTCGTGTTCGGCAGCGTGTACCTGGGCGGGGTGCGCTGGCGTTCGCCCTGGCACTACATGGGCGCGCTGCTGCTGCTCAACGCGGCCATGCTCCTCCTCGGCCGCAGCGTGGGCTATGCCTGGCCCGCGCTGGGCTGGCTGCCGGTCACCACCCTGATCACCAGCCTGCTGGTGCATGCCGACCGCGCCGGGCAGCGCAAGGACGCGGCCCTGCTGCAGTCACAGGAACAGGTGCGGCGCCTGGCCGCGCTGGCCGAGCGCGAGCGCATCGGCCGCGACCTGCACGACCTGCTCGGCCACACCCTGTCGCTGGTGGCGCTCAAGGCCGACCTGGCCGGCAAGCTGCTGCAGCGCGACCCGGAGGCGGCGCGGCGCGAGATCGCCGAGCTGGGCAAGGTCGCACGCGAGGCCCTGGCCCAGGTGCGCCACGCCGTCACCGGGATCCGCGCCACCGGCCTGGCCGCCGAGGCCGCCGCCGCCCAGGTGCTGCTGGGGACCGACGGCGTGCAGCTGGAGCTGCGGCTGCCGCCGCTGGAGCTGGCGCCGGAACAGGAGAACGCGCTGGCCCTGTGCCTGCGCGAGGCCGCCACCAACGTCCAGCGCCATGCCGGCGCGCGCCATGTGCGGGTGTGGCTGGAGGACGATGGCCAGCGCTGGGTGCTGGGAGTGGAGGACGATGGCCGCGGCGGCGCGATCCGTCCTGGCAATGGCCTGGCCGGGATGCGCGAGCGGCTGCAGGCGCTGGGCGGCGACCTGCAGCTGCGCCGCGGCAGCGGCGGGCGTGGTACCTGCCTGCTGGCGCGGCTGCCGCACCAGTCCCGTTCCGGGCAGGAACCGGCCGCCGCCAGCGCTGCGTCCGGCGCCTGATCTCTGCTACCGTCGCGCGCATGCCGATGCCGTCCCTGTTGCTGCCGTGATCCGCGTCCTGCTGGCCGAAGACCAGGCCATGGTCCGTGGCGCCCTGGCCGCGCTGCTGGGCATGGAGCCGGACATCGAGGTGGTGGCCGCGGTGCCCGATGGCGAGAGCGCCTGGCGCGAGATCCAGCGCCTGCAGCCGGACGTGCTGGTCACCGACATCGAGATGCCCGGCCTGGGCGGGCTGGACCTGGCCCAGCGCATCCAGCGCCACGGCCTGGCGGTGAAGGTGGTGATCGTCACCACCTTCGCCCGCGCCGGTTTCCTGCGCCGCGCGCTGGAGGCCGGCGCCTGCGGCTACCTGCTCAAGGACGCGCCGGCCGAACGCCTGGCCGAGGCCCTGCGCAAGGTCCGCCACGGCGGCCGCGCGATCGACCCGGAGCTGGCGGTGGAAGCCTGGGGCGAGGCCGATCCGCTCAACGAGCGCGAGCGCCAGGTCCTGCGCCTGGCCGGCGAGGGTCTGTCCTCGGGCGAGATCGCCAGCCGCCTGGGCCTGTCGCAGGGCACGGTGCGCAACTACCTGTCCGAGGCCATCGGCAAACTTGGCGCCGGCAACCGCATCGAGGCCCATCGCCTGGCGCGGCAGAAGGGCTGGCTGTGAGGCCCGCACTGCGGCGCGCGGCCGCGGTGCCGATGCCTGGCGACCGGCTCAGCCGGCGCTGCGCGCCTTGAGCAGGGCATAGGCCGAGCGCAGGCCCAGGGCCTCGCCACCGGCCGGACGGCCCGGACGGGCGGTGTCGTTCCAGGCGTAGGTGTCCAGGTGCGCCCAGGGCATGCCCTCGGGCAGGAAGCGCTCCAGGTACAGGGCAGCGGTGACCGCGCCGGCCATGCGCGAGCCGGCGTTGGCCAGGTCGGCCACGTTGCTGGTCAGGTAGCGCAGGTAAGGGCGCCACAGCGGCATGCGCCAGACCGGGTCGCGGGTCTGGCGGCCGGCCGCCAGCCAGCCCTCGGCCAGGGCGTCGTCATTGGCGAACAGCGCCGGCAGGTCCGGGCCCAGGGCAATGCGCGCCGCGCCGGTGAGGGTGGCGAAGTCCAGCACCAGCTCCGGCTTCTGCTCGGCCGCATAGGCCAGCGCGTCGCACAGGATCAGGCGGCCTTCGGCGTCGGTGTTGTCGATCTCCACGCTGACCCCGGCACGGGTGGTGACGATCTCGCCCGGGCGGAAGGCATTGGGGCCGACCGCGTTCTCCACCGCCGGCACCAGCACGGTGATGCGCAGCGGCAGCCTGCGCGCCATCACCAGCCCGGCCAGGGCCAGGGCATGGGCGGCCCCGCCCATGTCCTTCTTCATGTTGCGCATGCCGTCGGCCGGCTTCAGGTCCAGGCCGCCGGTGTCAAAGCACACGCCCTTGCCGACGATGGCCACGTGCCGGTGCGACGGCTCGCCCCAGCGCAACGCGATCAGGCGCGGAGCGCGGTGCGAGGCGCGGCCGACGGCGTGGATGGTGGGGAAGTTCTGCTCCAGCAGGGCGTCGCCGGCGATCACCTCCAGCTGCGCGCCATGGGCCTGGGCCAGTTCCCGGGCCACGGCTTCCAGCTGGTCCGGGCCCATGTCCTGGGTCGGGGTGTTCACCCAGTCGCGGACCCGGGTGCAGGCGGCCAGCAGGTCGCCGGCCTCGGCGTCCAGTTCGGCCAGCTGCAGCTGCGCCGGCGCGCGGCCGCCCTTGCGGTAGCGCTCGAAGCGGTAGGCGCCCAGGCCCCAGCCCAGTTGCAGCGCGGCGCGCTGATCGGCCGGCAGCTCGCCCACCGGCGCCCAGGCGCCTTCGGGCAGGGCGCTGGCGCCGTGCGCATAGCTGTACGGATCCAGGCGGTCGCCCACGCCCAGCACCGCGCCGGCCAGGCCCTCGCTGCCCGGCAGCAGGGCCACGCTGCCGGGGGCGGCATCAAAGCCCTGGCTGTCCAGCCAGGCGCCGCTGGAGGCGGGCTGCTGCGCGCGCCAGGCGGCGTAGCCGGCGCGGTCGAGCAGGTACAGGGGCAGAGCGGGGGTATCGGCGGAGGCGTAGGGGGGGCGGCTCATGGGGTGGCAATCCGGTAGGCACGACC